>Ga0247805_1001377_pt1 | contig 11704 bp, 9 predicted proteins | sample UWRJL044104R1_FD_180930 | JGI IMG/M metagenome (GOLD analysis project Ga0247805, IMG submission 180930) | Plant litter microbial communities from Arlington Agricultural Research Station in Wisconsin, United States - UWRJ-L044-104R-1 | ecosystem: Environmental > Terrestrial > Plant litter >...
CATCTGTGTTCTTTAATCAATTTGCCGTACAGGTTTTTGGAACAGATACCATCTTATATTCGGCATTTCCCAATAGTACAGGTGAGTATGAGATACCCTTTTTTATATCACTGAGCTGGTCATTTTTTATTACTGTTCTGGTAATGGTAATCATTAGTTTGAAAGGGCCGATGGTAAATGCTAAGGCGATTGAAATTGATCAATCGATGTTCAGGCTAAAACCGGGATCCGTTGTAATGATTGCTGTAATACTGTTTTTACTTTCAGCAATCTACGTCCGTTTTTGGTAGCTGTAAAAAACTTATCATCTTTTCCAGAACCAAATTTCAATAGCGCTGTTATTGATTTTATACCTTAAAAACAATCATACTATGGAAACTCAAAATGGAAATTACACGCAAAATGAAGAAGTCCTGAGTCATGACACCGCTGTAGATAAATCTGATATCCTGGGAGGGCCTTCTGCTGAAGATATTGAAGGATCAACAACTGATGACGGAAATATTGGCTATGCCGATGTAGAAGAGTTACTTGATCAGACTGCAAACGGGCCGGAAGATGAAGATGATGACCTGGATGACGACAGTGATCTGGATCTGGATGAAGAAGATCCGGATGAAATTATAGATGATGAGGATATTATCGACAATGATCTGAATACTGACGATGATGATTTAGGTCTTGACGATGACGACGAAAACTTACTATAAGATGAATACTCATTTCAAAACAAAGCCGCCTTTAATTTTTTAATTAAAGGCGGCTTTATTTTAATACTGGTTTTTGCATCGGTTCATATAGATTTTACTGGTAATATAGACTAATCGATAAACCTGTTGTTCGATTCTGGTGTTCAGACATCGCATCAAAATACGCATATTAGCAATCAACAATTAAATGTGATATGAATAAATACTTTTCAGGCCTTATAATATGCTTTCCGATGCTGTTTTCTTCACTTTATGCACAAAATCACTGGTCGAAAGTAAAAGATGAATTGCTATTCACTAATCCTCCATTCTTACAATGTCATGCCTCTACGATCATTGAAGTCAGCAAAGGAAAACTACTGATTGCTTGTTTCGGGGGCTCTGCCGAAGCACAAAAAGACGTCAATATCTGGTACTGCACATTGGATGGGAAAACAATATCCCCAGCTCAATCAATTGCGGATGGAGTAGTAAGTGATTCGCTGCGTTTTCCTACCTGGAATCCGGTGCTTTTTAAATCGCAGCAGGGCAAATTGTTCTTGTTTTATAAGGTTGGCCCCAATCCCCGAGAATGGTGGGGGATGGTAAAATACTCAATGGATAAAGGCAAAAGCTGGTCGCCTGCCAGGCGACTGCCTCCCGGAATTATAGGGCCTGTAAAAAATAAACCCGTTCAACTCGCAAATGGTACAATACTCTCTCCCTCAAGTGTGGAAGAAAACACTGAAAGATGGAAGGTACATATGGAGAAGTCCATAGATGGGGGAGAGAACTGGACCAAAATGGCGGTGGACACTAAATCGAGGTTCGATGTGATCCAACCCAGTATCCTGACTTATCCGGGCAATAGACTCCAGATCCTTTGCAGGAGTAAACAAGGCAGTATTATTCAATCCTGGTCCACTGACGGAGGAGATACCTGGGGCGCTTTAACAGCAACTACGCTCTTAAATCCAAATTCGGGTACAGATGCGGTGACACTTAATAACGGTACACAGCTCATTGTTTACAATCCGGATTTACCGGGTAAAGATTGGTTCAATGGCCGTGGTAAATTACGGGTTGCAAGTTCTGCAGATGGAAAAGTATGGAATGACATTGCCGTGCTTGAGGACGGTGATAAAGAGGAGTTTAGTTATCCGGCAATTATACAAACACTTGATGGTCTGGTACATATTACTTATACTTACAATAGGAAAAATATCAAACATGTTATTTTAAGCCAGCAATAGTATTTTGCTTTAATCGTTTTAATTACGTAAATTATTCTTTAAATAGTCCCGAATTTAAATTAAAATAGTGTTGATCTCAACACTGTTTACTATTTTAATATTTATGATGAACCGTAATACGCCTTTCAAAGATAATTTTTCCAGACAATCCAAAAGTTATGCTAAATTCAGGCCTACCTATCCTGCTGCATTATTTAGTTATCTGCTTCAATTATGTAATAAAACGGATTATATGTGGGATTGTGCAACCGGTAACGGCCAGATTGCAGTTCCATTATCAGATTATTTCAAGCAGATCTACGCTACGGATATCAGCCAGAATCAGCTGGCTCATGCGCCACAAGCCACGAATATAGAATACAGCGTACAATCCGCAGAACATACCAATTTTCCCGACAATATATTCGACCTGATCACTGTTGCTCAGGCGATACACTGGTTTGATTTTTCCGGATTTTATGATCAGGTTAAACGTACAATCAAATCAGGTGGGATACTGGCGATTATCGGATCGGGGAGGTTGAAATTGTTTCCGGAAGGGGACCGGATTATAGACCGTCTGTTCAATGATTTTATAGGTGATTACAGGGATCCCGAATTGAAATATCTCGATCACCAATATCAGACCATTCCTTTCCCTTTTACAGACATCGAACATCCAGATTTTGTAAATACTGTAGAATGGACATTTGATCAGCTGATAGGCTATTTGAATACCTGGTCTGTCGTACAACATTACGAAAAAGCACATCAAAAGAACCCAATTACATTAATTGCAGATCAATTACGTGAGGCCTGGGGAGTTCCCTTAATCAGAACGGTGAGTTTTCCTATCATTCTGCGTGTGGCCAGGATACATAAATAGGGGCTTTGTAAAATAAATAGCTATTTTTAGGCCTGTTATCATTTTTTATGGATCAATACGCGTTAATAACTGGTGCAAGTAAAGGGATAGGGAAATCTATTGCAATAGCATTGGCTAAAAGAAAATTCAATCTTTTACTCGTCGCCCGCTCAGCTGCAGAACTGGAAGAATTAAAAGTTTCTTTAATGGCAACCTGCAATGTTAAGGTGGCCATTCTGGTATTGGATCTGTCTGCCCAGGGGGCTGCGGAGAAAGTACACGATTGGTGCCAGCAAAATTCATATGCAATTTTCGCGCTGATAAACAATGCTGGTTTCGGATTGTGGGGTGATTTTGAACAAATTCCAATCAATGAGCAGTTGAATATGTTGCAGCTGAATGTTATGGCTTTAACGGAACTGACACATCATATGATCCCTTCACTTAAAAAACAGCATCAATCCTATATATTGAATATTGCCAGCACTGCGGCTTACCAGGCAGTACCGACACTTGCGGTATACGCTGCTACCAAATCATATGTGCTGTCTTTTAGCAGGGCGATCAGGGTTGAGTTGAAAAAATCGACTGTGTCTGTTACCTGTATTTGTCCCGGACCTGCAGATACGGGATTTGCAGACCGTGCCGGACTGTCCGCTATCAGCGATCTTGCAGATAAATTCAATATGAATGCAGATGTTGTTGCTGAAATAGGAGTTAAGGCTATGCTGGCTAAAAAAGCGGAGGTGATACCAGGTTTCAGCAATTTGGTTTCCGCTCAGGCTAATCGTTTCCTTCCGAAATCATTGGTAGAGTGGGTGGTATCTAATATCTATAAGACAAAAGAATAGCCATCTTAAGTTTTGAATTTTAATTTTAAAATGATTCTTGATTTTGAAATAAATTACATATGTTTGTTTTAGTCTACTGAATTGGTAGTCTTTTTAATATGAAGAAAAACAGTAACATATCTTTCAGCAGGGCAGCACATTACTCCATGATGTGTATGCAATGTTGTTGCTGTTAATACAAGGGATCGTACCAGATCTGCATTAAATTATTTCAAATCATTTTCTTTCATTCATTCTAAAAAAAATAAATATGGCAACTTCATATCCAAGATTTTCTATGGGAAAATCTCTCACAGCCGAGCAGAAAGATTTCTTCAACGTTCACGGCTTTATACATTTCAAAAGTTTTATAAAACCAGAAACCGTAAAGTCCATTATTGATGCCTCCCTGGAGGTTCAGGCCAAATGGATTGAAAAAGGAGTAGACAAGGTCAACGGGGTTCCCATTAAATATGGACGTGACCTGGACGGATCTTCCTTAGTGCAACGTTTCGCATTTATCAATCAACACCATTCTACCTTCAGCGGTTTATTGCTGGATCCGCGATTTAAAAGTTTGTTTGCGCTGGCCGGCACTACAGCCAGGCTGGGGGAAAATGAAAAAGACGGGATGGTCTTTAACCATTATGTGAATGGGCCTGACAGTAAATTCACCAAGATGGGATGGCATACAGATGGCTTGAGAGATATTTTTTATGGGAAGAAGATCAATCCTATGCTCAATGTCGGTATACATCTGAGTAATCTTGCACCAGAAAATGGTGGTTTAAGGATTATTCCCGGAACACATAAACAAAGTTTATACGGCATGTTGTTTAGAAAAAAGTATTTTCTGGATAATGACAGCGATCCAAATGAAGTGGCGATTACCCCTCAGGCAGGAGATCTTACGGTTCATGACGGTCGTTTATGGCACCGCGTTGCTCAATCTTCAGTAGTGGGTGAAGAGAGCAGAAGGAGAGTGATTTATATCCCAATCATCGCAGGAAAGTATGCGCCTAAAAATGAGCACAGTCCCACAGTTTTTTATCAGCGGTTTGCAGGTTTGGTTAAATAATATGCTGATTCTATTGCTGATTAACTACCTGATCAGATCAGGGCGTTTAGATAAACCTTTAGCTGTAATCAGGAATACTTATAAAAGGAAGTATTCCTGATCAGCTGATTGAAAGCCTGAAGACTGGCTTTTGTTATATATTTGGAAATAAGGTCTGTGCTTTTTCACCAATAAAAGGAATTGGTTTTTTCTCTCCGTTAATGGCACCCAGTAATCCGATAATCCAGACTACAAATAAAGCGATATATACGATGTAAGTCAGGTATACGAAGGCAACTACTCCGGTAGTAGCAATCAGGATTCCAAGGACTATCCCGATAACAATGTATAATAAAGTTGATACAATTGCAAAAAGCAGCGTTTGTCTCAATTGATAACTTCCCAGTTCAGTTTTTTTATCTTTATGCATAGCAAAGTAGGCAATAAGCCAGAAAAAGATTCCAAAATAGCTTAGGATAGAAGCTGTTTTTCCATCATCAGTCGTTAGTGGCTTTTGGCCGAAAGAATTGTTTGTTTCCATAATTTAAATATTTGTTGGTTTTTAAGGCAACCAGAGTGTTAATTTTAAGATTAGAAAGTTATTTTTTTAATCCATACCCAATTCCTTATTGTCAAGTCTGCGCAATAATCTTGCCGTTATGTCTTTTCTTTCTACAAAATGTAAAACATTTAAGACTATGGGAAGCCTGGCTTTCTAAAGGAGGTCAAATATTTCAATTTATCTGTTTATAATCTTTCTAAATAAACTATATTTGACCGGACCATAATTTATAGCATTGCTAAACAAAGAACAGAAGCCTTCCAGCCGCAATAGCATACAGATTGATGAGGAGTCATTCGAAAAGGCATATAACCTGTATTGGGAAAAAGTTTACGCGGTATGTTATAATAATATCAGGGAAGCTGAACCCGCAAGAGAAATGGTCCAGGATATTTTTAAGTCTCTTTGGGAACGCAGAGATCAGCTTGAACTTGATAATGTCAAACATTACCTGATCCGGGCGGCGAAATTTAAAACGTTTGAATATATCAGGAATAAAGCCTCCAGACAAAAACATATCTGTTTAAACCTGCAGGGAAAACAGCAATTCACCAATTGTACCGAGGAGCATATTTTATTCAATAGCCTGAAAGAGAAGATCAATCTCCTAATCGATACCCTGCCATGCCAATGTAAAAGAGTGTATAAGATGAGCAGGGATCAGGGATTGGCCAATAAAGAAATTGCCATGAACCTGCTGATTACAGAAAGAGCAGTTGAATACCATATTTCAAAGGCAACCAGCATGCTGAAAATTAAGCTCTCCGAATATTCGTACTCATCTTAAACGGAATTTCGGTAACATATGCTCCTTGTATCGTTTAATTGATTATTTTAATCTTACTTTTACTCCTAATAAGGCTTAAACGACCGTATGAAAATCAGCAACACGCTAATTGAAAAATACCATAACCAGCAATGTTCTGCAGAAGAGCGGGGAGTGGTAGAGCAGTGGTTATTTTCAGTTGATGAGGAAAGCGAAGAGCTGCAATTGCCCGCCAGGGAAGATAAACTGCTGCATAAACAAATGATGTGGGACGATATAAAATCTATAATGATCAGCCCCGCGGCACGGCAGCCTCCTGATAAAAAACGATATTCAGCGCTAAATTGGAAAAATGGTATAGCCGCTTCCCTGCTTGCTGGTTTGATCTTGTTTGGAGGATATAGCTATTATTCAAAGCGCAATAATCCCTTACCTCTAACTTATCTCACCAATTCATCAACTGTAAAAGTTAAGAATGTAACCTATACTACCTATAATGTTTCCCTGGGACCCATGACCAAGGCTACGATTAATAATCTGACCGGCCTGATTGATTTCACTGGCAGTCTGTTAATTTCACCAAAAGAAGATCTTCTGATCACTTTTGAGGGGAGTAATGAGCAAATGATGTTTAAAATGGGACAAACTTATGTAGTACTGAGCGGTAAAACTGTAAACGACAGGATTATCATTGTGAACGAACGGAATATCAATGATCTTCCTCCAGTTATTCAACAGCAATTGCTGCAGCACTTTAATATATAAAGCATTAAAATCAACAACGACTATGATTAAATCAGCAAAAACAGCTGTACTTTTTATTAATTTACTGATTTTAATATTATTCCTTACTTCCTGTAGTGATCAACCCAGGCAGGTTAAAAACAAATACAGTTTGTTTATCCTGGCTAAGAATGGCAAAAACTACATGCTGGAAACCAATTCACTGGCCAGTGGGAAGCTGATTCCTGAAGCCACTGGTGTTTCACTGGAGAAAGTCGAATTAGATCGTGACATTATTGTTAAAGAAGGCTTTTATTATAGCAAGGATTGGAAGAAACCGCTGTTCACCAAATATAAAATTACAAATGGTGTGATAGAAAAAGTAGCTTCTGTAGCAGCGGCCGATTTCTCTCTGGAGAATTTCTATTGGTTAACGGGAGACACATTATTATTAGTAGGTAATAACGATTCCGACTTTAAAAAGATAAAGTATATCTTAGTGAAGACAGAGCAGATGACAATTCTCGATTCCGGAGATTTAAATATCCCTAAACCTCCAGGAAAATATACCTCCATTGCGAATGGTATTGTGGAGATGCGTAAAGACAGGCTTTTTATTGGTTACACTTATCATCAGCAACTGAGTTCATCCAATTATACGACTAGTGATACCACCTATATGGCCGAATTCAGCTATCCTGAGATGCACTTGCTCCATATAGATAAAGACACACGTTCAACCTATCCGGGAGGATTGAACACAGTGCAGAATTATTCTTTTAACGACGAGCAGTATAATTTTTACTTTATGACCTGTCCTGGGATTGCATTGGGCAACAGGCCAGACCGTCCTACAGGAATTTACAGGATCAAAGCAGGGGATATGGCAATAGATAAGGAATATTTTTTTAACCTATCTGCTCCGATAAAAAACCATTCCTATGGAATGTGGTATCTGGGCGGTGGGAAGGCACTGGTACGAAGTGAGCGAAAGGATCTTTATAAAGGTCTGAATGATCATTACAGTACTGCACATTTTGAATTTTATCTGATAGACCTTAAAGGGAAAGTTGTGCAAAAGCTTAACCTTCCGCTGGATAAAGGAACAAGACGCGCATGTGTTATTGTAGAAGGCAACACTGCATATATCGCCATCAATTCTTCCACGGCAGGTAATTTCATCTGGTTATATAATTATAAGACGGGCTCTTTAAAAAAGGGTCTGGAATTAGGTGGAAGCACTGATTTTATAATGAGGATAGATCAATTGAATCATTTCTAAGAGAAAATGTCCTAATTATGAATCTATTTTTACATAAAAAAAAAGCATTCTAAATTTTTAAATTACCTTTGCGCCATAAAAATATACCATGATTTATTTCTTCTCCAATAAGCTCAATACTGTTTTTGCTGTACAATTAGAAAGAACCCTAACGCCTTCAGATATTTCAAAATTGACATGGCTGTTTGGTGGTGCTGAATTAAAACAAGAAACTGAATTAACAGCATCTTTTGTTGGTCCCCGCGCTACAATGGTAACTCCCTGGAGCACAAACGCTGTAGAGATTACACAGAATATGGCCATTGAGGGCATCATCAGGATTGAGGAGTTTACAGCAGTAGAGGCAGAATTTACAGGCTTTGATCCAATGCTTTCTCAAAAATATAGTGTACTGAATCAGGAATTATATACGATCAGTATCCAGCCGGAAGCGATTCTCGAAATAAATGATATTGCGGCATATAATCAACAGGAAGGTTTGTCCTTAAGCCAGGAAGAGATCGATTATTTAACAGCACTTGCTGTAAAGCTGGGACGTAAATTAACAGATTCTGAAGTATTCGGCTTTTCGCAGGTAAATTCAGAGCATTGTCGCCATAAAATCTTCAATGGTACATTTATTATTGATGGCGAAGAACAGCCTACATCGTTGTTCAAATTAATCCGTAAAACTTCGGCAGAAAATCCAAATGGTATTGTATCTGCTTATAAAGATAACGTAGCCTTTGTGAAAGGGCCGGTAGTACAGCAATTTGCTCCGAAACGTGCAGATGTGCCTGATTATTACGAGATAAAAGATTTTGAATCTGTTATTTCCCTGAAAGCGGAGACGCATAATTTCCCTACTACTGTTGAACCCTTCAACGGCGCTGCGACAGGCGCAGGGGGAGAAATCAGAGACAGACTGGCAGGCGGACAAGGCTCATTGCCTTTAGCTGGTACAGCTGTATATATGACTGCTTTATCCCGTCTGGCACAAGACAGACCCTGGGAGAATGGTGTTCAGGAGAGACAATGGTTATACCAGACCCCGGTAGACATCCTGATCAAAGCATCAAATGGTGCATCTGATTTTGGCAACAAATTCGGTCAGCCCTTAATTACAGGTTCGGTGCTTACTTTCGAGCATGAAGAAAACTCGAGAACCCTGGGTTACGATAAAGTAATTATGCAGGCAGGTGGTATCGGCTATGGTAAAGCTGAACAGGCGCAAAAAGAGAAACCGTCTGTAAACGATAAGATTGTTGTATTAGGTGGCGAAAATTATAGAATAGGAATGGGCGGTGCTGCGGTATCATCTGCAGACACAGGGGCATTGGGTTCTGGTATCGAACTGAATGCGATCCAACGCTCTAATCCTGAAATGCAGAAAAGGGTAGCCAATGCTGTACGTGGTATGGTAGAGAGTGATCACAATACGATTGTTTCTATTCATGATCATGGAGCAGGTGGCCACTTAAACTGTCTTTCGGAACTTGTTGAAGAAACAGGTGGTAAAATTGATCTGGATAAATTGCCTGTAGGTGATCCAACACTCTCAGCGAAAGAAATTATTGGTAACGAATCCCAGGAACGTATGGGATTGGTTATTGGTCAGGAAAACCTGGAAGTTTTACAGAAAATTGCCGACAGGGAAAGGGCACCAATGTTTACGGTAGGTGATGTTACGGGTGACCATAAGTTCACATTTGAATCTGCCACCACAGGAGCTAAACCTATGGACCTGAAAATGGAAGACATGTTTGGCAGTTCTCCGAAAGTAGTGATGCAGGACAAAACTGTGGACAGAAAATATGAGGCTGTCACTTATGATGCAGCACAGCTTAATGTCTATCTGGAACAAGTACTGCAGTTAGAGGCCGTTGCTTCAAAAGACTGGTTAACAAATAAAGTAGACCGTTGTGTAGGTGGTCGTGTTGCTAAACAGCAATGTGCCGGTCCGCTTCAGTTACCGTTGAATAACTGCGGTGTAATGGCGCTGGATTATCAGGGTAAAGATGGAATAGCGACCTCTATTGGTCATGCTCCGCTTTCAGCACTTATCGATCCTGCTGCTGGTAGCCGTAATGCAATTGCAGAATCTTTATCCAATATTATATGGGCCCCGCTAGAAGATGGTATTGAGAGTATTTCTCTTTCTGCTAACTGGATGTGGGCATGTAAAAATGAAGGTGAAGATGCCCGTTTGTATGCTGCTGTGAAAGCATGTTCAGCCTTTGCTATTGACCTGGGAATCAATATCCCGACAGGTAAAGATTCCCTGTCTATGAAACAGAAATACAAAGATGGGGAAGTCATTGCTCCGGGTACTGTGATCATCTCGGCTGCTGGTCATTGTGATGATATCACTGCAGTTATTGAGCCTGTTCTCCAAAAAGATGGAGGGGATATTTATTATATCAATTTATCTGGTGACGAGTACAAACTGGGTGGTTCGTCGTTTGCACAGATCCTGAATAAAATAGGTACAGCAACGCCGGATGTTACGAATGCAGCTGAGTTCAAAAATACCTTTAACGCAATTCAGGAATTAATCAAAGCCGGACATATTCAGGCTGGTCATGATATTGGCAGTGGTGGTTTAATCACTACATTATTAGAGCTGTGCTTTGCGGATCGTGATTTGGGCGCAACGATTGACTTATCTTCATTGGGAGATCAGGATATTATAGAAAAGCTCTTTGCAGAAAACATAGGTATCGTTTTCCAGGGAGACGCTGCTGTAGACAGTCTGCTTAAAGCCAAAGGTATTGTTTTTCATAAAATAGGATCGGTAGCTGCCGAAGCTAATCTGACTGTTAAGAACCTTACAGGTGAGTGGAAATTTGATATCGATCATTTACGTGACGTATGGTTTAAAACTTCTTACCTGCTTGATGAGAAACAAAGTGGTCCGGTTAAGGCAAAAGAACGTTTTGACAACTATAAAAACCACGTGCTGCAATATAATTTCCCTTTAACTTTTGATGGGAAAAAACCGGTGATCGATCCATCTAAACCAAGGCCAAAAGCAGCGGTTATACGTGAAAAGGGCAGTAACTCTGAAAGGGAGCTGGCCAATGCGATGTACCTTGCAGGTTTTGATGTGAAAGATGTACACATGACAGATTTGATATCAGGCAGGGAAACGCTGGAAGATATCCAGTTTATCGGAGCTGTAGGTGGATTCTCTAATTCGGATGTACTGGGTTCAGCTAAAGGTTGGGCAGGAGCATTCCTTTACAATGAAAAAGCTAAAATAGCGCTGGAGAACTTCTTTAAACGTGAAGACACTTTATCAGTTGGTATCTGTAATGGATGCCAGTTATTTGTAGAATTAGGTTTAATCAATCAGGATCATGCAGAAAAACCTAAAATGCTGCATAATGATAGTCATAAACATGAGAGTGGCTTCAGTTCATTAACTATACAGGAAAACAATTCTGTAATGCTTTCCAGTTTAGCGGGCAGTACTTTAGGCGTTTGGATCTCACATGGTGAAGGTAAATTTCAATTGCCATATGCAGAAGATCAGTATAACCTGGTAGCAAAATATGCTTATGAGAGTTATCCTGCTAATCCTAATGGGTCTGATTATAACACTGCAATGATGTGCGATAAGACAGGAAGACACTTGGTAATGATGCCGCACATTGAGCGCTCGCTATTCCAATGGCATTGGGCTAACTATCCTGCAGGTCGTAAAGACGAAGTATCTC
>Ga0247805_1001378_pt1 | contig 11703 bp, 8 predicted proteins | sample UWRJL044104R1_FD_180930 | JGI IMG/M metagenome (GOLD analysis project Ga0247805, IMG submission 180930) | Plant litter microbial communities from Arlington Agricultural Research Station in Wisconsin, United States - UWRJ-L044-104R-1 | ecosystem: Environmental > Terrestrial > Plant litter >...
GTCGACCCGGTTTAAGGCGAATTGGTGTTCAGCGGGCGTGAGGAGTTGATTCTGCGTCGCGAAGACGAAAGGGCGGGGGTGGTGCATGTGCACTTTCCGCGGTTTGGGTTTCGGATTCAGAAGCGCTGAGCAGTAGCTGACTCAGCGCTTCATAATCATTACTGCGCAATGGCCTGATCCTCTGGGTGATAGGAGAAGCGTTGCGCAGGTGGAGCGCTGAAGTCGAGCATGACGATAGGTACGGTGTAGCCATTTTCATTAAGTTTGCGTTGAAACGTACGGGCTGCCTCCAACGCTGCGGGATCTCCAGGGTATAGCCGTATGTCGTGGCTGTAGTAGAAAGCTGCGATGTATTTTTTTAGAACAGAACCATCATCTACGACATTCAGTAGTAACTCATTCCAATTGTATCCATCCTGTTCCTGGAGGGTATTAAAGGACGCGATCGCATTGTTCCATCCCTGCTGATTATCAACATTCCATGAGCACTGGGCGCGGTGTCGAGGAATATTCACAAAGTGTGTTTTGTAATAGGCGTACCACTGAGCCAGGGTCCTGACGTTTGAGTTCTCACAGGAACCCCACGCGTCGATTGCATTGTGATGCCTGGCCTCAGGTTGCGGATAAACCGCCTGAATACCAGGTTCTCGGACCGCACAGCCTTTGTGGAAAGGGTAGGCACCTGTTTCGCCATCGAACGGAAACAGACACATGAATCCCGCATCAATTGCGAACAATCTGTTTTCTGCGCCATATGCTGGATTTCTCAGGATGAAGCCTTGGGCGCGTAATAACGCATTTCTATCCACATCTTTAGGGTAAATATCTTGCCTGATCCATGAATAGGACGATGAGCCTTGCTGAATGCTCCCGGGGCTATGACTCCAGGGAGGATAGTCTCCATCGTTCACACCACGAATCAAAACCCCACTACAGTAATAATGCCCTCGCGGCTCATTTGTACCTACTTCCCGGCAATTGTTCTGGGTGTCGCTGTAAAGTCTATTGAGTGTGGCGACCACGACTTCAGGACTTTCAATGGGAGATATTTTTTTGACGGGGGTTGAAGGGGCAGGCTCTGATTTTATTGGTAGTTGAGGTGAAGAGGCAGTATCAATATTACAGGCCGCGATAAAAGCGGGCAGTGTAAGTAAGATGATAGCGCTAACTTTACTGTTCATGATGAATGCTCCGTGTGTCAGCTTATATGAGTGGTTTCATACCTGATGAATTAGAAAACTTGGCCGGTGTGCTGTCAAGTCGAGGTCCGGTGGGGCTATAGCATTATGGAATGTTCAGGGGGTTATTAACTGCCTTCGTGATCTTGTTCGAATCACTAATCGATCAGTGTGTCTGCTCGGTCAACGTTTCTCTCCTCGTCAGCTAAGAGTGGTTATAGCTTTTAGAAATGATCGCTAGTCAGGAATGTTATTGGTTACTGTTGCTCTCGAGGTTTTAGAATTTAAGCGGGTGATTAACGGTACCTTTCAATAAAACGGTATATGCGTAGGACGGGATACCCTAAGTGAAGGCTAAATGCTGGGAAGTTATCTGTGATGGTGGTATTAATTACGTCGAGTTTTCTCTGGATGACGCAAAATCCGGAGGAGCGACCTTCCCCTCCATCCCTACGCTGATCATAGACGGAGCTGCGCGTGAGGGTGCGCTCTCTGCCAACGGCGAAAAGTTAAGAGTACTTATCTCTGGCGCTGAGGTGGGTAACATAAGACACGTAACGACGCCGGAGTTACTTTTGCGATCAGAGCACAAGGGAAAATCGCAGAAACCGAGTCAAGGAAAAAAGCGAGATAACTCGTCCGTGGCTAGCATCACTGATCCGTTCGTTGATGGAGAATTTGGTGTAATTCGCCACGATTATGATTACGGCGACTTGTCACTTTTCATCCCTCGCTTAAACAGGATGGTGGAGTGTCGTGCTGCTGTTTACCTGCCTGATTCTGAGGGCGTTTATCCTGTTGTCGTGTTTCTCCACGGAGTGGGCGTACTGTGCACAGGAGGTCCTGATAGCGTTTGGCCTTGCGGCGATGGGTACGAACCGGTACCCAGTCACGCTGGATACAGCCCAATTGCGGAAGCCTTAGCCAGTCATGGCTATGCTGTCGTGTCTGTATCCGCTGTCGGAGTGATGAGGCTGACCATAATAAGGGAAGGGTATGGGGATTTGGCCTATTTACTAATCGCACATCTGGATTTATTAAGGGAAGCGAATAGCGGCCTCCGTCCTGAGCTTTCTTATCTGCAAGGCAAATTGGATCTGCAGAATATTGGACTTGTAGGTCACTCCTTTGGCGGGGAGGGGGTGGCGAGGAGTGTTACGCTCAACAGGCTTTTTAATAAAAATTACGGGATTCGAGCAGTTGTGCTCTTGGCGAGTAGCGCTGTCAGTGAATTAACTATTCCGGGCACCCATACAGCAATTATCCTTCCATACCTGGATGGCCAGGTTCGCGATCTACGAACGGAACGCAGTGCAGAGGTATCCCGTTATGCATTTAATGATGAAGTCTTGCGTAGTACTATTTTGCTGATAAGTGAAAATCATAATTTCTTTAATACCCAGTGGTCGCCTGGGGCTCCGTTCGGTTGGGACGACGCCAGACGGGATACTAATTTAATCCGGCATCGACCAATAGAAGTGCAGAGAATAGGTGCGTTCTATATTTTGAATTTCTTTCGTTTGGCGATTGGAGGAGAGCAGCAGTTTCTTCCCTTGTTTGATGGATCTTCTGCCATCGTTCCGTTCATGCCACGAGCAGATACGAGAACCTATGCTTACTTTCCGACATCAAGTCGTTATATTGTTCAGAGCTTTGAAACCCTTCACATGGATGATCCCCTAATGGCCCCGGGAGACTGGGATTGGGTTATCAGACAGGGAGTGGGTGAAATCAAGACCGGGTATCCGCCCGGTTACGTGTTGGGTTACGCCTATAGTATGTTTCATAGCTATTTACATCTTAGGGGGGAGGGTGTCGCATCACCCGCCGAGCTGCTGCTTCGTCCCCGATTGAGTATTCCTCCGGTTGATCTTTCGCTGTACACACAGCTGAGGTTTCATGTGGCGGTCTTGCAGGATGAAAACCCGGAGGGTGTCGAGCTGAGTTTGGTCCTCGGTGACGCTACGCTGGGTCTTGGCCAAAGCCGCCGTAGGCTACAGCTTCTTCCGGAGAGAAGTCCGGGGGATAAGTTGTTTTTACATCAGCAGGTGACCGTCCCGCTGGAGGAATTCTCCATTGATTTATCTCGCCCCGTTGATTTTCTGTCTTTTACTTTACCTAATGGAGGCAGCATTTATTTGTCCGACATTATGTTTGTAACGCCCGCTTTAGGACAAAGCTCACCGCTGAACTTACCATTTTTCAGTTTTATGGACGATACGCCTGTCCATGCTACGGGGGAGGAGCAAGAGTTAGAGGTGGTAGCCCATCTGTCCGATGTGAGCTCGAGCTTAATTACAATCAGGGTGGATTTCGAAATATCGCATAGAGTGCTTGGTTCCATGCGTTTTAACAAGCCAATGAAGTTCAGCCCTGGCGAACTTACGACAGCGGTCACATTCCTCATTCCCGCGGGAGGTTTTCGCGGAACAGACTTTCGTCCTGGGGATACTTACTCTGGTATTTTGGTCCGAGCGGTAGCGCCGACAAATGTAATGCTGAACCGTGACCGTATGAAGTTTATGGTCACTCCCCACCCTTGAATCGATCAAAAGTCGGATTCGGTAGCAGATGTGTTGCATGTTTACTTTCTGCGGTTTGGGGCTCGGGTCGAGAAGCGCAGCTAGTCGCTCGGTACTAATCCTGTGGAACCGGATTTATCTGGGAAGGCGGCATTTCTAACGATTGAAATACTCTGGATATACTGGCCTTTTTGCGAATAAATTCGTTCCCACAGGGATTGGATCAAGCAGAGCGATTTGCGATCACTTCAACGCCGCAAGTATCGCTTCTTCACTAAAGCCCCGAATAATCGTGCCATTAACATCAATCAACGGAATTCCACGCCCGCCCAATGCTTCATAGGCTTTGCGGCCTTCCGTTGATTTCTCGATGTCGTATTCCTTGTACGGGATACCTTTGCTGTCGAGGAAGCGCCGGGTCTGTTTGCAGTAGCCGCACCATTCGGTGGCGTACATCACCACGCGGGCTTGCGCCTGGGTCTGTGCTGGGACCGCGTCCGATGGGTTGAAGAAGTGCTCGATCTTGCCCCAGTTCTGGTAAATCACCACAACCAGCATGATCAGCACGAATTTCTTCAGGGTGCGTATCAACATGACCAGTGCCCTCAGCGACGCTTGAGCTGGTCGGTCAGCTGCGTCGGCAGGCCCTTGATAATCAAGGTGCCAGCGGCTTCGTCGTATTCGATCTTGTCGCCCAGCAGATGCGCTTCGAAACTGATCGACAGGCCTTCTGCACGGCCGGTGAAGCGACGGAACTGGTTAAGGGTGCGCTTATCCGCCGGGATCTCGGGTGACAGGCCATAGTCCTTGTTGCGGATGTGATCGTAAAACGCGCGCGGGCGTTCTTCGTCGATCAGGCCGGACAGCTCTTCCAGGCCCATGGGTTCGCCCATCTTGCTCTGGCTGCTGGCGTAGTCCACAAGGGTCTTGGTCTTCTCCCGGGCGGAATCTTCCGGCAGGTCTTCGCTTTCGACAAAGTCACTGAAGGCCTTGAGCAGGGTACGTGTTTCGCCAGGGCCGTCGACGCCTTCCTGGCAGCCGATGAAGTCGCGGAAGTACTCCGAAACCTTTTTGCCGTTCTTGCCTTTGATGAACGAGATGTACTGTTTGGACGTCTTGTTGTTCTGCCACTCGGACACGTTGATGCGCGCCGCCAGGTGCAGCTGACCGAGGTCCAGGTGGCGCGATGGTGTTACGTCCAGGGTTTCGCTCACTGCCACGCCTTCACTGTGGTGGAGCAGAGCAATGGCCAGGTAGTCGGTCATGCCTTGCTGATAGTGGGCAAATAGCACGTGGCCGCCGACGGACAGGTTGGATTCTTCCATCAGCTTCTGCAGATGCTCTACCGCGATGCGGCTGAATGCGGTGAAGTCTTTGCCGCCGTCCATGTATTCCTTCAGCCAGCCGCTGAATGGATGCGCGCCGGACTCGGCATGGAAGAACCCCCAGGCCTTGCCTTGCTTGGCGTTATAGCTCTCGTTGAGGTCCGCCAGCATGTTCTCGATGGCTTGGGATTCGGCGAGTTCAGAGTCACGTGCGTGCAGGACAGCTGGCGTACCGTCGGGTTTCTTGTCGATCAGGTGGACGATGCAATGACGGATCGGCATGGAGTTCTCGGCTGGTTGTGAGCGGAATACAGGTCGAGCGGCGCGGCTCGTTTCAACGGCGGCCAGTGTAGCGCAGACGAGCTTCAAACGCCCCTGAGACCCTTGGTTTTAGCTCTTGTGGTGGTATTGGAGTATGTTTTTTCGGCAGATTGAGGATAAACCTGTCCAAACGGGTAGGTTAGTGCGGATATTTGCTCGGCTCTGTGCTAGTTTTGCCCGGTCTTGCGCAGCATAGAGCTCCAGGCACCGCAGTTTGTGTGCTTTCGGGCCGAACCATTGCCCGCTTTGAGCATCTACAGTTCGCGATTAATCGTGGCTGCTATTGGAGGGTCAGGTTCATCGCCTGGCCCCAGGCCGATGCTGCACTCTGCAATCCAAATGAATTTGATAGGGAAGGAACACCACCATGGCTCTGACTAAAGACCAATTGATCGCCGATATCGCAGAAGCTATCGACGCGCCAAAAACCACCGCGCGTAATGCTCTTGAGCAATTGGGCCAAATTGTTGCCGACCAACTGGAAAACGGCGTTGAAATCACTCTGCCGGGTATCGGCAAACTGAAAGTAGCCGAGCGTCCAGCTCGCACTGGCCGTAACCCTTCGACTGGCGCTGCCATCGAAATCGCTGCCAAGAAAGTGATCAAGTTCGTACCAGCAAAAGTGCTGAGCGACTCGATCAACAAGTAAGCTCACGCTTGCTTTGAAAAAGCCGTGCGCCGGTCAACCGGGCACGGCTTTTTTGTGTCTTGAAAAAACGCGGTATTGAACCTGTGGGAGCGAGCTTGCTCGCGAAGAGGCCGGTACATTCCCTGCATTTTCGAAGGCCGATAAGCCGCTTTCGCAAGCTTGCTCCCACAAGTTCTACACCATCAGTTAGACCAGCGCTCCTGCCGCCAAGCCTCTTGCTTTGCCTTGTCATGAAACGTCCAGGCCACGAAGCGGCTTTGCTTTTGCCCCTGGCCCATTTCGACGATACGCGTTTCTACTGCGCCGACTTTCTTCAGCGTGCTTTGAATCAATGGCAGGTTCGACGCCTTCGACACCAGGGTACTGAACCACAGCACTTGTCTGCCCAGCTGGGTGCTTTCCTTGATCAGTTGGGTTACGAAGCCGATTTCGCCACCTTCGCACCACAACTCCTGGGATTGCCCGCCGAAATTCAGCACCGGCAGCTTGCGCTTCGGATCGGCTTTGCCCAGAGCACGCCATTTACGCTGGCTGCCCCGTTGGGCTTCTTCCAGAGACGAATGGAAGGGCGGGTTGCACAGGCTGACGTCGAAACGCTCATCACTGTTTAGCAGGTCCAGCAGGATCTGCTTACGGTTGCCTTGCTGACGCAGGATGATGGCTTTGTTCAGCTTGTTGGACTTGATGATCGCCGTAGCGGCGGCAATGGCGGTAGGGTCGATGTCCGAGCCGAGGAATTGCCAGCCGTAGTCGCTATGCCCGATCAGCGGGTAAACGCAGTTGGCGCCGGTGCCGACGTCCAGCGCCTTGATCGCGGCCCCACGCGGAATCACGCCCTCATTGCCCTCGGCCAGCAGGTCGGCCAGAAAGTGCAGGTAATCCGCACGCCCCGGAATCGGTGGGCACAGGTAATCCGCCGGAATGTCCCAATGTGCGATGCCGTAGAACGACTTCAGCAACGCCCGGTTGAACACTCGCACGGCGGAAGGGTTGGCGAAGTCGATGCTTTCCTTGCCGTATGGGTTGGTGATCAGAAACTGACCCAACTCCGGGCTGCTCTTGATCAGCTTGGGAAAGTCGTAATGGCCCTGGTGGCGATTGCGCGGGTGCAGGGTGGCTTTTTCACGCGGCTCAGCTCCCGGCGCTTTGGTTTTCGTCGGGAGCTTTTTGCCGGATGCGGCCGTTTGTTTCGGAATAGTCATGGTTGCGTCGGGTCAGCGTCGGGGCTTGAGTGGTGGGCATTGTCCCACAGCTGGCCCTGATGAGGGCATCGGCTTGCCTATTGGCGTATAGAACTCCGCTTCGCAAACAGATTGCGTCGGTTATCAAGTGGATTAACGCGGTAGCTCCAGCTTGACGCGCTATCTGACCTACTAAGACGTGGAGGAGTGCCCAAATGAAACTCAACACTAGATGACGAATCACTAGAAGCAGATGACCGGGGGGCTCTACCGTGCAAAGCTATGTGCGATGGCGTGGAGCTTAGGGCAACGGGGGGATTTTCAACCATACGCCCAGCGGGATAGTTCATAGGGTTCATAGGGATGGATTCCCGAGAGGCGGTGTTAGATGGCCGAGGGGAGGTGTTTGAGGTTACCCTCCCTTGCCGATGCCTGAGTATAGTGAAAACACGTTCCCTCCCCAGGTACAGCCCCGCACCAACAGCAAATAAACCACCCCCGACTCCGAGCAGTGTATGTTTTAGCTTTCGTTCCTTCACAGCCAAACTTGCAGATGCTACAACCACCCCAGAAAGCATGCTAACTAATGAAATATCAAGCAGTGCATTGTAGGAAGTAAGTCGCCGGAACAGAGCGCTAAAAGCAAAATGCCCAGTCGGGTCAGTGTTATTGATCGGATCCCCCACACAATAGCTGTAGGCATTCAGCCCACCACTCCGGAACGGGCTCATGCTGTCCGGACTGTGGAAGCGCCTCAACACTGGGTTATACGCTCGGTACCCATTGCCCAACAGATACCAACCCGTATCCGGCTCCCGGAACTCACCGTTGAACGCCACTGATGCGGCTGGATCTCGCTCAGCAGAGCGCTGTCCGTAGGCGCTATAGCGGACTTTGCTCAAATCACTGTTATTGAGTTCAGCCAGCACAGAATTTTGCCGATCAACTGCCAGCAGAACATTGGTCTGGTTGGATTGGTCAGGGCGCTGCCGACCGTGTTTTGGCTTTTTCATCAGATTGCACCTCGTATCCTCTATCGCTTCAGTTATAAGGCGGCAGTCAATACAGGGGGCTGCTGGAAAGAGAATACGCTGGGTGGAGGGCTGGCAGTACTAGCAGAAATACTAGGTTTTCTGGTCTTTATTCGGGATGTTTTGGTTTGACCAGGATAGTCATAACCGATTTGACGCTGGAGAAGCGCAGACCCCTGTAGGAGCGAACTTGTTCGCGAGGCGGTGTGTCAGGTACGACGCCTCGCGAACAAGTTCGCTCCTACAGGGTTCATGGTAAGCAGCCAGCCTGGGTTTCAGGCTGGCTGCTTGTTTCACTTACAAACTCGCAATCCGCGCATGCTGCTCGGCCAGTTTGCCCAGAGCCTGTTCGGCCTCGGCCATTTTGGCGCGTTCTTTGGCGATGACCTCTGCCGGGGCCTTGTCAACAAACGCTGCGTTAGACAGCTTGCCGCCAACCCGCTGCACTTCGCCTTGCAGACGCAGGATTTCCTTATCAAGACGCGCCAGCTCGGCGTCTTTGTCGATCAGGCCGGCCATTGGCACCAGCACTTCCATCTCGCCTACCAGACCGGTAGCCGACAGCGGTGCTTCGGCGCCGGCTTCCAGCACGGTGATGGACTCCAGCTTGGCGAGCTTTTTCAGCAGGTAGTCGTTTTCCTGCAAGCGGCGCAGGTCTTCGGCGTTGACGTTCTTGAGGAACAACTGCAGCGGCTTGCCCGGACCGATGTTCATTTCGCCACGAATGTTACGGGTGGCGAGCATCAGGCCTTTGAGCCATTCGATGTCGTCTTCAGCGGCTTGATCGATGCGTGCTTCGTTAGCCACCGGCCAAGGTTGCAGCATGATGGTCTTGCCTTCGGCACCGGCCAGCGGCGCGAGGCGCTGCCAGATTTCTTCGGTGATGAACGGCATGAACGGATGGGCCAGACGCAACGCCACTTCCAGTACCCGAACCAACGTGCGGCGAGTACCGCGCTGGCGTTCAACCGGCGCAGTTTCGTCCCACAGCACGGGCTTGGACAGTTCCAGGTACCAGTCGCAATACTGATTCCAGATGAACTCGTACAAAGCCTGGGCAGCGAGGTCGAAGCGGAACTGATCCAGTTGGCGGGTCACTTCGGCTTCGGTGCGTTGCAGTTGCGAAATGATCCAGCGGTCCGCCAGGGACAGCTCGACCTCTTCGCCGTTCTGGCCGCAATCTTCGCCCTTGTCCAGCACGTAGCGCGCGGCGTTCCAGATCTTGTTGCAGAAGTTGCGATAGCCTTCGACGCGGCCCATGTCGAACTTGATGTCGCGACCGGTGGACGCCAGCGAGCAGAAGGTGAAACGCAGGGCGTCGGTGCCGTAGCTGGCGATGCCGTCGGCGAACTCGTCGCGGGTCTGCTTCTCGATCTTCTTGGCCAGTTTCGGCTGCATCATGCCGGAGGTGCGTTTCTGCACCAAATCTTCCAGCTCAATGCCGTCGATGATGTCCAGCGGGTCCAGGACGTTGCCCTTGGACTTGGACATTTTCTGACCCTGACCATCGCGGACCAGACCGTGCACATACACCGTCTTGAACGGTACTTGCGGCGTGCCGTCTTCGTTTTTCACCAAGTGCATGGTGAGCATGATCATCCGGGCAACCCAGAAGAAAATGATGTCGAAGCCAGTGACCAGCACGTCGGTGGAGTGGAAGGTTTCCAGCGCCTTGGTCTTTTCCGGCCAGCCCAGGGTGGAGAAGGTCCACAGGCCCGAGCTGAACCAGGTATCGAGAACGTCGTTGTCCTGCTGCAGCGCAACCTCAGGGCCGAGGTTGTTCTTGGCGCGAACTTCGGCTTCATCGCGACCGACATACACTTTGCCGGACTCGTCGTACCAGGCCGGGATGCGGTGGCCCCACCAGAGCTGACGGCTGATGCACCAGTCCTGGATGTCGCGCATCCACGAGAAATACATGTTTTCGTATTGCTTGGGCACGAAGGCGATGCGGCCATCTTCCACTGCGGCAATGGCAGGTTCTGCCAATGGCTTGGTGGACACATACCACTGATCGGTCAGCCATGGCTCGATGATGGTGCCGGAACGGTCGCCTTTCGGGACTTTCAGGGCGTGATCATCAACGCTGACCAGCAGGCCGGCAGCATCGAAGGCAGCAACGATCTGCTTGCGCGCTTCGAAGCGATCCAGGCCTGCGTATTGCGCAGGCAGGGTGCCGTCAACGGTTTCGTTCAGGGTGCCGTCCAGGTTGAACACCTGAGCAGTGGCCAATACGTGGGCATTTTTGTCGAAAATGTTCAGCAGCGGCAGGTTGTGGCGCTTGCCGACTTCGTAGTCGTTGAAATCGTGAGCCGGGGTGATTTTCACGCAGCCGGTGCCGAATTCAGGGTCGCAATAATCGTCAGCGATGATCGGGATGCGACGGCCAACCAGTGGCAGCTCGACGAACTTGCCGATCAGCGCCTTGTAACGCTCGTCTTCCGGGTTAACGGCAACGGCGGCATCACCGAGCATGGTTTCCGGGCGCGTAGTGGCAACGATCAGGTAATCCAGGCCGTCAGCGGTTTTTGCGCCGTCAGCCAGTGGATAACGCAGGTTCCACAGGAAGCCTTTTTCGTCGTGGTTTTCCACTTCGAGGTCGGAGATGGCCGTGTGCAGTTTGGTGTCCCAGTTGACCAGACGCTTGCCGCGATAGATCAGGCCGTCTTCATGCAAACGCACGAAGGCTTCTTTAACGGCTTCCGACAGCCCGTCGTCCATGGTGAAGCGCTCGCGGCTCCAGTCTACGGACGAGCCAAGGCGGCGGATCTGACGGCTGATATTGCCGCCGGACTGATCCTTCCATTCCCAGATCTTTTCCAGAAACTTCTCGCGGCCCAGGTCATGACGGTTCAGGCCCTGCGCTTCGATCTGACGTTCTACCAGCATCTGCGTAGCGATACCGGCGTGGTCGGTGCCCGGCTGCCACAGGGTGTTGCGACCCTGCATGCGGCGGAAACGGATCAAGGCGTCCATGATCGCGTTATTGAAACCGTGCCCCATGTGCAGGCTGCCGGTGACATTTGGCGGCGGGATCATGATGGTGTACGAGTCACCCGAACCTTGCGGTGCGAAGTAATTCTCGGATTCCCAGGTCTGATACCAGGAAGTTTCAATAGCGTGCGGCTGGTAGGTCTTGTCCATGCGCGGCGGGAACCTATTGCTGTAATTCAGGAAAGCCGACAAGTATAGCGAGGATGAGCGGCTGGGCGTAGAGCGGGGCGATGATGGGCGATGCAAAATTGAGTTGTAGGTGGGTCTGATGCAGATTTTTTATCATTTGGGGCTCGCCTACAGGCCCGGTTTCTGTTGGAGCGAGGCTTGCCCGCGAAGAACGCTAATGCGGTGCACCTGACTCACCGCGCCGGCTGATTCGCGGGCAAGCCTCGCTCCAACAGATAAAACCGGCACAGACGCCAATCAGTTCTGATACTGACTCAGCAACCGCTCCAACCTGGCCTCAAGGCGACGCTTGATCTCGGTCTCGATATGCGGG
>Ga0247805_1001380_pt1 | contig 11700 bp, 10 predicted proteins | sample UWRJL044104R1_FD_180930 | JGI IMG/M metagenome (GOLD analysis project Ga0247805, IMG submission 180930) | Plant litter microbial communities from Arlington Agricultural Research Station in Wisconsin, United States - UWRJ-L044-104R-1 | ecosystem: Environmental > Terrestrial > Plant litter >...
CCGCACGCCATTACCGCCCGGCGCGTGGAAGTGCTTGACCAGGCCTGGGCTCGGAATGAAGGTTTTCGGATCTTCAGCGTTGATCCGGCATTCCAGCGCGTGCCCGTGGATGACGACATCATCCTGGGTGAACGACAGTTTGTTGCCGGCGGCGATGCTGAGCATCTCCTTGACGATGTCGATACCGGTGACCATTTCCGAAACCGGGTGCTCTACCTGGACACGAGTGTTCATCTCGATGAAGTAGAAGCTGCCGTTCTCGTAAAGGAACTCGAACGTGCCAGCGCCCCGGTAACCGATGTCGATGCACGCCTTGACGCAGCTGGCGAACACAGCCTTGCGGGCCTCTTCATCGATGAACGGTGCCGGCGCTTCTTCCAGAACCTTCTGGTGGCGACGCTGCAGCGAGCAGTCACGGTCGCCCAGGTGAATCGCCTGGCCCTGACCGTCGGAAATCACCTGGACTTCCACGTGACGCGGATTGGTCAGGTACTTTTCCAGATAGACCATCGGGTTGCTGAACCAGGCAGCCGCTTCAGCGCGAGTCTGCTTGGCCGCTTCGATCAGGTCTTCTTCCTTGTGCACCACGCGCATGCCGCGACCGCCGCCGCCGCCAGCGGCCTTGATGATCACCGGATAGCCGACTTCACGGCCGATGCGCAGAGCGGTTTCTTCGTCTTCCGGCAGCGGGCCGTCGGAACCAGGAACGGTTGGCACGTTGGCGCGCTTCATGGCGTCCTTGGCAGAAACCTTGTCGCCCATCAGGCGAATGGTTTCGGCTTTCGGGCCGATGAACGCGAAACCTGATTTTTCCACTTGTTCAGCGAAATCGGCGTTTTCCGCAAGGAAGCCGTAGCCCGGGTGAATCGCCGTGGCGCCGGTGAGTTCGGCAGCCGAAATGATGGCCGGGATGTTCAGGTAAGAAAGGTTGGCGGGCGCCGGGCCGATGCAGACGGTTTCGTCCGCCAGGCCCAGGTGCATTAGCTCGCGGTCTGCCGTGGAGTGTACAGCGACAGTCTTGATGCCCAGTTCTTTACAGGCACGCAGAATGCGCAAGGCAATTTCGCCGCGGTTGGCGATCAGGACTTTTTCCAGCATCGCAGGCTCTCCCCGGTTCAAACGATGGTGAACAGCGGCTGGTCATACTCAACCGGCTGACCGTTTTCTACCAGGATGGATTCGATCACACCGCTGACTTCAGCTTCGATGTGGTTCATCATTTTCATGGCTTCGACGATGCAGATGGTGTCGCCTTTCTTGACCGTCTGACCCACTTCCACGAATGCTGGCGAAGTCGGCGCAGGGGTGCGGTAGAACGTACCGACCATTGGCGACTTGACCACGGTGCCGTTGAGCTTGGGCGCTGAAGGCGCTTCTGCGGCTGCAACCGGAGCAGCAACAGGCGCTGCGGCTGGAGCAGGCATCGGAGCAGGAGCGTAATACTGCTGGGCCGGAGTCTTGCTGTGACGGCTGATCCGCACGGATTCTTCGCCTTCACGGATTTCCAGTTCGTCGATGCCAGACTCTTCCAGCAGTTCGATCAGTTTCTTGACTTTACGGATATCCATTAATCATCAACTCCCAAGGGTCGGTCAGGGGTAAAAGTTGTTAGCGGTTCGAACCGTGCAGCGCAGCCTCTGGCTGGGCGGTCATGGTTTCGAACTGATGGCCACTTGTTCCATGGCGGCCTCCAGGGCCAGCCGGTAACCGCTGGCGCCAAGGCCGCAGATCACGCCTACAGCAACATCTGAAAAATAGGAGTGATGGCGGAAAGCTTCGCGTTTGTGCACGTTTGACAGATGCACTTCGATGAATGGGATGCTCACACCCAGCAGCGCGTCACGTATTGCCACGCTGGTGTGGGTAAACGCCGCCGGATTGATCAGGATGAAATCCACGCCTTCATCGCGTGCAGCATGGATGCGGTCGATCAATTCATACTCGGCGTTGCTTTGCAGGTACATCAGATGGTGGCCGGCGTCGCGGGCCTGCTGCTCCAGATTCTGATTGATCCGGGCCAAGGTGACAGCGCCGTAGATCCCCGGTTCGCGGGTTCCGAGCAAGTTCAGATTGGGGCCATGCAGTACCAGAAAAGTCGCCATCGGATGTTCCTTGTTATGGTTGCGAGCATCAAAGCCCGGCGACTATGCCGCAAACGTCCGTGGACTGTCCAGTTAACTGCAATAGCCAGCACGATGACCGACATTCGCGAAAAGTTTGTGACTCATCCGCTAATTTTGGTCATTTGCTCTAATTAACCGCTCAGCAAGGCCGTTTGCGTCAATTTCGCCGACAACCCGCACATCGGCGCGTTCCTCGCCATTTTTGCCGAAGATCAGCAGCGCGGGAGGACCGAACAGCTTGTAGCGATCAAGCAGCGCGCGTTGTTCGGCATTGCTGTCAGTCATGTCGAAGCGGATCAGTCGATAGCCCTTGAGCTGGCTGACGACACTCGGATCCGGCAAGACGTCGTGCTCGATCACCTTGCAACTGATGCACCAGTCGGCGTACCAGTCCAGCAGCAACGGCTGGCCGGCGTCTTTTGCGGCGCTCAAGGCGCGATCCAGTTCGGCTGATGTGGTAATCGTTTGCCATTGCGTGCCAGTCGTTACGCCGCTGGCGTTGCTCAGCGTAGCTGGCGTGCGGCCCAGCGGGCGGGTCGGATCGGTTTGCCCGCTCCACGCACCGAACCAGCAGGCCAGAGCATAGACCAGTAAAAACAGGCCGAGCAGTTGGCCCAGGCGCTGGCGGGTGGTTTTCTCGGTGAACTGCAGTGTGCCCAAAAACAGCGCGACTCCGGCGGCGAGCAGACCCGTCAGCAACAGGGTGATCTCGCCAGGCAGGACGCGGCTCAGCAACGCAATTGCCAATTCCAGCAGCAAGACACCAATGGCGTTCTTGACCAGCACCAGCCACGGCCCGCTTTTCGGCAGCCAGGTCGCGCCGCCCGTGGCGATCAGCAGCAGCGGCGCGCCCATGCCCAGACCCAGGGCAAACAACTTCAGGGCACCGCCGAGCGCATCGCCGCTGGCACTGATATACAGCAGCGCCCCGGCCAGCGGCGCCGACACGCAAGGCGAGACCAGCAAGCTGGACACCACGCCCAACACCGCTGCGCCCCATAGCGAACCGCCTTCGGTGCGGCCCGCGATGCGATCCAGGCGAGTGCTGATTGCCTGCGGCAAGCGCAGCTCGAAGAAGCCGAACATGGCAATCGCAAACACCACGAAGAACAACGAAAACGGCACCAATACCCACGCCGATTGCAGTCGCGCCTGAAGATTGAGCCCGGCGCCAAACACGCCCATCAACGCGCCGAGCGCGGCAAAACACAGCGCCATGGGCAGCACGTAAGCCAGCGACAGGCTGAAACCGCGCAAACCGCCGACCTGTCCACGCAACACCACGCCGGACAAGATCGGCAGCATCGGCAGCACGCACGGCGTAAACGTCAGGCCAATACCGGCGAGGAAAAACAGCGCCAGCTCTTTCCAGCTCCACGCGGTTTTGGCTGGATTTGCGGGCGTAACGTCAGCAGGACTGGCGGCAACATCGCCAATGCTCAGCCGCTCGGTTTCCGGGGGATAACACAAACCCTTGTCGGCGCAGCCTTGGTAGGTAACCAGCAGGGTGAAAGGCCGGTTGTCGCCGGGTTTGCGTGGCAGGTCAACGTCGAGAATGCCGTGATAGACCTCGACGTCGCCGAAATACTCGTCATGCTTCTGCTCGCCAGCCGGCAGTTGCGCAGCGCCCAGGCCAATATCGGCCGGCTCGGTGCGGAACTGGAAGCGGTGGCGATACAGGTAATAGCCTTCGGTGGCGACAAACCGCAGCTTGATCGACTCGGGCGTGGTTTCAATCAGGTTCAGCTGAAATGCCTGACGGACCGGCAGGAAATCCTTGCTGTTATCCAGCGTCGTACCGCCCAGAACCGGGTTCGGGCGACTGTCCAGCAACCCGGCGCCGCTAGCGGGCAGGGCGAGGATCAACAGCAGCAGGCATAACAGGCGGCGCATGGCGGTCTCGGGTCGCAAAAGTCCGCGCATGATAGCGGAGTGGGACACTGAACTGTAGGAGCCAACTTGCTGGTGAGACGTCTCGTCACACATCGCTTCGCCAACACGTTGGCTCCTACGACGGAAGATCGACTTTCACTCCAGGGATCAAGCCTGCTCGTTGGAACTCACCAGAAACGGCTCGTCATGCTCGGAATTGACATGATTGCGTCCTGCATCCTTGGCGCGGTACAGCGCCTCGTCGGCGCGGGAGGCGAGCATCAGGCTGTCGTCCGCATCGCGCAATGCCACGACACCCGCGCTGAAAGTGCAAAACAGGTCCACCGGTTGCGCCGGGTAATGGATCTCCGCAAAGCGGCGGCGGATTTCGTCGAGCACTTTGTGGGCGTTCTGGATGCTGGTGTCGGGCATCACAATGGCAAACTCCTCGCCACCATAACGGCCTATATAGTCGGTCTTGCGCAGGCGTTGCTTGAGAAACAGCGCCAGACTCTTGATCACCCGGTCGCCCATGGGATGGCCGTGGCTGTCGTTGACCTTCTTGAAATGATCAATGTCGAGCATGGCAAAGCACAGCTGCTGGTTTTCCCGGCGCGCGCGGAAGCTGCAATCTTCAAGCAATTGCAGAATGTGCGTGTGGTTGTACAGGCCGGTCAGGCTGTCGCGAACCATGCGCGCCTTGAGATTGCGCGCCCTGGCGGCACGGTTGCGCACCGTGGTGATGAGGTGACGCGGTTTGATCGGCTTGGTCAAAAAATCGTCGCCGCCTTCGCTCATCGCGTCGAGCTGCTTGTCCAGATCATCCTCGGCCGAGAGATAAATGATCGGCACGCTGACATAGCGGTCGTTGTGGCGAATGACCTTGGCCAACTCCACGCCGGTGCAACCGGGCATGTACATGTCGAGAATGATCAGGTCCGGCTGGAAATCTGCCAGTTCCGCCATCGCCTGGATCGGGTCCAGCAGCGTGCGGGTGACGATCCCGGCGCTGTTGAGCAAGCGCTCGGTGTGCGTGGCCTGGGCGCGCGAGTCGTCGATGATCAGCACTTTATAAGGTTCGTACTGCGCGACGCAGGTCAGGATTTCGATCTTCTCCAGCAGGCTTGAGGCTTCAAGCGTGCCCGTCAGAAACTCCTCGCCCCCGGCGCGCACAGCGGCAAGGCGCGTCGGCGTATCCGTTTCCTGATGGCTGAAGAACAACAGCGGCAATTTTTGTTCAAGCCCTTCCTGAACCTGCGCAGCCAGTTTCAAGCCCTCGCCGTGACCGCCGAAATCCACATCGATGACGATGGCCGCCGGATGGCGTTGAGCCATGGCTTCATGGAAGGCGCTCAAGTCAGCCAGTGATTGCGCGAACAATCCGAAAAATTCGAGCTGCCTGGCCAGGCGCTCGGCTCGCTCGGAGTCCTGCAACGCAATGTAGATCGGCTTGCGCAAAGGTGGCAGCGACGTCTGCTCGAAACGGTCGCCATGGCGCAGCCCGGTACGCGACAAACGCTGCATGACACGATTGAGCTCGGTAATCAGATCGCTGCTCAACCGCCCCCGATTGGCCTCAACCGCATCCAGCGTCAGACTGATCGCCCGCGCCAGTTCCACATGTTCGACCTGCTCGAAGCGCTCGGCAAAGCGCATCAACCGCTCGTTGGCAACCTTGAGCTCGGCCAGGTCATCGGTCGACCATTCACTTTGTTGCAGCCGTTGCCAAGCCTCAAGGATCTGGCGCGCCTGATGGATGACTCGTTGAGCGAAGTGATGCTTGAGCCGGTCTCGGCTTGGATCTTCTAACTCGGTCATGGGCTGGCTACGTAGTGAATGTTCACTGAGGACGAATGCTGGCGCTATGCTAGCACCTTCATCCCGCACAAGCGTGCCATAAGTCAATTAATTGGCAAGAATTTGTGGACTTGCAGCGCGACCTCTTCCTTTATGCGCGATACGTGCCACGACCGAGGTTTCGTAAAATCGCGTGGGCGTCCGCGCAAACGTACGCAGGATTTGACGCTGCGGGTGTGTCAGGCATTTCTGATTTTTTGGGCGGGTGATCTGGGGTGGGGGATGGGCTGGTAGGGTGCGCAATACTGACTTTAAAGGAGTGTTTGCGATGCCTACCCCCGCCTATATGACTATTGAAGGAACACAGCAAGGTCTTCTAACCAAAGGAGCGCTGAGCGAAGCGTCGGTAGGCAACACATGGCAGCGGGGCCATGAGGATCAGATTCTGGTCCAGCAGATTAGCCACGCAATCACTGTACCCGGCGGCGTGCAAACCGGACAAAGAATGCACAAACCGGTAATCATCACCAAAACCCTCGATAAATCATCTCCTCTTATCAATACCGCCTTGAGTAACGGAGAATCGCTGAAAAACTGTCGTATTGAATTCTTTCGATACTCGGGCCGCGGAGGGCAGGAGCTTTTCTACACAATTGAATTGAAAAACGCCCTCATTATCGGTGTCGACTTACTCCTTCCTCATTGCCAGGATCTCAGCACTGCTCATTTTACCCAGCTTGAACGAGTGCACTTTGCCTACGAAACCATCACTTGGCGGCATGAAATTGCTGGAACGTCAGGTTATGACGAATGGAGCGGAGACAGTCAGCTTTGAAATTGATAAGCGCTCTGTATCCGCTACCGCAAGAACTCAGCAATGCTTACCCACCCGATGAGGCAGCAGGCTTATTGGGTCAAGCTTTTGAGCGTCGCGAAAGCATCGACGGCTTGAGTCAGTTGCGCCGTGGTGAACTGATCAACTTCGACGGCGAAGTACTGGAACGTGTTGAAAGCGGCGAATGGCTGCTCGTCAAAGACAATGCCTATGCCTTCGATTGGGGGCAGTTCGATAAGCCCGTGCGTAAGCGAATGTTTGATCAGCGTGTGCAGGAGTTGTTGCGGGCGCCGCCGGTTCAGGCATCGGTGAAAATCAGATATGGTCAGAGTTTTCGGGTTTTAAACAGTGAAACAAGGATGACACTCCCTCTCAGACCCTATGTTGCTGTAGTTGATGGAGAGGAAGTTAAGGGTAAGTCGGATTTTGATGGGGTCGTGCATGTGTTTGCGTTGTCTGAGCGCTCAAGAATCTCTATACGTGTCGAATATGAGGCTCCCGTAGGAAATATCGATAGGTTTGTGAGCGAAGAAGAGCGGGAACGCTTAATTACCTTGGCAGGTGCTCGCAATTTAGATCTAAAGTTGCCTCCAATTGAAATTCCAGTGGATGATCGTGCGATGACGCGTGAAGCCATCTTGCGGACATTGAAGCGCTCAGAATTTTTATCCACGGAGCGTTCGGCTTGGGGGGCGCTTAAGAATACCCCGGCGATGGCGATGGATTGGGACTATTCGATGGTCGCCCTGCATCACGCGGGGCGCACGTTTGGTTGTGGGGATTTCGGGGCTTTACAGATGGGGCGGATTTTGAGTAGCCATTTGGTCAAGTTTGGAGAGGTTGGCTACCACTTTGGTATAGATTGCACGGGGCATATTTTTGAAGGTCGCGATTTAAGATTGAAAGGAAGCAGTGTTCTTCACTATAACTCAAACGTTATAGGTATCGTCTTGTTGGAGGATCTAACCACTCCCAATGAGGTCGGTGATCTGGTCGATGAAGCGAAAGATTTTATGGCGGTATGGGGTTATAAAACCCAGAGCGAAGCTCCCAGTCGGCAGGTGGAAGCGCTTAACGCGTTGCTGGATGTTATTCAATCATTTTTCACCATTGAGGTTTTAGGTGGTCACCGGGAATTTCCAAAGCAAATTGATGAAGGGAAGGTTTGTCCGGGCAATGGAGGTTTAGAGCTGGCTCGAAAAATAAGAACGGAGAGAGCGCTTCGAGCTCCTGATTAAGGATAAGGACGGCCCTCATGGTATGATTGGCACTTGTTCTTGTTCTGAATGTAGGTTGCTACAGCGCCGCATGAGAATTATCCTGATGCTACAGTGCTTCTGTTAAGATGTTTCTTACGCTCAGGGTTAGGTTCACGAATATTTTCACCGTGCCGCGAGGGGAGACCTACAGTCTGCAAATGATGATATGCAAACCATGATCGATTTCTATAAATGTCGGCTTGAGATAAATATGAAGTTAGATCGATCCTGCGATTTTGAATTTTTTAGTAATCGTCAAATTTCTGGAGGCCTACAGTGGGTTTGTTTCGGTGGTTGAGCGGCAGTTTTAGGCGATGCTGTCTAGTGTGGGCGGTCTTTGATGGTCTATTCATTATTTTTTATTGTCTGGTAAGTGTGATGAGTGATCATGTTCCATATTTTTATGAGTTTCAGCTGTTGCAAATGTTTTGGGGGCAGCCGTATTCACAAAGTGACTGGCAGTTTCTAGCTGTTCCTATTGCTACTGCTTTATGGATTTTTAACGTATCTGTCATTTTATCGTTTGTTCTTTTTTTGAGTGGGTCGAGACGGGTTCGGTATCTGATTTTTGCGCAGGTGCCCTTTAGATTGGTTGGGATGATAGTGCTAGGTACTGCGGTGGTTGCCAGCAAAACCATAACGGGTAAGGTGGTGCTGATTTTAGTAATGGTGTTTTTTGTGGTGGCTGAGATGATGAGGTTGATTTCTCTGATGTCAACTCATAAGTCACAAGTTTGAACCTTTTACGGTCGTCGTTTTGCCAAGTGGGCGGCAGCTTATGAACTGCGTCCGCATGCCATTCGTTCATGTTTGTAGAGCGAGGTTTTCGGCGGCTTGGCATGGTTTGTTTCGTGTGGTGTATGGCTGTGGTTATTGTGGTGCATTGTGCTGAATGAGGTAGTGTTCACCTTGATGGATTTTGTCGAGGTCAGGAGAGTCATAGGGCCCAGGGTTGCAAAAAAATGAAAATAATAGTTGTTTGTTTAGTGGGGCTGTTTTTGGTGCTGACTGTTGGATATTATGATGTTTCTCAAGAAGATGCGCCGGATACTACCCTTTTTTTCTGGAAAAAGGCGCCTACTTTTCAAGTCAAGTTCATCAATATCGCTACCGAACATTGGGGGGCGGATTGGGCGCTAACGGATGAGAATAGACAATCAGTTGTTGACTACTGCAAATATAGATTGGGGGTTGAAACGAGACTGGATCATCCTGATGACGTGAAAAAATGCACGAAGCGTTAAACAAAATTGCGATAATTTGCGTGCGGTCTTGATGCGATTTTCATGGCTTTTAAGTTCTGGGTTTGAGAGCGTGTTACGTTTTGGCGTGGTGATACTTGATGACTGCTAAATATGAATTCAAGGCATTAAGGGGAGATTTAAAATATCTTATTCCATCGGTGTTCGCTTTCCTGCTTCTGGCATTGAATGTTGGCTATTATGTTGAGGCTGAAGAAAATTCAAATGACCGAAGGTATTTCTTAAAGCAGGATTTCACCTTTCAGATGGAGTTTAGAAGCTTGTACAGCCATTGGACGTGGAGTTACGACGCCCTGACGATAGAGCAAAAACAAGAGCTGATGGATTACTGCAAATATCGCTGGGGCATTGTCACTGATCTGGATCATGCCGATGAGTTGAAAGCCTGTAGTGCGCGCAAGATGTGAATATCGTGCGTTGAGTTCTAGATTATTAAAAGCTATTAGCTTGCTCTGTTTTCCTTGTCATTTGCAGAATAAAATAGTCGTGGAGTGAATCATGCATTTTTGGCTAAGTCAGCGAGGCGCCTTTCTGTTGTTTGGGATTTATGATCTTCTCTGTATCGTCTGGTACTGGTTTTTAAGCCTGATGTTGAATCACATCCCCTACTGGAGTGACTTTGAAATGATTGTGTCGTGGTTTACTGATCCGTCAAGCTCGGGTTACTGGTTGTTGATAGTGTGGTTCGGGGCCTGTTATCTATCCAATGTGTCCATTCTCGCATCATGTCTATTGTTCTTTCTCAATAAGCCTGTGGTTAAATATGTTGTTTATTTTCAGCTGCCCCTCAGGTGGTTTCTTCTGATTATATTGTTAATGTTCATTGGTGCCGGTGCAGAACAAGCTGCTTGGCTGAAAAAAATAATTTTATGGTCGATTTTTTTGTTTTTCTTCTCAGTTGAAGTGTGCAGGACGCGGTATATGTGGCTAATGAAACCGTGGATCATCAGAAAGGCACTCGCTCCTTACTGTTGATGCCCAATACCATTCTGGCTTTTTTCCACCAGCTGCCCGGCTTGACCTGCAACTCATCCCGCCCCGGCAACAAACTCGGCATATCCCGCAACCGAATCCACGGTTCGTTCTGCCAGTGCAGCACGCTCAGTTCTGCGCCTTGCCATTCCAAGCGTGCGGGTGTCGGGGTGTCGGGGTGTTGTGGGTGTGGCGGGAAGGGGCTTCGTTGAGGATGGGCATCACTTCATAGGTCAGCCATTGGCGCAGTTGGCTGTTGGCGGGGTGATGGTGGTAGATGAGCAGGGCATACACGGCGGATTCGCTGATCATCTGGACTTCCTTTACTTCCCCGTAACAGATCAGGCGTACAGTGCGTCGTTGATCGCTATCGAGTTTTCGGATGATGCGGTTTTCGAAGAACATGCCCACCAGACGTCCGAGATCCCTGGCGCAGAACCATGCCTGGCCCTCGATGATCAGAGCGTGGAGGTGCAGTTGGTGGCGGGTGAAAACGAGGGGTTCGTAGGTGGCGTCCATGCGGGCTGCTCTCTCTGTTGAGTAAGGCGTCGGGAGCTAAGAACACCAAGTACAGTGCCGGCCTATTCCCCCGAAGGGTCTTGTATTAGCCGACTCCCGACATAACAGACGAGCAGGATCGCAGTGCTCCTGCAATAAAGAGGACCTTATCGCAGGAGCAGAAAAACCGCATCTGTCGTGGCGGGCGTACGGTACTTGATGAGTTCTTAGGCTCAGGCTGCCAATGATAATAAACAGCAGATTTGGGTCAATGCCCAATGCTGTAGGGCTTTTCTGGTTTTGTTGTGCTCGTTCTGGAAAAGAGCCGCCCCGCTCCCGCGTGCTCTCCGGAAACAACAAAACCTCCCACCCCACATACCCGCAAAAGGCACCTTGCTGTAAGGTTGCGGTCAGAGCACTGAACTCCGTGATTGAAAGGATATGGCCATGCTGGATTGGAAGAACCGCGCAGGCAGCGCGAGTGACCGCGTCGATGAACCTGCGTCCGTGAAGCGTCGTGGCTATCTGGGCGGGCTGTTTTACAGCCGTGCGCTGGGCGCGCTGGTGGGGATTTATCTGATCGCCACGTTGCTGATCGGCTGGTACTGGAGCCAGGAGCCCGCGTTGTTCCCGGTCCAGCAAAACGCTCAGGCTGCGGCCCAGCGTGAAGGCAAGCAGATGGTGATCGGTTACACCACTGTCGAAACCCTGAAAACCGTGACGCAGACGCTGCTCGATAAACGCGGTGGCTATCTGTCCAACGACCGTCTGCCGCCGGGCCTCTGGCTGGATAACATTCCAAGCTGGGAATACGGCGTGCTGGTCCAGGTGCGTGACCTGAGCCGCGCCATGCGCAAAGACTTCGCCCGTTCGCAGTCGCAATCGGCTGAAGATGGCGATCTGGCCAAGGCCGAGCCGCTGTTCAACTTCGACAATCGCAGTTGGGTGCTGCCTTCCAGCGAGTCGCAATACCGTGATGGCATCGCGGCCTTGAATCGCTATCAGGCGCGTCTGTCCGATCCTACGCAAAAAAATGCACTGTTTTATGCTCGCGCAGACAACCTGAACAACTGGCTGGGCGA
>Ga0247805_1001383_pt1 | contig 11682 bp, 9 predicted proteins | sample UWRJL044104R1_FD_180930 | JGI IMG/M metagenome (GOLD analysis project Ga0247805, IMG submission 180930) | Plant litter microbial communities from Arlington Agricultural Research Station in Wisconsin, United States - UWRJ-L044-104R-1 | ecosystem: Environmental > Terrestrial > Plant litter >...
TGGAGCCGGCACCGGCGTGCCGCTACCGCCACCCGCATCCTGATCATCGTCGGCATGTTCGTCTGGATCGCCATCGAGCTGCTGCTCACCGTGAACGACCCGGACACCCTCCCCGACTACTCGCGCTCCGGCGTCTTCAGCGCCTTCGCCTCCTACGCGCTGATCAACGTGCTCACCAACCTGCTCTACTTCGGCGGCGCCTACTACTTCGGCACCACCGCCTACCGCAGCGCCCGCGAGCGCGCCGAACTCGAGGACCGCACCGCAGAGCTCGCCGCCGAGCGCGAGCGCAGCGCCGAGCAGGCCGTCGCCCTCGACCGGGTGCGCATCGCCCGGGAGCTGCACGACGTCGTGGCCCACCACGTCTCGGTGATGGGCGTGCAGGCGGGCGCGGCGAGGCGGGTCATCGACCGCGACCCGGCGCAGGCATCCGCTTCTCTGAGCACCATCGAATCGAGTGCGCGCGCCGCCGTCGACGAGCTGCACCGCCTGCTCACGACGCTGCGCGAGAACGACTCCGACCCGGCGGCGAGCACCAGCTCGTCGACCCGCGGCATCGAGCAGCTGGGCGATCTCATCGCCGAGAGCGTGGCCGCCGGAACCCCGGCGCAGCTGCGGGTGGTCGGCGAGCCGCACCCGGTGACCTCGCTGGTCGGTTTCACGATCTACCGGGTGGCCCAGGAGGCGCTCACCAACACGCGCAAGCACGCCGGCGAGCGCGCCAGCGTCGACGTGCGTCTGCGATACATGGCGGATGGCGTCGAACTCGAGGTGACAGACGACGGCGCGGGTCGCGGTCTCGCCCGCGCCGGAACCGGTCTCGGGCACGTCGGCATGCGCGAACGGCTGGCCGCGGTGGGTGGAACGCTCGAGGTCGGACCGCGCTCGCGCGGCGGCTACCTGGTGCGCGCCAGCATCGTCAGCACGGTTCACCCCGCGGGCGAGCCCGCACCAGCCTCGGAGGCCATCGCGTGACCACGGTACTGCTCGTCGACGACCAGGAGCTGGTTCGCGCCGGCTTCCGCATCATCCTGCAGAGCGAGCCGGGGATCGAGGTGGTGGGCGAGGCCGCGAACGGCGCGGACGGCGTGCGCCTCGCGGCGCAGCTGAACCCGGACGTGATCTGCATGGACGTGCAGATGCCCGGCATGGACGGTCTCGAGGCCACGCGGGCGATCGTGGCCGACGGCGCCGTCGGCTCGCGGGTGCTGATCCTCACCACCTTCGACCGCGACGACTACCTGTTCGAGGCGCTGAGCGCCGGCGCGAGCGGCTTTCTGCTGAAGACCGCGAGCCCGGAGAACCTGGTGGAGGCGGTGCAGGTGCTCGCCCGCGGCGACGCCCTGCTCTCGCCCAGCGTCACCCGACGCGTGATCGAGCAGTTCGGTGCCAACCCGCTCGCGACCGGCTCGATCCCCACCTCCCCTGCGGCCGTGGCGGAGCGGGGCACCGCCCTCGCCGACCTCACCGAGCGCGAGAGCGGCGTGCTGGGGCTGCTCGCCCAGGGCAGGTCGAACGCCGAGATCGCCGCGGAGCTGTTCGTGGGCGAGGCGACCGTGAAGACGCACGTGTCGAACGTGCTCACGAAGCTCGGGGTGCGCGACCGGATCCAGGCCGTGGTCTACGCCTACGAGCACGGCTTCGTGGTGCGCGGCGAGCCGTCTCCCCCGAAGGGCTGAGCGCACAAACCCGCCTCGCGGCGGAGCCGCCGTGCCCCCGTCGAGCCGTAGTTTGAGGGGAGACAAGGGAGGCTCCATGCTCGAACTCACAGCGGTCAACAGGTCGTTCGGCGAGCGCCGCGTTCTGAAGGACGTGTCGTTCACCGTCGCCGGCGGTCGGATGACCGGATTCGTCGGCGGCAACGGCGCAGGCAAGACCACCACGATGCGCGTCATCCTGGGCGTGCTCGCCGCCGACTCCGGCACGATCACACTCGACGGCTCGCCGCTCACCGCCGAGCAGCGCACCCGCTTCGGCTACATGCCGGAGGAGCGCGGGCTGTACCCGAAGATGAAGGTCGCCGAGCAGATCGTCTACCTCGGGCGCCTGCACGGCATGTCGCCCGCCCAGGCGAAGCGCAACACCGAGGCGCTGCTCGAGCGGCTCGGACTCGGCGAGCGCATGGACGACACCCTCGAGAGCCTCTCGCTCGGCAACCAGCAGCGCGCCCAGATCGCCGCGGCGCTCGTGCACGACCCCGAGGTGCTCGTGCTCGACGAGCCCTTCTCCGGACTCGACCCGATCGCGGTCGAGGTGGTGCTGAACGTGCTCAAGGACTTCGCCGCCACCGGCGCCCCCGTGATCTTCTCCTCGCACCAGCTCGACATCGTCGAGCGTCTCTGCGACGATCTCGTCGTTATAGCGGATGGCGAGATCCGCGCTCACGGCTCTCGCGAGGGCGTGCGGGCCGCGCACACCGCGCCGCGCTTCGAGCTGCAGCTCGACGGCGACGCGGGCTGGCTGCGCGCCGAGCCCGGTGTCACCGTGCTCGACTTCGACGGCGGCTTCGCCGTCTTCGACGTCGACAGCGAGTCGACCGCGCAGCGCGTGCTGCAGCGGGCAATCGCCACCGCACCCGTTCTGCGCTTCTCCCCCCAGGTTCCGTCGCTCTCCCAGATCTTCAAGGAGGTCATCCAGTGACCCAGTACACGACCCCCACGCTGCTCCCCGCCACCTGGCTCGTCGCCGAGCGGGAGATCCGCATGCGCCTGCGCAGCAAGTCCTTCATGGTGTCCACGGGCATCCTGCTGCTGCTCGTGCTCGGCTCGATCGTGGCGATGAGCATCTTCGGCGCCAACCAGTCGCTGCCGAAGATCGCCGCCGTCGGCTCGGCGATCGGCACGGTGGAGGCGACCGAGGCCTTCGAGGTGACCGAGGCGGACTCCGTCGAGGAGGCCGAGGCGCTGGTGCGCGACGAGTCGGTCGAGGCCGCCGTCATCCCCTCCGAGGGTGCTGTCGGGCTCACCGTGATCGGACTGGACGAGGCCCCGAACTCCGTGGTCTCGCTGCTCAGCGCCGCGCCGCAGATCGAGATCCTCGAGCCGTCGGACCAGAACCCCGGCATCGTCTACCTGGTCGCTCTGGCCTTCGGCGCGCTCTTCCTCTCCTCTGCGCTCACCTTCGGTTCGATGATCTCGCAGAGCGTCGTGGAGGAGAAGCAGACCCGCATCGTCGAGATCCTGATGGCGACCGTTCCGGTGAAGGCGCTGCTCGCCGGCAAGATCGTGGGCAACAGCATCCTCGCCTTCGCGCAGATCACCCTGGTCGCCCTCGCCGCGGGGATCGGCCTGCTCGCGACGGGGCAGAACATCCTGCTCGGCGAGATCGGGCCGTCGATCATCTGGTTCGTGGTGTTCTTCGCGGCCGGCTTCGTGATGCTGGCCGCCATGTTCGCGGCGGCGGGCGCACTCGTCTCGCGCCAGGAGGACCTGAACACCACGATGACGCCGATCACGACGCTGCTGATGGTGCCGTACTTCGCGGTGATCTTCTTCTACGAGAACCCCTTCGTGCTGGCGATCATGTCGTACGTGCCGTTCTCCGCGCCGGTCGGCATGCCGCTGCGGGTGTTCCTCGGGCTCGCCGAGTGGTGGGAGCCGGTGCTGTCGCTGGTCATCCTGATCGCCTCCACCCTCGCGGTGATCGCCCTCGGCTCGCGCATCTACGAGAACGGGCTGCTGCGCACCGGCGCCCCGGTGAAGCTGAAGGACGCCCTGAAGAAGACATAGGCGAGAATGGAACCGTGACCCAACTCCACGACACCTCCTCCCGCGGCTTCGCCTCCGACAACTACGCGGGGGCCCACCCCGAGGTGCTGGCGGCGATCGCCGAAGCCAACGGCGGCCACCAGGTGGCCTACGGCGAGGACGTCTACACCGCCCGCCTGCAGGAGGTCATGCGCGGTCACTTCGGCGAGCAGGCCGAGGCGTTCCCGGTCTTCAACGGAACCGGCGCCAACGTCACCGCCCTCACCTCGCTGCTCCCGCGCTGGGGCGCCGTGGTCTCCGCCGCGACAGCGCACATCAACACCGACGAGGGCGGGGCGCCCGAGCGCATCAGCGGGCTCAAGCTGCTCACCGTGCCCGCGCTGCAGGGCAAGCTCACCCCGGAGCTGATCGACCTCGAGGCCTGGGGCTGGGGCGACGAGCACCGCGCCCAGCCGCTGGCCGTGAGCATCACCAACACCACCGAGCTCGGCACGCTCTACACGGTCGACGAGATTCGCGCGATCACCGACCACGCCCACTCCCTCGGCATGACCGTGCACCTCGACGGCGCCCGCATCTCGAATGCGGCCGCCGCCCTGGGCGTGCCGCTGCGCGACTTCACCACCGACGCCGGAGTCGACGTCCTGAGCTTCGGCGGCACCAAGAACGGCCTGCTCTACGGCGAGGCGATCGTGGTGCTCAACCCCGAGGCGACCGTCGGGCTCGGCTACCTGCGCAAGCTGAACATGCAGCTCGCCTCGAAGATGCGCTTCGCCTCCGCACAGCTCATCGCTCTGCTCACCGACGACCTCTACCTGCGCTCGGCGTCGCACTCCAACGCGATGGCGGCCCGGCTGCGCGGCTCGCTCGAGGCCGCGATCGAGGCGGGCACCGTCAGCGGGCTCTCCTTCAGCCAGCCGACCGAGGCGAACGCGGTCTTCGCCGTGCTGCCCGCCGGGGTGGCCGACACCCTGCGCCAGTCGTTCCGCTTCTACGACTGGGACGCCGCGGCGAACGAGGTGCGCTGGATGACCTCCTTCGACACCACAGAGGCCGACATCGACGCCTTCGTGGCGGCGATCACGCGAGAGCTCGCGGCGTAGCCCGGTAACCGGCAGCGCAGGTTATCCACAGCCCCGTCCACAGATTGTGAAATCTGTGGAGAAAGCGGATGCCGTCGCGACCGCGCGGCGCGCAATAGAAGTCTCGGCCGTCCCTGAACTCGCCGAGGCGAGCGCGTCCGCCTCGCCCCTCCGTCCGTCCGTCCGTCCGTCCGTCCGCCCGCAGGATGCCGGGCGCTGTCGTCGGGCGCGGTCTCCACCCCCGGGCCTTCCGTTCCGCAGGACGCCGGGCGTGAAGGCAGCCCCCAACCTTCCGTGTGCCATTCCTCGGACGCTGCGGGATGTCCTGCACAACGGAAGTCTCCGACCGCGGGCGCCCCTGCCCTGCCGGCGCCGGCTGCCTGGACGTCTGCGCCCCGTCGGGACGAGTGCGCGTGCGCTACTCCGTGTCCACCTTGGAGACGCTCAGCCCCTCGCCGTCGCCCGCGATGTCCACCAGCACGGTGTCGCCGTCGCGGATGTCGCCGCCGAGCAGCGCCCTCGCCAGCTTGTCGTCGATCTGGTGCTGCATCAGGCGGCGCAGCGGGCGTGCCCCGTAGATCGGGTCGTAGCCGCGCTCGGCGAGCCAGGCCCGGGCGCTCGGCGTGACCGCGAGCTCGAGGCGGCGGTCGCCGAGGCGGCGGCTGAGGCGATCGACGTACAGCTCCACGATCTGGGCGAGGTCGAGCTCCGACAGCGGCGAGAAGATCACGATGTCGTCGAGGCGGTTGAGAAACTCGGGCTTGAAGGAGCGGCGCACCAGCTCGTTGACCAGCTCGTGCTTCGCCTCCTGGTCGAGGCTCTGGTCGACCAGGTACTGGCTGCCCAGGTTGCTCGTCAGAATCAGGATCACATTGCGGAAGTCGACCGTGCGGCCCTGGCCGTCGGTGAGGCGACCGTCGTCGAGCACCTGCAGCAGCAGGTCGAAGACCTCCGGGTGCGCCTTCTCCACCTCGTCGAGCAGGATCACCGAGTAGGGGCGGCGGCGCACCGCCTCGGTGAGCTGGCCGCCCTGCTCGTAGCCGACGTAGCCGGGAGGAGCGCCGACGAGGCGCGAGACGGAGAACTTCTCGCCGTACTCGCTCATGTCGATGCGCACGAGGGCCTTCTCGTCGTCGAAGAGGTACTCGGCGAGCGCCTTCGCGAGCTCCGTCTTGCCGACGCCGGTCGGGCCGAGGAACATGAACGTGCCCGTCGGCCGGTCGGGGTCGGAGACGCCGGCGCGGGTGCGCCGCACGGCCTCGCTCACCGCACGCACCGCATCCTTCTGTCCGATCAGGCGCTTGCCCAGCTCGCCCTCGAGGTTCAGCAGCCGCTCGGTCTCGCCCTGCAGCAGCTTGCCCACCGGCACGCCGGTCCAGGCGGCGATGACCTCGGCGATGTCCTCTGCGGTCACCTGCTCGCTCACCATGCGGGGTCCGGCGTCCTCCTCGTTCTCGGCGTCCGCCAGGGCGCGCTTCACCTCGGGGATCTCGCCGTAGAGCAGCCGCGACGCGCGTTCGAGGTTGCCCTCGCGCTGCGCGCGCTCCGCCTCGGTCTCGAGGTCGTCGAGGCGCTTCTTCAGCTCGCCGACGCGGTTGATGGAGGCGCGCTCGGTCTCCCAGCGCGCCTGCAGCCCGGTGAGCGTCGTCTCGCGCTCGAGCAGATCGGCGCGCAGCCTCTCGAGCCGCGCCTTCGAGGCGTCGTCCTTCTCGCGCTTGAGGGCGAGCTCCTCGAGCTTGAGGCGGTCGACGCTGCGACGCAGCTCGTCGATCTCCACCGGGGACGAGTCGATCTCCATGCGCAGCCGGGAGGCGGCCTCGTCGATGAGGTCGATGGCCTTGTCGGGCAGCTTGCGCCCGGAGATGTAGCGGTTCGAGAGCGCCGCGGCCGCGACGAGCGCGCCGTCCTCGATGGTGATCTGGTGGTGCGCCTCGTAGCGTCCGCGCAGACCGCGCAGGATCGCGATGGTGTCCTCCACGCTCGGCTCGCCGACGAACACCTGCTGGAAGCGGCGCTCGAGCGCGGCGTCCTTCTCGATGTACTGGCGGTACTCGTCGAGCGTCGTCGCGCCGATCAGACGCAGCTCGCCGCGCGCCAGCATCGGCTTGAGCATGTTCGACGCCGCGACGGAGCCCTCGCCGCCGCCGGCACCCATCAGGGTGTGCAGCTCGTCGATGAAGGTGATGACCTCGCCATCCGCTTGATTGATCTCGGTCAGCACCGCCTTCAGGCGCTCCTCGAACTCGCCCCGGTATTTGGCACCGGCCACGAGCGCGGCGAGGTCGAGCGAGACCAGCCGCTTGCCCTTCAACGAGTCGGCGACGTCGCCCGCGACGATGCGCTGCGCGAGGCCCTCGACCACGGCGGTCTTGCCGACGCCGGGCTCGCCGATGAGCACCGGGTTGTTCTTTGTGCGGCGGGTGAGCACCTGGCTCACCCGGCGGATCTCGGCGTCCCGACCGATCACCGGGTCGAGCTTGCCGCTGCGGGCGATCGCGGTGAGGTCGACGCCGTAGCGCTCGAGTGCTGTCTTCTGGTCGTCGTCGGTGCCGGGTGCACCCTGCAGATTAGCCATGGTCCTAGGCTCTCAATCGGTCGTTCGTGACGGGGTTTCAGTCGTTGGTGAGGGGTTTCTCCGCGAGTGTGACGGTGAACTTCTCGGTGCGGCTGATCGGCGTGGTGGGCCCGACCAGCCGGCCCATCTCGGCCCGGTAGGCGAGGTGGGTGTTGTAGACGGCGTAGAGCTGCCCGCCCGGACGCAGTACGCGTCGCGCATCGTGCAGCAGGTTGATCGCGGCCCCGGCGTGCACCGCACCGCCGATGTGGAACGGCGGGTTGCAGACGATCAGGTCGACGCTCTCGTCGGGCTGGCCGGCGAGTCCGTCGTCGCGCACCACGGTGACGCGGTCGTCGAGGCCGTTGGCCTTCATCGTGGCGGTAGCGGATGCGACGGCCGCGGCCGACTGGTCCGTTGCGATCACCGAGATGCCGGGTCGTGCCTTCGCGAGCGCGGCGGCGAGGATCCCGGTTCCGGCTCCCAGGTCGATCGCGTCCTTCGCGTCCGGCATGGCCGTGTCGAGTACCGCGAGCAGCGCGCGGGTACCGATGTCCACCTTGGTTCCGGCGAACGCGGAGCCGGTGGCGCTCACCCAGAGTCCGAGGTCGTCGTGGAACTGCGAACGCAGCTCGAGCGCACCCTCGACCGGCTTGGGCCCGCGGGCGATGAGCCCGCGCGACTTCTGCGCGGCCCGCGTCACGTCGACCCGGTCGAAGTAGCGGGCGAGAACCTCGTTCATCGCCGGGGTCATGTGCTTGATGCGGCCGGCCGCGTAGACCACCACCTCGGGTGCGGCGTAGCGGGCGATCACGCCGGCGACGTCGTCGAGCTCCTCGAGCGAGCGCGGCAGCTGGAGCAGCACGACGGTGGCCCCGCTGAGCAGCGACTCGTCGAGCGGGTGGTTGCTGTAGGCCTCGCCGAGGCCCAGCGCGTGGGCGTTGTAGCCGAGCGCGTACTCGCCGGAGAGCGCGTCCTGCTGAACCCGGATGCCGGTGAGCTCGTGGGCCGCGGCCGCTCCGAGCGTGAGGGCGCCGTAGTTGTCGCCGATCACCGCCACCTGGCCGGGCGTCGTGCCCGCGAGGGCATCCGCTGCCTCGGCGAGGATCAGGCGGTCGCTCGGGTCGTAGGCGAAGAGGTTGTCCGCCTCCACATCGGGATAGCGACGCAGGTCGTCGAAGTCGAGTTGCATGGTTCTACGGTCTCCAGACCACGAGTTCATTGGCGCGGTGTGCGCGAGTGCCGGGTCTCAGCGACACGACGTCGCCGGCCGAGCCTGCGGCGAAGACGCGCCGGCCCGAGCGGTTGAGCAGCTCCTCGGCGAGGGCGTGCTCCAGTTCTCTGACGCGGCCGGAGAGAGAGACGACCTGGTTCTCGAGCTCCAGGATGCGGCGGATGCCCTCCAGGTTGAGCCCCTCGGCGCTCAGTGCGGCGATCTCGCGCAGCTGCACGACGTCGCGCATCGAGTAGCGGCGGGACTTGCCCGCCGTCCGCCTCGGGCTCACGAGCCCGAGGCGGTCGTACTGTCGCAGGGTCTGCGGATGCATCGCGGCGAGTTCCGCCGCGACGGCGATCGCGAACACCGGCGAGTTCTCGTCGACCATCAGCCGCGGGCCTTGTCCAACAGCTCCGCACGCGGGTTCTCGTCGGGCATCGCCCGGGCGAAGGCCTCGAGCGCCTCGCGGGCGTCGGAGCTGAGATGGCTCGGCACCGCCACGTGCACGGTCGCGAGCAGGTCGCCGACGCCCTTGCTGGTCGTCACGCCCCGTCCCTTGACCCGCATCACGCGGCCGCTCGGGGTTCCCGGCGCCACCTTGAGGCGCACCGGCTCGCCACCGAGGGTCGGAACCTCGATGGTCGCACCGAGGGTCGCCTCCACGAAGGTGATCGGCACGTCGACCCGCAGGTTCAGCCCGTCGCGCTCGAAGACCTGGTGCTTGCGCACCGTGACCGTGAGCACGAGGTCGCCGGTGGTCCCGCCGTCCGGGCTCGGTTCGCCCTTGCCCTTCAGACGGATCTTCTGGCCGTCGCTGACTCCCGCGGGAACCTTGACGTTGATCGGGCTCCCGTTGCTCGGCTGCAGCTTGATCGTCTCGCCGCGGATGGCGGTGAGGAAATCGAGCGTCGTCGTGGCACTGAAGTCGCGACCGGGGGTGGGCCCGCCCGCCCCGCGGAAGCCGCCGGACGACGAGCCGAAGCCGGTGTCGCCGCCGAACATGCCGCCGAGCAGGTCCTCGAAGCTGGCGCCCTGGGCACCGCGACGGGAACCGCCCTGGTTGAACATGCCCCCGAAGACGTCCTCGAAGCCGCCGCCCTGGCCGGGCTGCTGGGGCGCGGTGAACCGCGCCCCAGAGCCCATGGCCCGGATCTGGTCGTACTCTTCGCGCGTCTCGGGATCGGAGAGGACCGAATTGGCCTCGCTGATCTCCTTGAACTTCGCCTCCGCCTTGGCATCGCCCGGATTGGAGTCCGGGTGATACTGACGGGCCAGCTTGCGATAGGTCTTCTTCAGATCGGCCGCAGAGATGTCCTTCGACACCCCGAGCACCTTGTAGAAGTCCTTATCGAACCAGTCCTGACTTGCCATGTGTTGATTCCTACTCGGGAACGGAGACCGCAACCTTGGCGGCGCGGATGAGGCGCTCGCCCAGGGCATACCCGGGATCGATGACGTCGGCGACGGTCTGACCCGTGGCGCCCGGCGTCGGGAGCTGTACGACGGCCTCGTGGAAGTGCGGGTCGAAGACCTCGCCCTTCACACCGACCGAGCGCAGCCCGTACCGCTCGAATGCCCCGTGGATCTTCGTCGCGACGAGCTCGAGCGGGCTGCCGGCGAGGTCGCCGTGCTTCTCCGCGCGGGTCAGGTCGTCGAGTGCCGGGAGGAGCGAGCGGATGACCTCGGCGATGACGGACTCGCGATTGGCCACTCGGTCGCGCTCCACGCGGGTGCGGAAGTTGACGAGCTCGGCCTGGGCGCGCAGCATGTCGCTGCGCATCTCGGCCACGAGGTCGGCGGCAGCCAGGTCGAGCAGCGCGGTGTCCGCGTCGCTCAGCGACTCGGCCTCGACGGCCGTCTCCTCGACGGCCTCCGATGCCTCGGCGATGATCTCCTCGAGAGTGTCAGCGGATGCCTCCACACTGTTGTCGACAACGCCGTCCGTCGTGTCCTCGGTCGCCTCCGCGGCGGGGCCGGAGGCCGCTGCTGCGGCCTCCGCCTTGTCGCGCTTCTTCTTGTCCTTGTCGGCAGCCATTACTACTTCTTCTCGGGCTCGTCCTCAACGACCTCGGCGTCGACGATGTCCTCGTCGGTGCTGGTCGCTGCGGGCTCTTCCGGGGTCTCGTCGGCGGGGGCCGCGGACTCCTGAGAGTAGAGGGCCTCACCGATCTTGGTCTGGCTCTCACCGAGCTTGTCGAATGCGGTCTTGACGGCCGCCTCGTCGTCTCCGGCAAGCGCCGTCTTCAGAGCATCGACATCCGCCTGAACGCTCGTCTTGACGTCGTCGGGCAGCTTGTCGGCGTTGTCGACGAGGAGCTTGTCGGTGGAGTAGGCGAGCTGCTCTGCCGTGTTGCGGGTCTCGGCTGCCTCGCGGCGGGCCTTGTCCTCAGCGGCGTGCTCCTCACCCTCGCGCACCATGCGCTCGATGTCGTCCTTCGAGAGCGACGAGCCACCGGTGATGGTGATCGACTGCTCCTTGCCGGTGCCCTTGTCCTTCGCGTGAACCTGCACGATGCCGTTGGCGTCGATGTCGAAGGTCACCTCGACCTGCGGGATTCCGCGGGGCGCGGGTGCGATGCCCTGGAGCTCGAAGGTTCCGAGGTTCTTGTTGTCGCGGGTGAAGTCGCGCTCGCCCTGGAAGACCTGGATCGCCACGGACGGCTGGTTGTCGTCGGCCGTGGTGAAGGTCTCGCTGCGCTTGGTCGGGATCGCGGTGTTGCGCTCGATCAGCTTGGTCATGATGCCGCCCTTGGTCTCGATGCCGAGGCTGAGGGGGGTCACGTCGATGAGCAGAACGTCCTTGCGCTCGCCCTTGAGGACGCCGGCCTGCAGGGCAGCGCCCACGGCCACGACCTCGTCGGGGTTGACGCCCTTGTTCGGCTCCTTGCCTCCGGTGAGGCTCTTGACGAGGTCGACCACGGCGGGCATACGGGTGGATCCACCGACGAGCACGACGTGCGAGACGTCGGCGACCGAAACACCGGCCTCCTTGATGACGTCCTGGAACGGCTTACGCGTGCGCTCGAGCAGGTCTTTGGTGAGCTCTTCGAACTTGGCGCGGCTCAGGGTCTCGTCGAGGTTGGCGGGGCCGTTCTCGGTGAGCGAGAGGTACGGCAGCTGGAT
>Ga0247805_1001390_pt1 | contig 11656 bp, 6 predicted proteins | sample UWRJL044104R1_FD_180930 | JGI IMG/M metagenome (GOLD analysis project Ga0247805, IMG submission 180930) | Plant litter microbial communities from Arlington Agricultural Research Station in Wisconsin, United States - UWRJ-L044-104R-1 | ecosystem: Environmental > Terrestrial > Plant litter >...
TTTTTGGAATGGTCTTGCTAACGGAACAACTCCTAATTTTGCCCTTTGGAACAATACCGAACCCAATCAGGCTGGTGATGAAGACTATGCTCACATTACAGCACCGGGAATTGGAATTCCGGGCTCCTGGAATGATTTATCCAATACAGGATCCTCAAGCGGTGATTATCAACCGAAGGGATATATCGTTGAATATGGAGGAATGCCAGGTGAATTACCATTGAACATCGCAGCCAGTACACAAATCACAATTCCTGAGATCAATACAACTACAAGCGGCAGTGTTTGCAATTCAGGGAATGTTACATTAACAGCAACATCGACCGGCGGAACAATCAACTGGTACAATACAGCCGTTGGAGGAATCCCGTTAGGTTCTGGGGCTACCTTTACAACTCCTGCAATAAATACAACCACAACTTATTTTGTTGATGCCGGTTGCGAAACGAACAGAAAAGCCGTTGTAGCCACAGTCAATTATACTCCTAATGATCCAAGTGTAATTAATCCTGTTTCCAGTTGTGGTAATGGGACGGTCGTTCTTGAAGCGACATCAAACACTGGAGTAATTAATTGGTTTTCTTCTGCTGTTGGAGGAACAAGTCTTTATACAGGAAACAACTTTACTACACCTGTAATTTTCAACAACACAACATATTATGCCGAAGCCTCAAACAATGGATGTATCAATTCAAATCGTATTGCTGTAGATGTAATAATTTATACACCTCCATCAGTAACTGATGAAACAGATCTGGTTTTATGCGAAACAGAAACAATAGTATTGGATGCAAAAATAACCGGAGTAGAGTATTTATGGTCTACAGGCGAAACAACTCAAATGATTACAATTTCAAAACCGGGAACCTATAAAGTAGATGTAACCAGTCCGGCTCCTGAAAATTGTACAATTACTAAAACAATTACAGTAATTGAATATAAAAAACCTATTATCAAGAATATTAATATCGATCAAAGAACTGTGAGTATAAATCTCGCAAATCCTGATGATTATTTTGAATTCTCTGTGGATGGACAAAATTACCAATCTTCGAATGTTTTTTATGATGTTCCGGGTGGTTTGCAAACTGCTTTCGTAAGAACAAAAAACAATTTATGCAGTACTAATAAAGTTACTGAGAACTTTATTGTTTTGATTATACCTGCTTTTTTTACTCCAAATAACGACTCTCATAATGACAACTGGGAGGTGGCCGGAATGGAAAATTATCCACAGGCAGAAGTTACTATTTATGATCGCTATGGAAAACTTATTGTTAAACTTAACGGCTCAAAAATGAGCTGGGATGGTACTTTTAACAAAATGCTTCTACCTGCATCAGACTATTGGTATGCTTTAAAAATTGACAACAACACTCCTGTTTTTAGAGGACACTTTACTTTGAAGAGATAATTATAAATTAGAAAATTTGTTGATTAGAAAACGAAATAAATATCAGCTATTAGCATTCAATTAGCCTTACTTAATTGACCTCTGAATTTCATTTAAAACAAAAAGGTAATCTTCATGTTTTTTCACAAAATCACGATCAGAAACATCAATAACCAAAACATTTAAATCGGTTTGTGATTTTATATATTCCAGATAACCATTATTAATTTTATCCAAATAAGAAGCCTCTATATTCTGCTCATAAGTACGACCGCGTTTCTTAATGTTCTGAAGCAATCTTTCTGTATTCTGATATAAATAAATGTACAAATCAGGCTTTGGCATTTCTTTGTAAATTATATTAAACAAATTTCGATACAATCTATATTCATCTTCTGCAACTGTAATTTTAGCAAAAATCAGTGACTTAAAAATATGATAATCGGCTACTACAAAATCCTTAAACAAATCAAATTGTGCCAGATCATCTGATAATTGCTGGTAACGGTCTGCCAGAAAAGACATCTCTAGCGGAAAGGCGTATCGATTTTGGTCTTTGTAAAATTTGGGTAAAAAAGGATTGTCTGCAAAACGTTCCAAAACAGTTTTTGCATTAAAATCTTCTGCAATTTTATGTGCCAAAGTTGTTTTTCCAGCACCAATGTTGCCTTCAAGGGCTATATAATTAAATCGTTCAACAGGAATTTTATGTAATGGACTTTTCAAATCCTTAACTACATTACAGCTACTGTCATCTGGAGTTACAGCAATTAATTCTGGAATTGTTTTGTTAAGAACAGGATGTTTCCAATTCAGTCTTAAATCCTGCATGGGAAGTAAAACAAAATTCCGGTTTTGCATCAAAGGATGCGGAATCTGCAGTTTTTCAGAGTCAATTATCTCATCATCAAAAACAATCAGGTCAATGTCAATAACCCGGGACTGATATCCTTGCTGACCGGATCGGATTCTGCCCAATTGTTTTTCAACCTTAAGCACCTGATTTAGTATTTTGTGTGCTGATAAATGAGTGTGCAAGAGCAGAGCACAATTATAAAAAGCATCACTTTCAAATCCCCAGGCAGGGCTTTCATACAACTTAGAAATCCGAATTACGGTTCCCACTTCCTGATGAATCAAATGGATACAATTTTCGATATTTTCTAACCGATTTCCCTGATTGCTGCCTATAGATAAAACGACCTGATGCTGTGATTTCATAATTAATGCAAATTAACTAAAAGTATTTTAGAAATACTTACATTACCATTTCGAAAATCAGAAGTTTCCGATTACTTCAAAGTTCTTCTTGTTGTCTTTATTTTCAGCAACCCTCTTCAAAAATTCCTTCAATTCAGTTGTTAATGGCAGCTGATTTTGAAGACTCCAAAATTGTTCTGAATAAGGGAACTTTATTTTAAAAACATCTTTATTAATTGATACATTAGCCTTTGCTTTTTCTCCTGTAAAACTATTTGTTACAAAAAACATAGTAGAACAATCATACATACCCGAATCGTTCTTTTCTTTTCCTTTAACCTCGACACTAAAATCTGAATTTGAATTACTTAAATAATATTTACCATTTAAATTACTTTTTTTATAATTTGAAGTTCTCTTAAAATTAGTTGTTCTGAATTGAATCTTACCCTCTTTCTGATAAGGAATTTTATCAGTATTACTGTAAAAATCAAAATACGTTTCCATAATGGCATAATTATCTTTATTGATGATAAAATAACCATTCATTTTCTGTCCTATTGAACTCTCTTCTTTACTTATAAAACTAATTTTTATGTATTCTTCTAAAGCCGTTTTTTCCTGAGTAAGTTCAAATTTATCAATTGATATAGTAATCAAAGCATTTAAATCAAACATTTTTTCAAAACTTTGAAATTCGAAATACTCTATATTTTTCTTTTCAGAAATATTTGTTTTTCTCATGTTTAAAATCTCTACTTCGCATTTATTATCCGGCTGCTTGTTTGTTTTAAAAATTGAGTTTCTGGATACTATTCCATAAACGTCCTGCAGCCTTACAATTTCAGCATCTCTTTTCAGAACGAATCTCAAAAAGAAGTTTTCATTATAAGGTTCCAAAGCATAATTTTCTTTGACTTTACTATAAGCCTTTTTGATTATGGAAAGTTCATTTCCTACTATAACCTCATCAAGCTCAATAGTTAATGGTTGCATAAAAATGGTGTCCAGCTTTTTTATTCCATCAAAATCAATTTTAATGTCTTTAAACCCTATTAAACTAAAGTTTAGTTCATCGACTTCTGAAATAAAAGAAAACACTCCTTCTTGATTGGTCAGGGAATTGTCTTTTTCATTAAATACATTTACTTTTTCTAACGGCTGTTTCGACATTTTATCAGCAACTACTCTTGTAATTTGCTTTTTCTGAGCATTAGCAAATAGACATAAAAACAGTAAAAATTTTAAAAGGAATCTTTTTGTCATGGCTTATAATTATTGTTCAAATATAAAACTTTCGTTTTAAAAGCAATTCTTACAAAAGAATAATGCTTAAGTTTTAATAAAATCAACTGTTACAAATTAATTTCTTTTTTAGATTATATTTGTAACAAACCAACCCTTTCTGCTACTTATTAAAAAAATATACTTATGAAATTTCTAGGAAATGTAATTGCCACAGTTATCGGTATTTTTGTTTTTATTATGCTGTTCTTTTTTGGTATCATCCTTATCGGAACTATTTTTGGAGGAAATGAAAGCGTTTCGGTTAAATCTGATTCTGTAATAGAATTGAATTTAAAAAACATTAAAAATGACTATGCCGGTAAATTTAAAGATCCATGGGTAACTAAATTCTCAGGGCAAAACGGAATTGGATTAACCGATGTTATTAATGCAATTGAAGCAGCAAAAACAGATGATAAAATTAAAGGAATTTCTATTCTGAACGATGAATCTTCTTTAGGATTAGCACAATATAAGGACTTGAGAAAGGCTCTGGAAAGCTTTAAAAAATCAGGAAAATTTGTTTGGGCCTATGCCAACACCTATTCTCAAAAAGAATATTACTTAAACTCAGTTGCCAATACAATTTATATTAATCCTGTTGGGGATTTTGATTTTAAAGGACTTTCGTCTGAGGTAATGTTTTTTAAGGATTTTCAGGAAAAATCAGGTATTCACATGGAAGTAATACGTCATGGAAAATACAAAAGTGCCGTTGAACCTTTTCTGGAAAACAAAATGAGCGAAGCTAACAGAGAGCAGATTACCGCTCTTTTAAATTCGCTTTGGTCAACTGTGATAACAGATATTTCAAATAGCAGAAAAATTCCTGTTGCTAAATTAAATGAAATTGCTGACGGTTTATCAGCAAGAACTCCGGAAATGGCAAAAGCACAGCGTTTAGTTGATATTGTTGCCTACGAAGATGTTTATCACAATGCCATCAAAAAACAATTAAAAGTTACGGGCGATGATGATTACAATAAAATTTCAATTTCTGATTACACACAAAATAATATTACAACTGCATTAAGCAATACATCAGACGACCAAATTGCGATAATTTACGCTCAGGGTGAAATCATGGGTGGCGAAGGAGATGTAACAGTTATTGGTGAAGGATCAATGCGCCGTTCACTGCAGGAAGCCCGAAAAAATGAAGATGTAAAAGCTATTGTACTTAGAATTGACAGTCCTGGTGGAAGTGCTCTTACTTCAGATCTTATCTGGAGAGAAATCGAAATTACCAAAAAGGTAAAACCAGTTGTTGTTTCTATGGGTAACTATGCGGCTTCAGGCGGTTATTATATTGCCTGCAACGCCAATAAAATTTTTGCAGAAAGTAATACCATTACGGGTTCAATTGGAGTTTTTGGAGTTTTACCCAACTTTACTCCTTTAGCAAACAGATTAGGAGTTAACACAGAACAGGTTGAAACACACGAAAACTCGGCAAATTACAGTCCGTTTGTGCCTGTGGATGAAAAATTCAGAGCATATACACTTGAAAGTGTTGAACATATTTATAACACTTTTGTAAACCGCGTTTCACAAGGAAGAAAGATGACATTTGCTCAGGTAGATGCTATTGCTCAGGGTCGTGTTTGGTCCGGTTCTGAAGCTATTAAAATTGGACTTGTAGATAAAATTGGCGGACTAAATGATGCTATTGCAGAAGCTGCCCGAATTGCCAAAATAAAATCATACAGCACCCAGAATTATCCTGAATATGAAAAAAACCTTAATGATCTTTTTTCCAACCTGCCTTTTGCTCAATCAAAAGAAGCTTTTATAAAAGAAGAAATTGGTGAAGAAAATTATGTTTTAATCGAACAAATAAAACGATTTCAAAGACAAAAAGGTGTTCAGGCAATGATCCCATATGGAATAAACATTAAATAAAATATCATAAAACATTATTATAATCCGTTTGAATAAATATCAAACGGATTTTTTGTTTCTTTTATAAAGTAAAAAAAAGAATTCCTTACTTTTATAAAAAATTGAAATGACTTCCCGGCATCCAATCTGTTTTTTGCTGGAAGAAAAGATTCTGTTTGTACTATTTGTAAACTTCAAATCATTGTTATGCTAAAGAAAATTCTAAAAATTTCAGGAATTGTATTGTTGGTTTTTATAGCCGCATTATTTGCTATTCCGTATTTTTTCCAAGATCAGATAAAAGCTAAAATTGCACAGGCTATTAACGAAAGTGTAGATGCAAAAGTGAGTTTTGCCGATGCCGATTTAAGTTTATTCAAAAACTTTCCAAACGCTACGGTGGGAATTGAGAAACTGGTTATCATCAACAAGGCTCCTTTTGAAGGCGACACTTTGGTTTCTTTAGGAGAATTGAATTTAAAAATGAGCATCAAAGAACTTTTTAAAGGAAAAGATGAACCTCTGAATATAGAAGGAATCAGTTCTCAAAATGGTTTAGTCAACATTATTTTCAACAAGGACGGTGTAGGTAACTTTGATATCGCCTTAAAAGACAATAAAGAAACAGAATCAAAAAACGAAAAAAGCAAACCGTTATCATTAAAAATTCAAAATTATAAAATCGAGAATTTCACTTTCAGATATATTGATCAGGGTTCAAAAATAAAAATGGTCATTGACAGTCTCAATCACGAAGGTACGGGCGATTTTACCAACTCAAAGCTTGATTTAACTACGAAATCGACAGCGAAAGTTTCTTTGGATATGGACAAAGTCAATTATATGAAAAATATAGCACTGACGCTGGATGCTGTTTTAGGAATTGATTTGGACAAAAGTAAATACACATTTAAGGAAAACAAAGCATTGATCAACCAGTTGCCATTAGAATTCGACGGATTCATCCAGATGGTTGAAGCCGGACAGATTTATGATTTGAAATTTAAAACACCTACTTCTTCGTTTACCAATTTCCTTGGCTTAATTCCATCAGCTTATTCATCCAGTTTAGATGGTGTAAAAACTACGGGCGATTTTACAATTGTTGGTTTTGCAAAAGGAGAATTGACGGAAACTACAGTTCCTAAATTTAATATTGCCATAGCATCCAACAATGCTTCTTTTCAATATCCGAACCTGCCAAAATCAGTTCAGAATATTGTAATTGATACTAAGATCATAAACGAAACAGGAATATTGAATGACACATATGTTAATTTAGATAAATTGACATTTAAAATCGATCAGGATGTTTTTAGCGCCAAGGCAAATATCAAAAACGTTACTGAAAATCCTATAGTGGATGCCGCCTTGAAAGGAACCATCAATTTAGCCAACCTTTCAAAAGCATATCCAATAAAAATCGACAAGCCCCTTTCTGGTATTTTAAAAGCAGATGTAACCACTAATTTTGATATGGCATCTGTTGAAAAAAGCCAATATGAAAATATAAAAAATGCAGGAACGATGAGTTTGTCAGGATTTAAATATACAGACGAGAATAATAAGTCAATGAATATCAGCACCGCTTTGGTTGAATTTAATCCGAGTACTGTAAACCTTAAGAAATTTAATGCCACCACAGGCAAAAGCGATATAAGCATCAATGGCGTTTTAGAGAATTTTTATGGTTTTATGTTTAAAAAACAAGAGCTTAAAGGAAACTTCAACATGAGTTCTAACCAGTTGGCAGTAGACGATTTTATGACTTCAGGCGAGCCTGCAAAAACCACAGCTGCAAGTGGTGAGTCAAAATCGACAACAAAAACGGGTGCAAAACCTGCCGAAGCTATGAAAATTCCGGCATTTTTAAATTGTACTTTAAATGCAAAAGCCACAACCGTTTTATATGATAATTTAAAACTAAAAGATGTATCTGGTAAATTAATTGTAAAAGATGAGAAAGCAACTTTACAAAACTTTAAAACTTCTATTTTTGGAGGAATAATTGGCTTGAACGGGGCTGTTTCTACTAAAACCAAGGTTCCTACATTTGATATGGCATTAGGTTTCAATCAGGTTGATATTGCACAAACTTTCACTCAATTGGATATGATGAAAAAAATCGCACCAATTGCAGGAATTATCAATGGTAAATTAAATTCAACCATTAAATTAAACGGAAATCTGGATGCCCATGAGCTAACACCGGATCTGAAATCCCTGACGGGTGATTTGTTTGGTCAGTTATTGTCTACGACGGTTAATTCCAAAAACTCGACTTTACTGAATTCTTTGGCATCCAACATTAAATTTATAGATGTAAGCAAACTGAATTTAAATGACTTAAAAATGGCGCTGACCTTTGATAATGGAAAAGTCAATGTAAAACCTTTTGACATCAAATATCAGGATATTAAAGCGACCATTGGCGGTACTCATGGTTTTGACCAGACAATGAATTACAATATAAAACTGGATGTTCCTGCTAAATATTTAGGAACAGAAGCAAATGCCTTTATTGCAAAAATGTCACCTGCCGATGCCGCTAAACTGGAAAACATTCCAATTAATGCAATGCTTACCGGTAATTTTTCTAATCCAAAAATTGCTACAGATACCAAAGCGGCAGTTAGCAACCTGACTACTCAATTGGTTAATCAGCAAAAAGAAAAATTAAAAAAACAGGGAACTTCTGCTCTTAATGATTTGATTACTAAAAACACCAAGTCTAAGGACACCTCAAAAGCGGCAACGGAAACGAAAGCCAAAAATACTGAAGAGGCAAAAGCAAAAGCAAGCGAGCTGTTAAATGGTTTATTTAAGAAGAAAAAATAAATAATCAAAAAAGGCCAATCAGACATCCATGATTGGCCTTTTTTGATTATTTATTTTGAATATCATTTCAATCGTCCATTATTAAGGATTGAATTAATAATTCTAAAATAATCATCTTCTGAAGAAAATGTATTGGTATCAATTGCAATGCTGCAATTATCATAAGGTTCGTATTTTTTAAGTTGTGAAACAGAAAATAATCCTATAGTTGGTGTGTGAACTGAACTTGCTAAGTGCATAATACCACTATCAGCACCTATAAACAAATCTGCGTTGGCAATCACTGAACCTATTTCCCTAATCTCCTTACTATAAAATGCTGGTGCCTGAAAAGCTATTTGCGAAACATTTTCAACAGGCAGAATTTCAATAATATTATAGTCTGAGTATTCTGACTTTAATCTTGCATAGAAATCATGCCACCAATTTTCTGAAAAACATTTTGTACCGGTTGCATAAGTAAATAAACAAATAGTTTTTTTATCATTATCTACTATCTTATTTAAAGTGGCCCTGCCAGTAGATAATTCTGAAGAATCTAATTTAAGATCAAGTGGTGCAATTATTCTATTATTGACCTGAAGACCTTTTTTTCTAAGGTAATTTCTAAAATTATATACTGGATATTTTGCAATATGATTGTAGTCATTTGTTACTTCCTGATTTTCCTCATTGAAATCTCCAAAGCATTTATATTTGGCATCACTAAATTGTGTCGCTAATCTTCCTGATGATGATCCCTGATCTACGTTGACAACAAGATCATATTTTTGCTTTTTTATTAAAATCCATACCTTGAAATAAGCAATTATATTATTGAAAGGTTTTCTTGGCAATTCGATTGCTCTATCGAAATTACAATAATTCTTGAAGATAATGGGCGCTAGACTTCCCTTAACAAATAAATCTATTTTACAATGTGGAAATATTTCTGAAATTTCCTGAACAAGCGGCGATATCAATAAAAGATTACCTAATCTCGCATTTGGTCGACAAATCAAAACTCGCTTTATTTCGTTTTTATCTTTAAGAAAAATGAAGTCTTCAAATTTTGATTTTCCTATATTTTTAGTCAATTTACGCATCAGATTGCGCCTAAAAACATTTACTTTTTTCCAAATGTCCATTTAAGAATAATTTATTATTTGAGAGAATAATTAATATTTGAATCTTGATCCATTCCGAATTCAAATTTAAGCGCTTTATTTGTTTAAAATTATAATCTTTCAAAAATTAATTATTACAAAATTGTAATGAAATATATTATTTTTCGCATGTAGAATTAGACATCAATTGAAACTATGCACCCTTCAGAACCACGTATATTAAAAACAATTCCATTTTCAAAAATCAAATACTGACCCTTTATACCAACAAGTTTCCCCTTAAATGAGGGTGTCTTATCTAAATTTAAACTTGTCACTTTTGCAGGATAATGCAAAACAGGATAAATCAATTCGTAAAGATCATTTTTCTCTGTATAAAAATAATCCCTGGCTTCTGCAGGAATTAAACTTTCAACCTTTGTTTTTTCTTCAATTAAATCACAAGTTCCTGCAGCACAAAGCATTTTTCTCCAATTAGTTTTATCTGCATAGTGATTCTTTAAAGCCACCTCGGTTATTCCGGCTAAATATCGGTTGGGAACCTCAACTACTGCAATTGCATGGGTTGCACCCTGATCAATCCAACGGGTTGGAACCTGGGTTTTGCGTGTTACCCCTACTTTGATTTCGCTTGACAAAGCCAGATATACAATATGTGGCTGCAATTGTGCTTTTTGTTCATATTCTAAATTACGGTCTGCAATTCCTAAATGAGCCGTACTTAGTTCAGGCCTCATGATCCAGTCACCTACTGCAGGACTCGAATAAAAACAATCGTAGCAAAAACCTTGTCTAAATATTTTTTTCTTTTTATCACAATTCAGACATTGATGACCTACAAAATTAATTTCCATTTCCTTGTTCAGTAATTGATTTACATTTAGGAAACTATCCTCAAAAACAAGGTAATATTGAATTGGATTTCCTAACTCAGTCTGCATTTTGGTAAGTACGCCTTGGTATGTCATTATATCTTATGAATTGCTGATTTTTTTTCTCTTTAATGTGTGAATCCTGTTAGGAATCTTTAAGTTTAAATAAATTGTTTTTTATAAAAAAACACTATTTTTGATACAACGCCAAAGTTAGTATTTGTCTGTTGATATTCAAATTTTAAATTTTCTGCTTTAGCGTTAATTGATAAAACCAACCCCAAAAATCAAAATTCATTCATGCCAATATCTATAATAAATTCGTTTGCCTCATGGGTTCTCAAACAAAGAATACATCAAATTGAACTTTTTTTAAAATATCCAAATGAAGTTCAGGAAGAGCTTTTACACAATTTACTAACTGCTTCAGAAAATACAATTTTTGGAAAACAATATGATTTTTCATCGATAAATTCTTATCAGACTTTTGCTGAAAGAGTTCCAATTGCCACTTACGAAGAATTACAGCCTTTGATTGAACGAACGCGTCAAGGCGAACAAAATGTGTTCTGGGAAACTCCGATAAAATGGTTTGCCAAATCAAGCGGAACTACCAATGCAAAAAGCAAATTTATTCCGGTAAGCAATGAAGCGTTGGAAGATTGCCATTATAAAGGCAGCAAGGATTTACTTTGCTTATATTTAAACAATAATGAAGACTCGGAATTATTTTTGGGAAAAAGTCTTCGCTTAGGCGGAAGTTCTCAGATTTACGAGAACAACAATACTTTCTTCGGTGATTTATCTGCAATTTTGATTGAAAATATGCCCATTTGGGCTGAATTTAGTAGTACGCCAAGTAATAAAATCTCCCTGATGACGGAATGGGAAAGCAAGCTTGCAGCCATCATCAACGAAACAAAACATGAAAATGTAACCAGTTTTGCCGGAGTTCCATCGTGGATGCTGGTGTTAATGAACAGGGTTTTGGAAGACACAGGAAAAGGAAATCTTCTTGAAATTTGGCCTAATCTAGAAGTCTATTTTCACGGAGGTGTAAGTTTTTCTCCTTACAAGGA
>Ga0247805_1001398_pt1 | contig 11628 bp, 8 predicted proteins | sample UWRJL044104R1_FD_180930 | JGI IMG/M metagenome (GOLD analysis project Ga0247805, IMG submission 180930) | Plant litter microbial communities from Arlington Agricultural Research Station in Wisconsin, United States - UWRJ-L044-104R-1 | ecosystem: Environmental > Terrestrial > Plant litter >...
ACATCTCCTTTTGCTGTTAATATTCCAGTTACAATCCCCGCACAGTTTAATGCTCTGCAGTTGATTATATCAGACTTCATAATTTCAAATTCCAGTTCTGAATAAAGAAAGTCACCACCTCTGGGACGGATAATAGGGTATACGTCTATGTCAAGATATTTTGCAGCGGCTGCAATTTCACCATAGGAGGGCGTTGTACCCCCTTCTGTGAGGCTTGCACAGAGTTCCACACGGATTGCGCCACCTTGTTGGGCCATCAGCGCAGAGTGTACGCCGTTTGCACAAACTTCCATTTGTACGTTCCTGTTTTCCATAAATGTCAGTTTAGTAATAACTTTTTCCTGGGATTAATATATCCTGTTTTTGCTGGTTGCATACCGCGAAGCTAAATCCCTTTTGGATAGCGTAGGCTCCATATTCCCCTTTCTTATTGAGAGCCAGAAACCCAACCTGTATTTCTTTAGCCGTCTGCGGTTTCTTTTTAATGATACGCATGACGGCTTCTTTACAGGCTTCTTCCGGAGGATAACCCTGACGCATTAGCTCTACCACCAGAAAGCTGCCTACATTCCGTATCACTTCTTCTCCGACACCAGTTGAAGTTGCCCCACCGATTTCGTTATCTACAAAAAGACCGGCTCCGATAATAGGACTGTCACCGATACGACCATGTAATTTATAAGCCATCCCACTTGTAGTGCAAGCCCCCGATAAATTGCCTTTTGCATCCAGCGCAAGCATACCGATTGTATCGTGATTATATTGATTGCCTGGTAATCGTTGCGGTGCGGCCTTGTCGTAAGACTTATTTTCAATATTCATGACGGGGCTGTATTTTGCAGTAACGAGCCACTCTTTCCATGCTTTTTCTGCTTCCGGGGTTAATAGGTTGATTTTTTTAAAACCATTTTCCAATGCAAATTGCAAAGCTCCATCTCCCGCCAGCATTACGTGAGGTGTGTTTTCCATTACTTTTCTGGCTACTGAAATCGGGTGCATGATATGTTCCAGCGCTGCGACTGAACCGCAGTTTCCGAATTCATCCATAATACAGGCATCCAATGTGACTCTCCCGTCACGGTCAGGTAGGCCGCCATAACCTACAGTTTGGTTTTTTACGTCTGCTTCGGGTACCCACACACCTTGCTCCACTGCATCCAGCGCCCGTCCGCCAATTGAAAGTATTTTCCATGCAGCTTGGTTGGCCGCAATACCGAAATCCCAGGTGGAAATAACGACAGGAAGGTTAGCTACAAGAGTGGATTTGGTTGGTAAAAGAGCTGCCGCGGCACTGTTTTTTACGCTTAGCATGGCGGAGGTGAAAGCAGTATATTGTAAAAATTTTCTTCGGTTAAGCATAGGGTTTGTTTAGAAGAAGCAAAATGCAAATTTTTTATGATGCTGTATGCAGGAACAAAAAAAATCCGGATGTTAGCCGGATTCAATGCATTATTATGAAGTTACGATTCTTAACTTAAGCTGAAGTTGTCACCGTCTTTTAGAAACGGGAAACTTCTGCGTACTTTTATGAGTTCTTCGTAACTGATACCGAAAGTATAAAGATCTTCATCCTCAGGTTTGTAGTAAATAGTATTCCCATAGGCTTCGATACACATAGAGTGCCCGCTGTGATAGACTTCGTTGCCGTCGTGGCCAACTCTATTCACTGCTACCACGTAACTTTGATTCTCAATGGCTCTTGCAGGTATCAGTGTTTTCCAATGCGAAATACGTTTATCAGGCCAACTGGCAATGATGAGTAAAATATCATAAGCCTCTTCTTCTTTATTCCGGAGAAATACAGGGAACCTGAGGTCATAACAGATTGCTAATCTTATCTTCCAGCCCTTAAGTTCAACAGTAACTCGTTTTGTACCCGCAGTATAGGTTTTGTCTTCTTCTCCCATACCGAACAGGTGTTGTTTGTCATAATGCTCATGTGTGCCGTCAGGAAGCATCCAGATCATCCGGTTATAAAAGTTATTGTTTTCATGGATAATCAGGCTTCCGGTAATAACACAGTCGTATTTTTTAGCAGCTTCAGCCATCCAGCGCATTGTTTTACCGCCCATTTCTTCAGCCAGGGCAGATGCGTTCATGCTAAAACCTGTATTAAACATTTCTGGCAGAACTATCAGATCTGTCTTTTCTTTGACCCCCATAGAGAGGCGCAGGCCAATATTCTGCAGGTTTTTATCGATATTTTCCCAGAATAGATAAGCCTGAAATATGGTGATCTTTAAATTATTGATACTGAGATATTTTGGACTTTCCATAGGATGATCAAATAGGTGCTATTATATTGGAGCCAGTTTATAATTTCATTAGTCTTTCAACGGATTTTTCGAGCGTATCTTGTTTCTTTGCAAAACAAAAGCGCAGTACACGGTGATCAGTATTTCTGGTGTAAAAGGCCGATACGGGTATTGAAGCTACCCCGAAATCTGTGATCAGGCGTTTAGCCATCACCGTGTCGTCTTCTTCGCTGAAATGTTCATAACTTACACATTGGAAATAAGAACCTTTACAAGGTAGTAATTTAAACTTGGTTTCTGCGAGCAAGGAGCGGAACAAATCACGTTTCTGCTGAAAGAAGCTACTTAGATTCAGATATGTTTCTGGATTTTTTAGATAGTTGGAAATACCAATCTGCATTGGGGTATTCACGCTAAAAACATTAAACTGATGGACTTTTCTAAATTCTTTCATGAGATATTCAGGAGCGAGGCAGTAGCCTGTTTTCCAGCCAGTAGCATGAAGTAACTTGCCGAAAGAGGCGATAATAAAGGCCCGTTCGCGTAATTCAGGATATATCGCCAGCGATCTGTGCAGCTCGCCGTCATAGATCAGGTGCTCATAGACCTCATCGCTTAGAATTAGAACATCTGTGTTTTTAGTCAGTTTAATTAACGCCTGGATATCCGTTTCAGTCAGAATCTTACCGGTCGGATTATGTGGACTGTTCAGAATAATCATTTTGGTGCTGGCAGTAAATAGTTTTTTAACCATTTCCCAATCGATATCATATTCCGGGGGTGCCATTTCATAAGATTTGACTAGCCCACCCAGCATCCTGACGGTTGGCGCATAGCTATCATAGGCTGGTTCGAAAATTATAACCTCATCACCAGCGTTAATGCAGGCAGATAACGTACTGAAAATTGCTTCTGTTCCACCCGCTGTAATTGTCACTTCCTTATCGGCATGGTAATCTGAACCATATAATGTGTTGACTTTTTCTGCGACCCATTCCCTTAGTGCGGGCACCCCGGACATTGGTGCATATTGATTATGTCCGTTTTGCATAGCCTGTGCAACAAAATTGATCAATTTTGGATCACATTCATAATCAGGAAATCCTTGCGAGAGGTTAATTGCCTGATGTTCTGTTGCTAACTGGGACATTACAGTGAATATACTATCAGATGTTCCCGGAAGTTTAGAGTATGTTGCTATCATGTTCCGGCGAAATTATAAAATATTTCAGTTTGGGAGAGAATAAGATTAATTTAATGATCTCAAAACATATAATGACTTTTAAATCGAAAGAGAGCAGATTGCTGCTGATTCTAGGATGTTTTTTTGTTGCCAACACGGTACTGGCAGAATTCATTGGCGTTAAGATCTTCAGTGTAGAGGGATCATTGGGAATCAGTCGATTCAATATTAATTTACTTGGTGTACCGAATTTATCATTTAATATGTCAGCAGGCGTGTTGACATGGCCGCTTATTTTCATAATGACAGATATTATTAATGAGTACTTCGGGCTCAAACAGGTCCGCTTTTTATCTGTTTTAACCGCGCTGCTTATTGCGTATGCTTTTTTGATAATCTGGGGTGCTATGCATCTTCAGTCTTCAGATTTTTGGGTTAATCAGAAAATAAATGGTCAAAATCTCAACATGAATAATGCTTTCTCCGGTATTTTCGGTCAGGGAATGTGGATTATTGCAGGTTCAATTACCGCATTTCTAGTGGGACAGTTTGCCGACGTACTGATCTTTCATCAGATTAAAAAAATTACCGGCGAGAAATATTTGTGGCTCAGGGCTACCGGGTCCACACTTGCATCGCAGCTGATAGATAGTTTTGTGGTAATCTTCATCGCATTTTATTTAAACCCTCAATATCACTGGAGCTGGCAGATGGTTGCAGCAATCGGATTAGTTAATTATGCTTATAAATTTCTAATTGCTATTTTGATGACTCCGCTACTTTACTTCGTCCATGGTATCATCGACCGTTATCTTGGACCGGAATTGTCTTCAAAAATGATCAAACTGGCTGGGAGAGGATAATTTTTGAAACATTGACGCCTGGAACTTGTTGTGCTGATAAGCAGGTATTTAGACTTAAAATCAATGTATAATGAAAACCCTCACCTTTTATTTTGACCACCCTGTGGCTGTCAAAGTCTTCCTTAGTTGTACCTCGAATAAAGAACACAGGTACGCGATACAGTTCATTCGTAGTGATGAAACCGGTTTATTAACTATTCCCGTTCACGATGTTCCAGATGGCACTTGGCTGTTAAACATGGAATGGAGTTTTGATGAGCGGGAGTATTGTATGGAAAAAACTATAAAAATGCCTGAAGGTACCGTTTTATGATGCATTTACTTACATTATGATTGCAAATAAACGGTATGGTTTTTGTACATTTGAGGAAATTTTTAGACATTAATGAAGATATTTATTACAGGCCTTCCTTTAGAAGTTGGGGAAGATGAATTAACAGCCGTATTTGGTGATTTCGGTCAAGTAAAATCACTTAGAATTATTAAAGATCGTGAAACAGGCCAAAGCCGTGGATTCGGTTTCGTTGAGATGCCGGTTGAGGAAGAAGCTAAAGAAGCGATTAAAAGAATGAACGGTGGTGATTACAATGGTAACCGTATCAAAGTTGCTGAAGCGCAGGAAAAACCAAATACAGGTGGAAACGCTGGTGGTGGTTTTAAACGTAACAACAACAACAGAGAAAGAAGCTACTAATTAGCTTTTTTTTTATTGCATTGAATTAAAATTTAATATAGAGAACCAGGTGATCTCAATCATCCTGGTTCTTATTCAACGCAATTGTATTGATAGCAGGTTTCTATTTCAATGGACAAAAAAACCGTTTACAGTCTGGGGTATGCACTGATTTTTTCGCTTGCACTCCTTGCTGGAATTTCAGGCTGGAATAACCTGCTGGTATTGCTGCACCCTTTGGTGTATCTATATCTCATGTTATATCTGCAGCAATGCGCCGGTCTTAAAGGGCGTTTTCATAAACGTTTGCTCAAAGGACTTATCCTAAGTTTTCTCGCAGACATACTTTTCAGGTATGCCGGAACAAATACATCCCTTTATCTTGGGGCACTCTTTAGTTTCCTTATCGCTCATCTTTATTTTATCAGCGCGTTTTACCTCGATTTTAAATCAGCCCAAGAGCTTGATAAAAAAGGAGCAAAATGGGCTATTGGTTCCAGTGCCATAGTTTTCTCGCTCTTCTACCTGCAGATCCGCTCTCATCTTGGAGCTTACAGACTTCCTGTCATCGTCTATATTTTTATTGTATCATTATTACTAATGATGGCATTATTCCGCAACCGGCGTGTAAATACACAGAGTTTCAGAATGGTTCTCGCCGGCGTAATTTTTTGTGTCCTTGCCGATGCAGGTTTACTTTATGGTCACTTCACTACAGGCATTTCAAATGCGTCTACCTGGATTTTTGCACTCTATATGATCGCATTATATCTCATTATCAGTGGCGGAGTGAGTAGAGAACTCATTTATAAACAAACGGAAGTATAATTATTACTTACGTTTTTCCTGCGGTAGTACTGTGAAATTCTGAACAAGTCTTTCTCCATTTTCATCCACAAGTGTAAGCGTATGTTTCCCGGGTGACGGAGATGTGCTTAGCTGATGGTTAAATTGCGTTTCTCCCACAAACTCCTGATCAATATGCCAGAAGATCTTTGCTTCAGGGTTGCGATGGGTCGCAGTGAAGATTACCTTACCTCTTTCCCCGTTAAATTCCAGTGGTATATATACAACTGCACCAGATTTAGGGTAGATCATATCCATGACACTATTTTGTCCTGCATCCAGACATCCTGGCATCCAGGCTGGCAGGGAGCGATAGTCACTATGTTTGATTCTATAGTAATATTCCATCGCCGGAGGGAGAATGAACCACGATTTATGTTGCATTTCAGATGGGGTAACACATAAATCCGTAACTCTGTAATTACCGGAAGGATCCAGATGAATCATTTTGTGATAAGGGCAGGGAGATGTTTTTTCGCCCGACGGTGATGTCTCCTCTATCTTTATGTCGGGGCAATAAGGGCCAGCTTTAAAACCACTTTGTCTGCATACCCTGATCTGACTTAATTGATGCGCAGGTTTAACAAACCATTTTCCCGCTGGCAGAAGTTTGAATATATCAAATAGAACGGGGGCAGCCACTTCTACACCTGTTAAACCAGGACGCCCTTCTCCATCTGCGTTACCTACCCAGACACAGATTACATAATCAGGGTTAAGTCCGACAGCCCAGCCATCCCGGAAACCGAAGCTCGTTCCAGTCTTCCATGCGACTCTGCGCGAGGATGAGAATTGTTCCCATAAGCCTTCTTCACCCGGACGCATCACTTCTTCCATGGCATTAAAAGTATTCCAGATGGCTCCATTATTCAATAAATTGCTTTGCAGGAGTTCGCTTTCGCGTGGTTTTATTAATGCTTGTTGTTGATTATATACAGGCTCCTGGTAGTCATAGGGATTATATTTGCCACTATAATCGTTATAATGGTTAAGCGATCTTGCCATCCCAAGATAAATGGTTGAAAGATCCCAGGCGGTCACTTCACTGCCTCCAAGAATTAAGGAAAGGCCGTAATGATCAGCGGGTTGAGATAATGTACTGAGACCGAGTTTTTTCAGCTGATCATAGAATCTGGGATATTTGTAAGTTTGGAGCATTCTAACCGCGGGAATATTCAAAGAGCGACTCAGTGCCTGATTGGCGGGAATGGCGCCATCATAACCTAAATCGTAGTTCTGTGGGTTATAGTTCCCGATTTGAGTGGGAATATCCGGTATCAATGTTTGTGGCAACAGGTAACCCTCGGTAAGCATGCTCGCATATAATATTGGTTTCAATGTGCTTCCCGGACTCCTGGGGGCACGGATCATATCCACATGACTTTCCATTTCGGCATTATCCGGCTGGTAGATATTACCTGCATAAGCTATTACTGTTCCCTTTTTGACATCAAGAACAAGTGCAGCGATATTATTAATATCGTTGGCACGGTATCGGTTCTGATATCTTTTTAGCATCCCATTAAGCCTGATCTGCAAATCTTCCTGAAGTGTCGAATGAAGTCTGGTCGAATAATTTCCTGCACGTGAGTTGGCTGTTCTAAACCTGTTCAGCAGATGCGGCGCCTCCTGAGGCAGAGGTCTGGGTTGGGCGGGGATAGGCTCGAGCTTGGCTAAATCGGCACTGGCCCGATCTAATTTGCCAGCACTTACAAGTGCGTCAAGAAGGTTGTTCCTTTTGGTGATCAGTCTTGCCGAATTTTTACCCGGGTGAACAAGGCTGGGACTATTGGGCAATACCGCAAGTGTTGCCATTTCACCCCATGAAAGTGTTTGTGGGCTTCTGCCATAATATCTCCATGCAGCGGCTTCCAGCCCGACAACATTGCTTCCAAAAGGAGCATTTGAAGCGTATAGCTGTAGGATTTCCAGTTTACTATAACTGATTTCAAGCCGTACGGCAAGGATAATTTCGTAAATTTTTTGCCAAACAGTCCGTTCTTTTCTGCGGCTTAAACGAATGGTCTGCATACTGAGCGTACTTCCTCCGCTAACTATACTTTTTGCATTGAAATTCTGTTTCATCGCCCGGCTTAGTGCCAGCAAATCTACTCCCGGATGTTGAAAGAAACGCTTATCCTCAAAAACCAGAATACAATCAGTGAATTTTTCAGGAACAGTGTCCGCTTGTGGGAAACGCCATTGCCCGTCACTGGCAATGGCGGCGCTTAAAAGGGTACCATTTGAAGCCTCCAATACGTAGGAGGTCGGTGTACGGAATAGTCTTGCAGGCAGCAACAATAAAAATGTAGCTGTCAGTAATAAGACGAATAAGTCTGCAAGTAAAAAAGGAGTTAAATAGCGGTTCTTCCCTGACATTTTATGGCGTCACTTCTACCCACATTCCATTTTCTACAGCACTGATCTGGTTGTTGTACATCGCTTCGGCAGAAACGGCAGATAAATAATATCGGCCTAAATACGCGGCATTTAGCAGCACTTTATACGTCACCGTTTCATTCTCTCTAAGGTTAAAATACGTTAATACACGGTCATCTCTAATATCCTGGTAAGTATATGGAGAGGAGGCCAGTATACCTTCATTGTCATTCAGGCGGGTATTGATAATTTCCCATCCGGAAGGGAAAATCTGTGTAAGCGCCATTTGTTCATAAAGCCCCATTTTACCAGGATTTTTGACGACTACCTCAGCGTAGAAATCTAGTCCCTGAGCTAACTTTGCCGGGTTAAGAGGTTTACCGTTCAGCAATTTATAACTCACTTTCATATCCAGAATATTAGGGTCCTGAGTTTTCGCAGTGTATTGTCCCGGTGCCGGTTGTCCATCCAAAATCAAACGGGCAAAAAGTAAGGACTTGCCATTATTCGTGACCGATGCATTGGCCCCTTTAAAGCTTAATGGAATACTACTTAAGAAACCGCTGGAATTATAGCTGCCTTTTTTTCCATCGATGAGATAATTATATTGGATATTTCCACCTTTGTTAGCACCGCAGAATTTCGCTATAGCCAGTAAGCTATATGCAGTAGTTTGCGTACTATACCACTCATCCTGGCCTAATTTGGCCGCAATTCCTTGTAATAACTGTGTAGCCCGGCCTTTCTGACCCATCAGGGTAAGTGTTTCCAAAATCATTGCCTCATCTCGAATAGCCGAGCCATACGTTCCGCCCAGCTGCTGATAAGGCTGAATATCAATATTCAAACCTTTAATTAATGCATTTGCAGCAGAAGCTTGCCCGGCGAGCTGATAAGCTGCAGCCAATCTCCATTTAGCGGTTACAGATAAATATTCAAACGCTCTTAAACGGTTCATCGCAGCCATTTCTGGTTTTCTTGCCAGTGCAAGAACGTAGAGACGGTAGGACTGCGAAAGGTCACCACCATAGAAATTATTACTATTAGGAACCCATGCAGTAGCTTTGTTTTTTAGATAGCGCAGTACCTCGTCTAACATTCCTACAGGTAAAGTATAGCCTGCTTGTTGAGCCTCAACGAGGAAGTGAGCAGCATAATTAGTTCCCCATTCGTCAGCTGACGGCATTCCAGGCCAATAGGCCAGTCCGCCATCTGTTGTTTGATGACTGCGCAATTTGTTTATACCAGCGCGGATATTCTGATCTGTTTTGGTTTTTTCCTGTGTAGAAAGTGGGCTCAGCTTATCCAGATAGAGTTGAGGGAAAACTGCTGACGTCGTTTGTTCTACACATCCATGAGGATATTGGATCAAAAATGCCATTCGCTTTTTTAAATTAATCGCAGGAATTCCGGAAATTTCCAGACTTCCGGAATTTGTTCCGCTGATGCCAATTGGCGTATAAGGAGAAGTCCATGTTGCACCCGGCTCTATTGTAGTCGAAATTACCTGAGTTATATACGGGTTTGGATTTCTGATATCCATTTCCAGATCGTAAGAAGCTTTCTCAGTGCCGCTTTGAACGGTGATTTTTACTTTCGCAATTCCAGTTTGCTGGGGAACCGTAACTTCATAATAAGCCATCTGCTCACCAGGTTTTGCGAAACTAAGTGTTTTATCTTTAGTGCCGATTACGTTCAGGCGTTGTGTCTCCAGTTTTACATTAACCTGTTTTAGGTTGTTTTCTGTAGCAAAAACAGTTACTGGCAATGTAAATCTTTCACCCGGTCCGATTATCCTTGGAAGGGTTGCCAATACCATCAGTGGCTTTTTGACCTGTACCGATTTTTCGGCATTACCATAAGCACCGTCCTGTCCGGCAACTACCATGGCCCTCACTGCACCGATGTATTGCGGTAACTTGAACTGATGGGTTTGTGTTTCACCTTTGCCCAGCTTAAATGGTCCCATATATTTGACCACTGCATTAAAGCGATTTGCTTTTGCAGGATTAAGATTACGGTTAAGGTTGCCATCTCCACCAATGCTGAGGATTCTTTCCAGATTTCCACCCCATGCGCCAAGTACCTGATCAAAAAGATCCCATGTTTTAACTCCCAGACCTTCCCTGGCATAAAAAACTGCGTGGGGGTCAGGTGTTTTAAAACGCGTAAGGTCGAGCAGTCCTTCATCTACAAGTGCGATAGTATAGGTCATAGCTTTACCGCTTTTCTCTGATATTTTAATGCTGCTCTGTGTTTCCGGCCTGATTTTATCGGGCATGCTTATTACAGGATTTAATGTCGTTTGCTTGTCTTCAATAAATAATGGAATTGCACCGTACATTCTGATCGGTAAATCGTTAATGGTCTGTGCATGTGGCTGTAGCAAAGTAATATTAGCGAAAACATTGGGAGCCATTTCTTTGTCAGCCTTAAATTTAAATTGCGTCTGTCCGGCTTTTGTATCGGTCCAGAATGTCTTAAGTACTTTACTGCCGTTTTCGATTGAGATTAAGGCACGGCCATTCTTACCGGTAGGGATGGTCAGCACAATATCTTCACCTACGTTATATTTAGTTTTATTGGCGGTAAAAGATAACATAGACGCTTCGGTAGGATTGTTCCCTTGTTCGCGCTGTGCCCAACCTGGCCAGTCGATATAAACAGATTGTCCGGTCACATGCCCGCCGTTCAGATCTCTGACAAGTATCAGGTACCGGCCCCATTCAGGTTCATTCACTCGAAGTTTCCATTTTCCTTTACCGTTTTCAAGATTTATAGTCTCCTTACTAACTAGTTTGTTATATTCATTTTGCGTGAAATTGGCGAAAGAGTTTTGGTCATCTTGTTCCCACCACCAGCGCCACTGCACCTTATATAGTTCCAACTGTACCACTTTGTTTCCAGCTGTCATTTTACCATTACGGTCGACATTGACCAGGTCGAAAATATGGTCTTTGCCCGTAACAAGCATTCCGCTCAACTTTTCTCCCTGAGGTGCCTTAATACCATAATAATTTTGGAAAACATGATAAGGAATCGAAAAATTGTCGATGCTGAAGTTCCCGCCGGCTTCAAACACTTTGGTCGTAAAGTTGGCCTTTAACATACCAGGAGCTACATTATTCTCATTAAGATTGGTGTTGACCGAAACTTTTCCCTCGCCATTTAGCCTGCCCTCGAAAATAGTTTTTATTTCGGACGGGTAGCTCGCTGTGGGGTTATCAAACTGATAGCCTTCAAACCCTTTGAAAGTAGTTTTCATCGGATTTAGGTTCACGTCAACCTTGGCTTTCAAATCTTTACCGGGAGAACCGAATAGCCAGCTGGCCGTTAAAGTCGCAGGTGTCTGGTTACCAGTTCCGAGATAAGTCCTGTTGCCGATATTAAAGTCAATTTTGAGCCGGTTAGGCATTACTGTTTCAACTT
>Ga0247805_1001399_pt1 | contig 11624 bp, 11 predicted proteins | sample UWRJL044104R1_FD_180930 | JGI IMG/M metagenome (GOLD analysis project Ga0247805, IMG submission 180930) | Plant litter microbial communities from Arlington Agricultural Research Station in Wisconsin, United States - UWRJ-L044-104R-1 | ecosystem: Environmental > Terrestrial > Plant litter >...
TTCAACATGGGTGTGTCCAGGGAAGTTTGGGAGAAGGTAGGTGGCTTTATTTTGACGAGGTTGGGTGAAGACATTGAATACAGCATTCGCATACATAGCCAGGGCTTTAAAATCGGATTGATTCCTGGAGCTAAAGTGTTTCATAAGCGGCGAACAAGTTTTGCACAATTTTACAAACAGCTACACTTTTTTGGCCGTGCGAGGATCAATATTTACAAACATTTTCCGGCTGAACTGAAGCTGGTTCATTTCTTTCCGGCTATAGCAACCTGTGGAATGATCTTTACTGTATTGATGAACCTATTTTACTGGCCATTAGCATACTTATGTAATTTTATAGTGGGTCTGTATTTTTTGTTGATATTTTTTCACTCCTGGCAGGTTAATAAATCGTTAAAAGTTGCATTTTTGAGTATTATTGCTTCGTTTATACAACTGACAGCCTATGGCTTAGGTTTTATGCAGGATTTTTTTAAAAGAGTAGTATTAAAACAACAATGATAGAGTTTTTAAAAGAAAGTACGTTTACTGTAAATGAGGTGATTAGTAAAGCCTGGGGGGTAACCAAGAGGAATTACTTCTCCATTGCCACACTTTGCTTTTTGATGTTTATCACCTCCAATGCTTCGGGCCTGATGGCCTTCTTTTTAAAAGACGTGAACATGGGATTGAGCATATTGATGGCATTTTTCTTTGTCATGTTTTATTTTACCATCAATTTATCGCTGTTTAAATACATTTTTCACCTGCTGGACGATGCGGAACATGAGGTGAGTATTGTAAGTACAATACCGAGCCGTAAGCACATCATCCGTTTTTTAGTAGCCATGTTGTATTTTGCAGCTTGCATTGTTGGGGTTTATACGGTGGTGATTCTCGTGGCTTTTCCCTTCATTTATACCGGAATACAAATGCACATCATTACCAATATTGCAATTTCAGTAGGTATTGTTGCCATTTTTATTACCTGGATCAGAATTTCCTTTTTCCCTTTCTTTATCATCGATAAAGATTTGTCGCCATTTTTATCCATCAAATTTAGCCTGGCGACGACCAAAGGTAATTTCACCAAAATATTTTTATTATTATTGGTATTGGGCGGTTTTCATTTGCTGTACCTGTTTGTGAGTTATTTGCAATGGCCGATCATTGCTTTCTTTATCAATATTCTGAGTTCTTTCATCATCGTTCCATTGTCAAGCGTAGCTTTAACCATTGCTTACCGCAAAATGATGAGCGAATACAAAGGTGAAGGTGAACCTGACATTATTCATAACCTAGTTTAGGGGGTATTTATGGGATTAAAAGCGGCATTAAGTAAGCCATTTGCTGCCTTTGTAGTTAAAGGCATTAACAAATGGAAAAAAAATGCGGTACAGGCGCAACAGGATACTTTAATAAGCCTGGTCAATGCGGCAAAACGCACGAGCTTTGGTAAAGACCATGGTTTTGCAGGAATTAAAAACTATGCTGATTTTAAAAAGCAGGTTCCTGTCAGAGATTATGAGGAGCTGAGGCCTTATATAGACCGTGTGGTAGCGGGAGAGTCCGATGTCATGTGGAAAGGAAAACCACAATATTTTGCCAAAACATCGGGAACAACTTCAGGTGTGAAATACATCCCGATCTCTAAAGAATCTATGCCTGAGCACATCAAAGCGGCAAGGAATGCATTGTTGACTTACATCCATGAAACGGGAAATGTAGATTTCATCAATGGTAAAATGATCTTTTTACAGGGAAGCCCGGTAATGCGCAAAAAGAACGGTATCAATGTCGGTCGTTTGTCCGGAATTGTGGCCAATTTGGTTCCTGCTTATTTGCAGAAGAACAGATTGCCTTCTTACCAGACCAATTGCATTGAAGACTGGGAAGAAAAGGTAGATGCAATTGTGGAAGAAACCATTCAGGAGGATATGACCTTGATTTCGGGAATACCGCCATGGGTGCAAATGTATTTTGACCGCTTGTCGGCCAAATCTGGCGGAAAGAAGATCAAAGACATTTTTAAGAACTTCAAGCTCTTTGTTTACGGCGGCGTAAATTACGAACCTTACCGTGCAAAAATTGAGGCCAGTATTGGCCGTAAGATAGATACGATTGAGACTTATCCCGCATCGGAAGGCTTTATTGCCTATCAGGACAGTCAGCTGGATAAAGGTTTACTTTTGCTGGCCAAAGCGGGAATATTTTATGAGTTTATCCCCGCAGAGGATTTCTATACCGATAACCCAAGGCGTTTAAGCCTGGGAGAAGTGGAGTTGGAACACAATTATGTACTGGTGATGAATACCAATGCTGGCTTATGGGGATACGTAATTGGTGATACTGTGAAATTTGTATCTAAAGATCCCTATAAAATATTGGTGACCGGCCGTATCAAACATTTCATTTCTGCTTTCGGGGAACATGTGATTGGCGAAGAAGTGGAACATGCTTTATTGTCGGTAGCCAACGAAGCCGGAATTGGTATCACGGAATTTACAGTAGCGCCTCAAGTGAATGCGCCTGATGGTGAATTGCCTTACCACGAGTGGTTTGTAGAGTTTGCTGAAGTGCCTGAAGACCTGGTTGCTTTTAGTAAAAAGGTAGATGAGGCTTTACAAAAGAAGAATATTTATTACTTTGACCTGATTGAAGGGAAAATACTGCAACCTTTGGTGATACGATCCATGCAAAAAGATGCGTTTGTAAGTTACATGCGATCGCAGGGTAAGCTTGGCGGACAAAATAAGGTGCCCCGCCTGGCGAATGACAGGAAGATTGCAGATGATTTAACTAGTTTTATAAATTGAAGAATATATCCATTTTAGGTGCTACGGGTTCTGTAGGAACCCAGGCCTTAACGGTAATCAGGAGCAATCCTGATTTATACAAGGTTTCGGCACTGACTGCTCAACATAATGCGGACCTGCTGATCGAACAAGCTTTGGCTTTTAAGCCTGCTATGGTGGTGATTGGAGAGGAAAGTAAATATCAGGCGGTTCAAAGTGCCCTTTCAGGTACTGGAATTGCTGTATTGTGCGGAGAAGAAGCGCTTTGTGAGGCAGCAAGTTTACCTGGTGTCGATCTGGTGCTGACTGCCCTAATGGGGTCTGTTGGTTTAAGGCCTACCATCGCTGCAATTAAAGCTGGAAAAGACATTGCTCTGGCCAATAAGGAGACTTTGGTGGTTGCAGGTGATCTGATCAATCAATTGGCTAAGGCTCATGGGGTAAAAATCATTCCCGTGGATTCTGAACACTCCGCCATTTTTCAGTGTCTGGTAGGTGAAGATCCGAAATCCGTAGAGAAAATTTACCTGACAGCCTCAGGAGGCCCTTTTAGGGGGAAAGACCGTGGCTTTTTACAGGATGTGACTAAACATCAAGCTTTAAAACATCCAAATTGGGTGATGGGTGCCAAGATTACCATTGACTCGGCCTCTTTAATGAATAAAGGTCTGGAGGTTATTGAGGCTAAATGGCTGTTTGATCTGGAAGTAGATCAGATTGATGTGATTGTCCATCCGCAGTCTATTGTGCACTCGCTGGTACAGTTTACAGATGGCTCAATGAAGGCGCAAATGGGGCTGCCAGACATGAACCTACCTATACATTATGCCTTTGCTTATCCGGATCGGATTAAGACAGACTTTAAGCGGTTTAATTTTATGGATTACCCTGAGCTTAATTTTTATCCTGCAGATCTGAATACCTTCAGAAATTTAGAATTGGCCTATACCGCCTTGCGCGCAGGAGGTAATATGCCTTGTATCATCAATGCTGCTAATGAAGTGGTGGTGAAAGCATTTTTAGAAGACCGGATTGGATTTTTGCAAATGAGTGATGTAATCGAGGAATGTATGTCCGAGGTGGCTTTTATTGCACAGCCCAGCCTGAATAATTATTTAGAAACGGACCAACATACCCGTATATTTGCGAATCAACTAGTAACAAAATAGAATTTTTTAGATCAAAATAGAACATAAAATAAAAATATGAGTGGATTGATTATGGCGGCCCAGTTACTTCTGGGATTATCGATATTGGTAATTTTACATGAGTTGGGGCATTTTTTGGCCGCACGTGCTTTCGGAATTAAGGTAGAAAAGTTCTATTTGTTTTTTGATGCCTGGGGCTTTAAATTGTTTAGCTTTAAAAGAGGAGATTGTGAGTATGGAATTGGCTGGCTACCCTTGGGTGGTTATGTGAAAATTGCAGGTATGATAGACGAGTCTATGGATACTGAGCAAATGAAACAACCGGCACAACCCTGGGAATTCAGGTCCAAACCAGCATGGCAGCGTTTGATTGTGATGTTAGGTGGGGTAATCGTGAATGTCATTGTTGGTATTTTGATTTTCTGGATGCTGACGTTTAAATATGGAGAGAATTATATTCCAAACAGTTCGGTGATGAACGGGATTAACCCGGGTACCATAGGTCAGGAAATTGGTTTGCAAAAAGGTGACCGTGTGATTGCTGTGAATGGAAATAAGGTGATCCGTTTTGATGAGCTGATCAGTTCGAATGTGTTGTTGGGAAATACCAATCTGACAGTGATTCGTGGCGATAAAACCATCGATGTAAAGGTGCCTGATAATATTTTAAATAAGGTTTCCGATCTGGGAATTGATGCTTTCATTAACCGCATGCCTTTATTGAGTACTACGATTGACAGTGTATTTAACAATGCGGAGAAAGCCGGCCTGAAAAAAGGCGACCGTATTACCGCCATCAATGAGGTTCCGGTGAAGTATGATGTGGATGTACGCGAAGCTTTACAAAAGTATAAAGCCAAAACTGTAGTGTTCAATGTAGATCGTGCAGGTGAAAACCTGACGTATAACGTTGCGGTGGATACTGCCGGTAAGATCGGTATGGGCTTTAATGTCAATGAGATTAAAGAGGAAACCATTAAATACGGTCTTTTTGCTTCACTTCCAATTGGTATGCACCAGGCATGGAAAGTGTTTAGCGACAATGGTAAGGGGATCTGGAAAGTGATTACAGGTAAAATTAAGCCGAATAAGGCATTTTCTGGTCCGGTAGAAATTGCCCGCAAAGTTTATGGTGGCGAGTGGGTATGGTCCAGATTCTGGGCTTCTACAGGTTTTATCTCTATTGCGCTTGCATTTATGAACTTGCTACCGATTCCGGCATTGGATGGTGGACATGTGGTATTCCTGACGGTTGAAATGATCAAAGGTAAGCCGCTGGGTGATAAATTTTTAGAAAGGGCACAGATCGTTGGGTTTGTGATGCTGCTGACGCTGATGGTGTTTGTGCTGGGAAATGATATTTTTAAAGCATTTTTTAAACATTAGCGATCATGACTGATTATTTTGCATTTTACGATTTGCCGGTTTCTTTTAATCCGGATACTGCGCTTGTAAAGCAAAAATTTTATGCAATGAGTAAAAAGTACCATCCTGATTTTTACATCAATGAGGATGCGGAAAAGCAAGCGGAGGTTTTAGAACTTTCAACGGTGAACAATAAAGCTTATCAGGTGCTCACGGATCCGCAGAAGCGCCTGAATTATATTTTAGAATTGAAAGGCAAAGTGGTAGAAGGGGAGCATTATGTGCTCCCTCAATCCTTTTTAATGGAGATGATGGATGTGAACGAATCGTTAATGGATTTGCAATTTGACCCGGATCCCAATCGACTTGCGGAGTTGAAGAAAGAGGTTGGGAATATAGAGGCTGACATTACAGGTAAAATAGCGGTTTTAACAACCTCCTTTGATGAAAAGGATGAGATAGGGCAGGAGCAGGCACTTGATGCCATCAAAGATCTCTATTACCGCAACAAATACCTTTGGAGAATTCGCGAAAGCATCGATAAGGCGGGGCACAGCTCCAACGCACTTTAATTTGCTGTTATATCTTTGTCAAAATCTGTGGTTTAGCTTTTTTGAAACGGTGCTTTGGATATCTTTGCGATTCAAATTAAACATATGAACACATTATCCATTTTTAGAAAAATAGCCGTTGCTGAAGGTCTTTCCTATGTTGTACTGGTATTTATTGCCATGCCCCTGAAATATTGGGCAGATATGCCGCTGGCGGTTAAATATACCGGTTGGGCACATGGCCTCTTGTTTATGTTATACATCGTATTGTTGATCATGGCCTGGACAGAGTATAAATGGAGTTTTAAAAAATCAGCCATGATTGGTGTGGCTTCTTTGCTGCCTTTTGTCCCTTTTTGGGTTGATAAAAAGCTTAAAGAAGAAAAATTAAATAATAATTTGTAATTTATAATTCTATTCATATATTTGCAGCCCGCTGAATAAGCAAGCCCAGCTGGCGGAATTGGTAGACGCGCTGGTCTCAAACACCTGTGGGAAACCGTGCCGGTTCGACTCCGGCGCTGGGTACAAATCCCTCTTTACGAAAGTAGAGAGGGATTTTTGGTTTTCGATTCATTTTTTTTACGTAGAATTCATATGCCCTATTTTATGCTTGCTAAAAAAATACTAACGGTCGTTGCAGTGATGGTATGTACTTGCCTACATTCGACATTTGCACAGAATTTATACACCAAAGCCTACGGAGATCGTAAGAATCCACCGATTATTTTTATTCATGGTGGTCCAAGGGGGAATGCAACGCTCTTTGAGGGTACAACTGCACAAAGACTGGCTGACCTCGGCTTCTTTGTGATCGTGTACGACAGACGAGCTGAAGGTCGTTCAGCAGATCCTGCAGCCAAAGTGACCTTCACTGAGGCTTTTGATGATCTCAATCAACTGATCAAACAATACGGATTGAAAAAAGTAAATCTGATCGGGCATAGTTTCGGCGGAATTGTTTCGACTTTGTTTACAAACCAATACCCGGATAAAGTTGAGCGCCTGATCCTGGTAGGTGCTCTTTTTGCGCAACAGGAAAGTTATGATCACATACTTCGTACCGCGGCACAGCAGGCACTGGCTCAAAACGATTCTGCTGCTGTCAACAAGATCAAACACATCCATACCTTAGATAAAAACGGGGCGGCATATCGCCAACTCACTTATGAGATTGCTTCTCGTTTTGGTTATTTCAAAATGCCGAAGCCCACGGAGGAATCCATACGGGTTAATCAAGCATATGAGCATGGTAAATTTTCGAAAGTCAACATCCGCAATGACCAGGCGCCAATTTTATTTTATAAGAATGAGTCCCGCGTGAATATAAATACAAAACCAATGTTGAGGGGGTTACCAGCTAAAGGCGTAAAACTGTTTGCTGTTTATGGGGCTAATGATGGTATTTTCTCTCCCGGACAATTGTCAGACCTGGAAAAAATCGTAGGTCAAGATAAATTCTATGTCATTCGAAATTGCTCCCACTATCCTTTTGTCGACCAGCAGTCTGAATTCTTGAAAAGCATCAAGCAAATCATGAAATGAAATTCATGTCCATAGTAAATATTAGACATGACATTATGCTTTGACCATGAATATTTCCCTTAATTTTGTGACATGCCGATAAACTATCTGGAGAAGATACAATTAAGGGATTTTAGTGAGGAAGGTTATAGAATTCATCCTTCAAACGCAGTTGCATCTGTTGTTGAGGGATTCTACGTTTTCTCCAGAGATCAAAAGCAGGATACTCATCTTATATTTAATGACGGTTTTCCTGTGCTTGTGTTTTTGCCTGAAGCGGAAGATACGGTGTCAGTCATTGCAGAAAAGAAAACATTCGAAATTAAAGGAGGATGGGCAAGTGCGGGGGCAATTAAAAATGTGTACGTAAAATACACTGCCTGTACAAATCAGGTTTTTATCGTCCGGTTTTATCCTGGTACTTTTTATCCATTATTTGGTTTAGATGCACAGCATTTTAAACACAAACCGATTGTGCCATTTGAGTCTATTGCCAAATGCAGTGACTTTAGTATGAGCTCATTTTTTGAATGCAATACCATTGAAGAAAAAACCGGGTTTCTAGAAGCATATATTTATACGACTTTCAGTGCACACTGTGCACCTAAGGCCCTTCATCAAACATTAGATTATATCCACAAAATTAAAGGACAAAGTACCGTACGCAATGTGACCAATGATATTGGCGTAAATTACAAGTGGCTGGAACGGAGCTTTGCACAGCACATCGGACTCATGCCTAAAGTGTACATCCAACTCCAACGTTTTATCCATGCATATCTTGAATTGGTCCGGGATGAAGAAGTTGATTTGATGCGAATTGCGTTATCAAATGGCTATTATGATTCAAACCATTTTCTGAAAGACTTTAAAGGCTATACTGGCAAGACGCCACTGGAGTACCTAAGATTTCAAACATCCTGAACGCTGCTTCTATTTATTCAGTAAAAAACTATATTTGTATATAGCTAATTATATACGATATGAAAAAGTACCTTTCTTTATTCCTTTTGCTACTCTCTTTTTCTGGTTTTGCCCAAAACACAATTCCGGTTCCCAATTATAAATATGTACTGGTACCCGAAAAGTTCGGCTTTCTGAAAGAGAAGAATCAATATAATTTAAATATCAGGCTTAAAAGTCTGTTAGAAGATAAAGGTTATATCGCGTATCTGGATGATGCCAATTTGCCGACTGAGATTGCCAATAATAAATGCCTGGCCTTGAGTGCAGAAGTATTGGAAAAAAACAGCATGTTTAGCACCAATCTGACACTGATACTGAAGGATTGTAAAGGAAATATCATTGTTAAAAGTAAAGAAGGTAAAAGCCGTGAGAAGGAATACAAGCCAGCCTTTACATTGGCTTTAATGGACGCTGTAGGTTCTATAGATGAAATTACTCCGGGAACGCCACCAGTAGCTACGACGGTTACACCTGTTCAGCCGGTTGCTACACCTGTTGCAGCAGCAGTTAATGCAACGACAACAGCGGCCACGGTGATCACAGCAGCGCCGGCCCAGGCTACAGCAAATGTAGCTTCTGGTACTTTGTATGCGCAACCAACAGGTACCGGTTTTCAGTTGATCGACAATACACCAAAAATTGTACTGTCCTTATTTAAGACTTCTGCAGCTGATTATTTTATCGGAGATAATGGTACTGCAAAAGGAATTGTATTTAAAAAAGACAACAATTGGGTTTTTGAATATTATAAAAATGGTAGCCTGATTACTGAAAGCCTTTCCATCAAGTTTTAAGCAGCGATTGACATTGCGCTGTTAATTGATTTTTATCTGATTGTTGATATGTTCGGTACTCTTTTTGAGTATGAAATAAAAATAACACGATAAACCTATGGCTAAAATGTATAAAGTTCTGTTTATTTTGAGTTGTGCACTGCTGGTGACAGGCCAACTGCAGGCGCAAAGTAAGAAACCAGTGAAGGCACCTTTGCCACCACCCCGGATCAAGGTACCCCCACCGCCACCAATCATGCCGAGTTGGAGCGAATTGCAGGAGTTGGAAGAAAATCCCTTAGAAAAGTTATACGTTGCTTTTAAAACAGATCCCGTTTATCTGAAAACAGATTCTGCGTTTATTGTACAGGAAATATATTTCAATCCGGGTGGGTATGGTGGAGGCCGTATCAATATTAATAATGCAATGTATCCGGCAAACTATACACAAGATTCTTTGAAAGCTAAGGAAGGTTACGTGGTGATGGCCAGATTAATTGAAACGAAATATCGGGATGGCAAATACCATTATGATGGAAAATATCCGAAGAAGTCCAAAAAAATCATATTTATTGATGACAAGGACAAAAAGGAAACCGTATTTACCATAGTTTGGAATCCCAATAAAGCGGAGGCCAAAAAGATACCGATCAAAAGTCTGGTAGAGGATAAAACGAAGCGTTTGTGGAAAGTTACTGAACCGTTACCGATTAGTCCTACGATGTAGTGTCCACAGATGGCTTTAAGCAAGAAAAATCCCATCTTTGCCACATGATGGATTTGTTTTTTTATAGATGAGCTACGCACCAAAAATAACCAGGGGCGCAGTGGCTGCGATGTTTTTTATGGCTGGCTTGTGTTTTTCCAGCTGGGCATCGCGTATAGCGACCATACAACAAAAATTGGCCTTATCAGATGCTGGTCTTGGCGCAGTGTTATTTGCATTACCGGTAGGGTTAATGCTTTCTTTACCTTTATCGGGTTGGACTGTAACCAAAATTGGTAGTCGGCGGCTTTTGGCTGCTGCCTTGGTGATGTATGGTTTGATGCTCATTACACTTGGTATGGTTACAGAAATTTATCAATTGGTAATTTGTCTAGTCGGTTTCGGGCTGGCGAGCAATGCTGTTAATATCGCAGTAAACACACAGGCCGTAGCTACGGAAAGTTTATATAGCAAGCCGATCATGGCTTCTTTTCATGGTGTATGGAGCTTAGCCGGATTTATCGGAGCAGGTATTGGTACTTTCATGATCGGTAAAAATATTCTGCCGGCGCCACACTTTATATTTATTGCGATAGTTACTGTAATTTCTGTGGTGATATGCTGGCGGTATTTGCACAATGACCGTAAACCTGTACATACGGGTTCTGCCTTTGCAATCCCGGACAAATCATTGATTACACTTGGACTGATTGCTTTTTGTTCTATGATCTGTGAAGGTGCAATGTTCGACTGGAGTGTCATTTACTTTAAGAAAATTGTGCTGGCTGAAAAAGGTTGGATGGCAGCCGGATACACTGCTTTTATGTGTACCATGGCGCTGGGTCGCTTTGTAGCGGATAAATTTGCAGCACGTTTCGGATTAAAAAGAACCCTGCAGGTTAGTGGTACTTTAAGCGCAATAGGTTTGCTTATAGCCGTGATTTTTCCTGCACTGCCGACAGCAATTATGGGGTTTATGTTGGTAGGGGCAGGCGTTTCTTCTGTAGTGCCCATGGTTTACAGTGCAGCTGGTAAATCGACTACGATGTCCCCGGGAGCATCGATTGCCGCGGTATCTACCATCAGTTTCATCGGGTTTTTAGTCGGACCGCCTGTTATTGGCTTTTTATCAGGTGCTTTTACACTGCGTATTGCCTTTATCTTTATTGCACTTATGGGATCTTGTGTAGTAATCTTATCAACAAGAGCCAAGATTTAGCAATTCAATCCTCGAGCAGATTTTAATTTTTTTGTTTGAATAATGTAAATTTTAATCTCGCGATTTTCTATGTTTAAATCGTTTAGAGCTTATTTATCTATTTTTTGTGTTTTTGTATTAACTGTTTTGTTTGAATTTTATAAGTCTTGGTTTGGAGATTGTAACCTCCGGTTGTGACTAAAAACTTAATTTTGCATCAGATATGATGACGATTACGACTAAAACAAAATCCATAAAAACGGAAAACCAGGGTATTGCAACTCTATTGGCATTTGCATTAATTCCCTTATCTGGTTTTGCTACTGATATTTATATCCCATCCCTGCCAACAATGGCTGGTGAAATGAGTGTGAGCAGTGTCCAGGTTCAGTTGACTTTAAGTATCTTTTTAATCAGCTATGGCGTTTCACAATTATTTATTGGGAGCGTACTGGATAGTTTTGGCCGGTATAAAATCTGTTTGATCTCACTGCTCATTTTTGCATTAGCCAGTATTGCCATTGCAACAACGCATAACATTTACATCATTTATGTGATGCGGATTATACATGGTTTAACGGTCGGAGCGATTGTAGTTGCCAAAAGGGCTTATTTTGTA
>Ga0247805_1001400_pt1 | contig 11620 bp, 7 predicted proteins | sample UWRJL044104R1_FD_180930 | JGI IMG/M metagenome (GOLD analysis project Ga0247805, IMG submission 180930) | Plant litter microbial communities from Arlington Agricultural Research Station in Wisconsin, United States - UWRJ-L044-104R-1 | ecosystem: Environmental > Terrestrial > Plant litter >...
CCATTCCACGTTTCATACCAGTGAAAACCCATTCCCCAGGCATATTTTGAAGCTTCGGGATCAGAATAAATCACGTTCGCACGATACACCATTAAATCGCGGTTGTGGTCCCAGATGACAATTTTTTTAGATCCGAGTCCGTTTTTTGCTAAAGTCGGCCCGAGGTATTTCTTTAAAAAGTCCCTTTCTTCTTCGGCAGTAAAAATGCAGGATTCCCAAGATTGCGTCGCCATGGGTTCGTTCTGAACGGTGATGCCCCAAATCGGAAGGCCTTCTTTCTCATACGCCTGAATGAATTTCACATAATAATTGGCCCAGCTTTGATACGAATCTGCGGCGAGCTTTCCGCCTTTAAGCATGCTTTTGGAATCTTTCATAAAAGCCGGCGGACTCCACGGACTTGCATACAACTGCGTTTGCTTGTCGGCCGTTTTTAATGCTTCTTTGATTAGTGGAATGCGGAATTTCCGGTCATGGTCGATATTGAAAGTTTTGAGTTCCTTGTCATTTTCATCCACGTAAGTGTAACTCGCACTGCTAAAATCGGAGCTGTGGATTGTGGTGCGGATCAAGGAATACCCAATCCCTTTTTGCTGGCTGTAATACGCATCGATGAATTCTTTTTGCTGGTCTTTTGGAAGTTTTGCATACACTTCAGCACTTGCATCGGTAATCGCACCGCCAATTCCCATAAACGTCTGGAATTGTTTTTTCGGGTTTACAAAAATGGAAGGCTCTGTTTCCAGCGGTTGTTTGGAAGCCGTAAAAACAGCAGTTCCGGTTTCAGACAACCTGAGTTTTGTGTTTTCGGCAGTCGTATAAATTTTTACTTCTTTGCCTTTGGCAGAAAACGCTTTGATGTTTTGCTGCGAAAATCCAGCTATTGAAAACGTGAACAAAATGGCGCTTAAAAGTTGCTTCTTCATTCTTGTGAATTTGAGATTGGTTCGCTAAGATAAGTCTTTGAAACGGTTTTTGATAGCAGGAATTCTGGTTTAACATTCAGATGTTGCCGATTCTAAGGCTCAGAAATACTGCATTCTAACTGTCGACGGTACCTTTTTTTGGATTTAATTGCTAATTCATCCACCAGAAATTGCTTTCGCTTTTCTTTTTCCCGGCAAATTTTTCGAGTTTGTAAGTTAGTGAAAACATCACATATCTTTGCAAAACGTCATTTTGCTCGTCACGGATGGATGTTGCCGATATCGTTCTTGTTGCACTTTGGTTTTGATTCAGCAAATCATACACTTTAACTTTTGCCAATAATTTGTCTCCGAAAAAGTTATAACCCAGACTCGAGTTCCACAGATAGAAATCTTTTTTAAATCCGTCTGCAATATTCGAATTGTAGGTATAGCCAAAATCATTTCCAAAAACAACATGCTTCGGCCAGTAACTCGTTAATTGCACGTTCAGTTTGTGCACCACATTTGTCGCACCGCTAATCGTGTAGTTCGAATATTTCGTGTCGGTATAGGCAAAATTATACGTCGGGTTTACCGTCAGCAATTCACCATATTCGTATGTAAAATTAGCTCTAGGCGAAATCCGAAGTGTTTTTGCATCATACAACTGGCCATCGGTGAAACCTTTTGATTTGTTGTAATTACCGTTCATTCCAAAACCGAACCTGAAAGTATTTGCTTCTTTTTTAATGCTTTTACTCCAATTTCCGCCAAACCATGAATAATAGGTTCCGGAAACATTCGCGTAGGTGGTATTTGCCTTACGGCTTGCATCGTAGATTGTTGATTCAACAACCTGGTTTTCGTACAAATTTCCGCCCAGCCAAAAATTGTATCCCGATTTGGTCGCATAGTCGTAATCGTTGAAATTTACGTTCAGTCCGTGGGTCGTATTCAGGTCAATATCGGGGTTCCCGGTAATCGTATTTAGCGGATTTGAATAATCAACTACAGGCAAATTCTGCTGCGCTGTCGGAAAATCGATATCATACCAGTAACCTACCCAAATATTCTGGGTTTTGGAAAATCTGTAATTGAAATTTGCATTTCCAAATGGCAGCAGGTAATGTTTTTTCTGGCTTACTGTTTGGCCGAGATACAACGATTCATTCTCAAAACTAATAATCGAAGTTCCCAAATCTACATAAAGATTAAACTTCTTTTTTTCAAGGTTAAAACCGGCTTTCGGGTTCAGCCTTTTGACATGCGAAGTCAGATAATTGGTAAGCGAATCATTTAAAACCGAATAATTATCCGTCCCTGAAGCCGCATCGAATGTTCGCTTATCGTTCGAGGTTCTATCGTTGATGTATTCAGTTCCGACGTGAAAATTCAATGAATCGATGATGGGTTCCTGGTATTCAACACTTAGGAAATAGCGATCGTTCAGGTTGCGCTCGAGCCTTTGCTGGTTTCGGCTGTCTTCCTTAACAGAATCGGGAATGCCGTCTTCATCAGTATCGTTGTAAAAAATGGTGTTCGATTTATTGGTATTGTTCACTTCACTCCTGCTGTTGGAATTGTCAAAATCTGTTGCGATGCGGCGCCCTTTTTTCTTCAGGTTTTTATTGAAATAAACTGAATTCGAAAACGTATTGGTGTCTTGTTCGTTAAATGTATTTGACGCGCTTTCGTTCAGTGTCTGATCGTTGGCGTCATAAGAAAACTGGCTTTGCGCATTGGCAAATTTTGAATTGGATCTGACCATTTTCGGAGACAAATAAAGTGTCGCCGTAGAGTCGATTTTGTATTCAATATTGCCGTTGAAATTGTGCGCAAATTTGTCTTCTTCGGTTCTTGCCACCGATTCTGTGGTGAAATTTCCATTAGGAAGCAAGTACACTTCTTTCGTGCGGTTGTTGTTTTTGCTGTCGGCACCAGTGTAAAAATAACTGCCGCTGAAATTAAAGCCCTTAAAGAATTCATCCGAATAATTCAGGCCGAGCAAATTGGAATGCGTGATGCCTTTCCCACCGCCAAAACGCATGCCGTTAATCCCGAAACTGCCGTCGTCGGAAGTATAAAGATTGGAATTTCGTCCGCCGCCCATGCTGTCAAAAATCTCATTCATCGAAAAACCAATCGCATTGATGTTGTTTGACGATCCGAGAATGCTGATCTTTCGCTTGTCTTTGAAATAATTAAACATCAGGTTGCTTTCGTAGCGTTTGTCAGAGCCGATTCCACCCGTGAATTTCCCAAAAACGCCCTTATTCTTATCGTCGTCTATTGTTAAGTTAATACTTGCATCGTTTGAGGTCGCTTTTTTACCGGCAATTTCTTCTTGTTTCGTTTTTAGATCGGTAATCTGGACTTTGTTGATAATGTCTGATGGCAGGTTTTGCAACGCAATTTTACCGTCGGCGTCAAAAAAGGGTTTTCCATTGACGAGCACTTGCTTGACTTCTTTTCCGTTAACGGTGATTTTTCCGTCCGAATCAATGTCTACGCCGGGAAGCTGTTTCAGTAACGTTTCCACATTTGAATCGGGGCGCACTTTAAATGAGGACGCATTAAATTCTAACGTGTCGTTTTTGATTCGGATGGGCGGCGCTTCGCTTTTCACGACCACTTCGTTGAGGGTATTATCGTTTTCAGCCATGCGTAAAATCCCGAAATCCCTGTCCTCATTGATGCTCTTTTGCTCTTCGATAAAATTTTTGTATTCGATATAGGAGATTTTGAGGAAGACGGGTTTGTTTATTTTTTTGGTGTTGAGCAGAAAATTGCCGTTTTTATCAGTGATCGTATAGTCAATGACGGTCGAATCGACGACTGACGACAGATAAACTGTTGCTGATTCTAGTGGAAACTGCGTCGTTTTATCGATTACTTTCCCTTTGATTTTAACGGTATTCTGGGCATTCGCACCGAAACATACACACAATAAAATGAGCAACTGATAGAATTTCGGCATAAAAAAACGCTGTTATATTGGTTTAGAACAATAACAGCGAATTAACTCATTTCGCGCTAAAACAAAAAAGTTTTTCTTACATTTTTTAACGGCCAGGAGTGATTTTTTATTTTTTGAAGATTTTTACAGGCTTCACAGAATTTTCATTTTGCGTTAAAATGTAGATTCCGGCTGCCACCTTTTCGTCGAGCGGAAAAGTGCCGTTTGATAAAATTAGCTGGTCAACTTTGGTACCAGCCATATTGTACAATTCAAATGTTGTTGGATTTGGCAAACCTTCCACCACAATTTTTCCTGAAATGGTTTGAAAAATTCTTGGCGTTGCGGCTGAATATTGATTCACCGACAGCGTTTCATTCGCAAAAAGCCATTGATACAAAGCGCCAAACTGTGCTTTCCACGAGCCTTCACTGTGAGCGCCGACAGGATCGATTTTCGTAAAAGTATTTGATATGGACAAGCCTTTCGCCTGAAGGTTATCTCGAACCGTGTTTAAATCGGGAACCATATCTGAAGATTCATTTTGACCGGCAACGAAATACATACGGTGGTTTTGCAAGTCGGAAACCTCTGTAGTGATATAAGTGTTTAAATCGGATAACGAAAACCAGTAAGCCGGGCTCATCGAACCCGCTTTGTTGAAAGATTCCGGATATTCACACACGCCATAAGTCGAAATTAGTGCGCCCATCGAACTTCCAATCAGTGCATTCATATTGGCTTCCGGTCTTGTCCTATAATTGGCATCGATGTATGGCTTCAACGTTTCGGCCATAAAAGCCATGTATTCGTCGCCTTGTCCGCCTCCATATTGCGGGTTGTTCCAGGGTGAGTATTCGTTGAGCCTTTCTCCGCCACCATTATCAATTCCGACGACAATTGCACCATAATCGCCATTTGCGAAAAGCGTGTTTAACGTTTCATCCACTTGCCATTCGCCGGAAAATGAAGTCGCAGCATCGAACAAATTCTGGCCGTCCTGCATGTACAAGACCGGATATCTTTTTTGCGAAGTCGCATAATCCGGTGGCAAATACAGCCAGATTCTTCTGTTTCTGTTAAGTTGCGGAATAAAAAAAGAGCCGTTCATGATTTGGACATTGGCAGCGGCCGTGCTGGTTGTTCCGCCGGTATCTTCCCAGGACTGGATTGTTAAGTTGATCGTTTGCGGAGCACCTGTAAAGGTAAAGTTTCTGTCGGGCAGGAAACCGCCGTTGGCATTGCCTTCGACTGTAGCCCAGCTTCCGCGGGTGAATTTATAATTGACTGTTCCTGTTCCTTCGGGAATAACGATTGTTCTGTTTCCCAATCCGTCGGGCTGCAAGATGTAATTGGCATCGGCAGGATTCCATGTATTGATGCTTCCGGCCAGGTAAATTGTTGGATTTGCCGGAGTATTGGAAGGAATTGATGTCACCTTGATTGTGATCTGCGCAAACGCAAACATTGGAAACAACAACATAAAGTATAGTTTTTTCATGGCATTTTAATTTGAGTCGAAGCAGCAAACATAACTAAAAAAGCAATATATCGATTTCATAAACCGCAAATAAAAACCCGAAACTTTCATTTCGGGTTGTAAATTATTTCTCTCTGATGTAAATATCAATCGGTACTCCTGAAAAATCCCAATTTTCACGAATCTTATTTTCAAGAAAACGCTTGTAAGGCTCTTTGACATATTGCGGCAAATTTGCGAAAAACACGAACTGTGGCGTTAATGTTGGCAATTGCATGCAATATTTGATTTTCACATATTTTCCTTTCAACGCCGGCGGCGGATAACCTTCAATTACTTTCAACATATAATCGTTGAATTTTGACGTCGGGATGCGTTGCTTGCGGCTTTCGAAAACCTGAACGGTCGCTTCCAAAGCTTTCAGCAAACGCTGTTTCGTTAATGCCGATACAAACAAGATCGGCACGTCGGTAAACGGCATCAGCTCTTCACGGATTTTTGCTTCGTAATCGCGGGTCGACATCGTGTCTTTTTCAACCAGATCCCATTTGTTCACCAAAATCACAACCCCTTTTCTATTTTTCTCAGCCAGCCAGAAAATACTCTGGTCCTGCCCTTCAAATCCACGGGTCGCGTCGATGATCAAGATGCAAACATCGGCATGTTCGATCGCTCTTACAGAACGCATGACCGAATAAAATTCAAGATCCTCTTTTACCTTTGCTTTACGCCTGATTCCGGCCGTATCGACCAGATTGAATTCAAATCCGAAACGGTCAAATTTCGTATCGATCGCATCACGCGTCGTTCCGGCAATATCTGTAACTATATATCTGTCTTTGCCAATTAACGCATTAATAAAGCTTGATTTCCCTGCGTTTGGACGTCCAACAACTGCAAAACGCGGCAATTCGGTTTCTTCCTGCGTTGGCTCTGGTTTTATTGGAAAGGCTTCAATCAGCGCATCAAGCAAATCGCCTGTTCCGCTTCCTGAAATACTTGCAAACGTAAAATATTCGCCCAATCCCAGATTATAAAATTCGACCGCGTCTTTCTCGCGCATCGCATTGTCTACTTTATTGACTGCCAAAAGCACAGGTTTGGTTACTTTCCTGAGCAGTTTTGCCACCGCGTCGTCCATTGGCGTAATACCTTCTTCGACGTCAACGACAAAAATAATCACATCGGCCTCATCGATTGCCAATTCAACCTGCTTGCGGATCTCTCCTTCGAAAACATCGTCAGATCCACGCACGTAACCGCCGGTATCAATCACAGAAAACTCTTTTCCGTTCCATTCGCTTTTGCCATAATTCCGGTCGCGGGTCACCCCAGAAACCGAATCGACAATCGCTTCTCTTCTTTGTATCAGCCTGTTAAATAGGGTTGATTTCCCTACATTCGGTCTTCCTACTATCGCAACAATGTTATTCATAATGCTTTTTAAATATGCCGCAAAGGTAGTTTAAAGTTAAAGAGAATCAAAGGAAGTAAGAAGCAAAGTAGCTGAGTGCCTGAGTTTTTGTTTGGATTGGATTTTTAGAAGCATTTAGGTCGTCAGTCCGCTCCTCACTTTTTTCAGGAGCTCGGGTCCGGCTATCCGCTGCACTCGAGCGAAGCGAACTTACCGAACACAAATTAAAAAATATTTTTTTTGTGAGGTAATCTTTTTTTCGCTGTGCTACAGACAAAAGGATTTACGCTTTTATCCGGGCTAGGCAGCATTCTGAACCCGAAGATCCACATCCATAAGAAATAAAAAACCGGACATCACATCCGGCTTTCTTCTTCAAACTTTAAACTAAAATTAAACCCAATAGTTCAGACTTTTGACGCTCACTTTTCGACTTAGTTACAACTGCAAATCAAAATTGGCATTTCATTAAAATTAGTTTAACCTTTTTTAAGAAATATAAAAATCGCGATTCGCGTTAAATGATCATGCTAACTGTAAAAATCCAAGCCATGGAAACCCGCAAAAAATTTGAATCCCGTTTTCAAAAAGCATCACGAAAATCGTCTGAAGAAATCAAAGCGGCCTGTGAGCGCATTATGTCCTACGAGCAGCAGGATTACGACATCCGCAGCAATGGAAACCACATTTGGGTAGAAGTTGGAGAACAAAAACAACAATATTGGTCGCCGGTTTTACATCTGAAAATCGAAAAATCCGAAGCGACAAATCATACATTCATTAAAGGGCAATTTGCGGAAAGTCCCATTTTATGGCTGGTTTTCCTGGCTGCAAAGTTTATCAGCGTCGGAATTTTCGTCGTATCGTTAATAATCGCCTATTACAAATATGCATCGGGATGGAATTTCAACACCGAATTGTTCCTGATGTTCGGAATGGTGTCCGTTTGGCTCGCGATGTTCCTGATCTCTGAGAACTATAAACGTAAAGGCGCCGGACAAATCAAGAAATTATACGATTTTGTCGACGCAATTGCTGCTTAAAATAATTGTTGTAGATTCAAAACAAAAAACCATCAGCGAAAACTGATGGTTTTTTGTTAATTGTTGTATCCAAAACGGCGCAGCTGATTCGCATTGCTTCGCCAGTTTTTATTGACTTTTACATACGTTTCAAGGTGAATTTGCTTTCCAAAGAATTTCTCAAGATCGGCTCGCGATTCGACACCAACTCTTTTCAGTGCTTCGCCTTTATGGCCAATAATGATTCCTTTTTGCGTATCGCGTTCGACCATGATCAGTGCACGGATTCTTATAATATTTTCGTCCTCGATAAATTCTTCGGTTTCGATTTCGACTGCATACGGAATTTCCTTGCTGTAATGCAACAGGATTTTCTCGCGGATGGTTTCGTTTACGAAAAATCTTTCGGGTTTGTCCGTTAATTGGTCTTTAGGATAGAAAGCTGGCGAAACTGGAAGCAAAGCCAAAATTCTAGCAAAAACTTCGGGAACATTGAAATTTTTTAAAGCAGAGATTGGGAAAATCTCAGCATTCGGAACTTTTTCTGTCCAAAACGCCACTTGTTCTTCCAATTGCTCCTGGTTTGAATTGTCGATTTTATTCAGCAACAGCAAAACCGGGATTTTAGCATGGACGATTTTGTTGAAAAACGCCTCGTCTTTTAAAGCCTGTTCGCCAATTTCAACCATATAAATTAAAATGTCCGCATCTTCAAACGCCGATTTCACGAAGTTCATCATAGATTCCTGCATCTCATAAGCGGGCTTGATAATTCCCGGCGTATCTGAAAGAATCACCTGAAAATCATCGCCGTTTACAATTCCGAGAATCCTGTGGCGCGTAGTTTGTGCTTTAGAAGTAATAATTGACAAACGTTCGCCAACGAAAGCGTTCATTAGTGTTGATTTTCCTACGTTTGGATTCCCAATGATGTTTACAAACCCTGCTTTGTGTTCCATAATGCTAATTTTGGCAAAGGTAGCTATTTGCGACTTTAGTTGGCGTGTTGATTTAAATAAGTCGGCAACTATTGGTTTATGGTTAAAATTCGATAAATTTATTCACAGAATAAGACTACATTTAGCGATCCATTTCAAAATGCAAAAGATTGAGCAATCATCAATGAAATCAACAATAGCCATCGTATTTTGTTTCGTTACCGGATTGATTCAAGCGCAATTTATTTCCAGAAATGTAAATATTTTAAAAAAATCTTCAGCGCTTATTTACGACAACATTCAGGAAGCCCAACGGTTATTGAGTTTTGTAAACAACAGCAATTCCGAGAAAAACCACCACATTTTGTCGCTTTTGATTTTGTCTGATGCTGCTTACTTAAAAGGCGATTTTGTGGCGGTGCTGAACAATCTTTATCAGGCTGAGGAATTGGCTGACGGGAAAGACGCGCAAACACAACTGTTGGTGCGCTGTTACCTGACAAAATACTATCGAATATTGGGTTTCGGCGAATTGTCTGAACAGTATAATTGGCGCAGTTCCGATCTTCAAAAAATACCCAATGCATACAATGTAAAATCCCAGATTCTATTCGAACAAGCAGTAATTTGTGAAAGTCCAAACGAAAAAACAAAACTTTTAAACCTGGCTTTAACCCAAATCGATTCAGCAGCACTATTTGCAACTCCACTAGAAAACGAAATAAAATTAAAACTTGCAGCACTTTATCTGCAAAGAAATTTGGCAGATTCTACAGCATTTTACCTGAAAACCGTACTCAAATCCGGAGGAAAAGTTTTTAAAGCAAGGGCTTTGATCATTCACGGACAGCTTTTTAGCAATTTAACCGATTATAAAAGTGCCGATTCATTATTATCTCTATCGCCAGATGTAATTTCGCAATTGCTTATTTACAAAAAACTGGTGCAAACCGATTCCGAAATACAAGACAAAACGGATTACAAACGAAACATTCTCGCGTCGAATGAGCTGCAAAATACCGTAGACCAAAATGTGAACAGCGCGAAAGGTCTGGTGATTTCCCACATTGAAAATCAAAAAACAAGATCCGAAACGGCCGCGACAAATTATTGGCTATGGGTATTTATCGGATTGATTGTTTGTTGTTTTGGCGTTGTATTTTACTACATCAAAACCAAAAAAGCTTACAGGCAATTCCAGAAAATTATGCAGTCAAACGTGCAAGAAAAAAAGGAAGAAGCGATTCGCAGCAATTCCATTCCGGAAAAAACCGAACAGGAACTGCTTAAAAAGTTAGCAAAATTTGAACAGTCGCAAAAGTTTTTACAACCTGATATTTCGTTAACAAGTCTTGCGAAATCGATGGACACCAATACAAAATACCTTTCAGACGTAATCAATCGGAACAAACGGGTTAATTTTAACCAATACATCAACGACCAACGGATTCAATATATTATTGAAAAAATGAAGTCTGAACCCAAATACCTGAATTACAAAATATTTTACCTGGCGGAAGAATGTGGATTTTCTTCACAAAGCAGTTTCAGCACCGTTTTCAAGTCGGTTACAGGAATTTCGCCCTTATCATTCATCAAATTCTTAAAAAATGAAATCAAAGATTAAGCTTGTTGTTGTTTTGATGTCGGTTGCTTTTTTGTGTTTCAATGCCATAAATCTTCATGCGCAGGAAGCGAAAACGAGTAAAGCGCTGCTTGACGAAGCCATGAAAAACATTTACAGCAATCCAAAAAAATCGATAGCAACAGGAGAGCAATTCCTCAAGAAAAAAGGCAACGATCCCATATTAGAATACCGTTATCTGATGTTGCTGGCTCAGGCCAATGTGATGACTGCAGATTATGAAAAATCGCTTGAATATGCGAACCGCGCTATAAAATTAGCTGAAGAAAATGAGTTGTTTCCGAGCCAGATTAACGCAAATACTTTTCTCGGAAACCATTACCTGCGATTGAATCTTGAAGAGAAAGCCTGGCAGGCATTGGAACGTTCTGAAAAAATCATTAAAAACCATCCGTTGCCGGATTCATTAGATCACATTCAGGGAAACGTTTATCTTTTGCGAGGTTACTTATTTGAGGCCGATTCAAAACTTCAGCAAGCAATAAATTCTTTTGGAAAAGCCGCCGACATATTCAGAAAAACAAAAAATAAGGCACTTGGAAATATCAATTTGGCCGTGTCGCTTACCCATAAAGGACGCGTACAATTGCAGGAACAGCAGTTGGATTCCTCGCAATATTCATTTGAAGAAGCGATCCGGATTTCTTCAAATTCCAACCAGAATGGCGTTGATGCTTTTGCTTATTTGAGTTTGGCCGAAGTATACTCCAAACAGAAAAAATACCAGACTTCAAATCAAACACTTTTCAAAGCGTTGCAAATTGCGCAAAATTCGACCCAGTTGGAATTAATAAAAGAAATTTACAAATCGTTATCTGAAAATTATTTTAAAATGAATGATTTGGAAAATTATTCAAGATACGATGAACGCTACAAGGAAGCTTTAGGCAAATTTGACAAGAGCCAAACTAAGTCCGTAGAGCAAATCGCCAAAACAATCCAAACTAAAAATGATGCGGACAAAAACTGGACATTTGCCCTTATAGCTTTATGCGGATTGTTGGTAATCCTCATTTTATTTCTCTTTTTCCGGTCAAATAAGATGAAAAGGAAAATGAATCAATAATCTCGGTTATTAGGCTGTTTAATAATGTTTTGCAGCATTTTATTTTTTTTAAAATCTTGAATTTCTTCTGCGATCTTACGTTTCTGTTTTCTTTATGTATTGATTTTTAAAATAATTTGGGCAATCATTAACAACTAACCGAATAAGAAATGAGTAAGAAATTTTACACTTTAATTTTTATTTTTGCCGCT
>Ga0247805_1001401_pt1 | contig 11618 bp, 11 predicted proteins | sample UWRJL044104R1_FD_180930 | JGI IMG/M metagenome (GOLD analysis project Ga0247805, IMG submission 180930) | Plant litter microbial communities from Arlington Agricultural Research Station in Wisconsin, United States - UWRJ-L044-104R-1 | ecosystem: Environmental > Terrestrial > Plant litter >...
CTCGGAACCTCCCTGCTCTACTTCGGTCTCTTCCTGGTGATGCTCTACGTGGCCACCGGGCGCGCGAGCTGGATCATCCTCGGCCTCACGCTGTTCCTGGGCGGCGCCATCGTCGCCAGCCAGACCCTGAGCTACGTCAACGGGCGCTTCGCCGCCTGGCTCGACGCCTTCAACCAGGACGTCTTCGACCGCGTCGGCGGCAGCTACCAGCTCGTCCAGGGTCTCTTCGGCATGGCCAACGGCGGCCTGATCGGCACGGGTCTCGGGCAGGGGCGCCCCCAGATCACCCCGCTGGCCGAGAGCGACTACATCATCGCCAGCCTCGGCGAGGAGCTCGGCCTGATCGGGCTGTTCGCGATCCTCTGCCTGTATCTGCTCTTCGTCTCGCGCGGCTTCCGCATCGGCTTCGCAAGCCAGGACGACTTCGGCCGACTGCTCGGAATCGGGCTCGCCTTCGTCATCGCCCTGCAGGTCTTCATCGTGGTCGGCGGCGTCACCCGCGTGATCCCGCTCACCGGCCTCACAACACCGTTCCTCGCGGCCGGTGGGTCGTCGCTGGTCGCGAACTGGATCATCGCCGCGCTCCTTCTCCGCCTGTCCGATACCGTTCGGCACCAACCGAGGTACGTGATCGAACAGTGAACAAGGAACTCAAGCGAGTGAGCATCGTGGTGGTCCTGATGTTCGTCGCCCTCTTCGTCTCCTCGAGCGTCATCCAGGTGGTCTCCGCCGACGAGATGCGCGCCGACGGGCGCAACACCCGCACGCAGCTCGACAGCTTCATCGCCCAGCGCGGGCCGATCCTCATCGACGGGGCCCCGATCGCGGAGTCCACGCCGATCGACGACAACTACAACTTCCTGCGTGTGTACTCCAACGGCCCGCTCTACGCCGCGGCCACCGGGTACTTCACCCTCAACCAGGGCAACACCGGCGTCGAGGGCGCGCTCAACGACTACCTGAGCGGCAACTCGAACGCGCAGTTCTTCGACCAGATCAACAGCATCCTGACCGGCCAGGATCCCAAGGGCGACGCGGTGGAGCTCACGCTCGACCCCGTAGTGCAGCAGGCGGCCTGGGACGCCCTCGGCGACAACGCCGGAGCCGTCGTCGCGATCGACCCGAAGACCGGCGGCATCCTCGCGATGGTCTCGAAGGCGTCGTTCGACCCCAATGTGCTCGCGGTGCACGACACCACGCAGGTGATCGCCAGCTACGACGCCCTGATCGCCGACCCCGCCGACCCCCTCATCAACCGCGCCATCGGCGGAGACCTCTACGCTCCCGGCTCCGTGTTCAAGCTCGTCGTGGCGGCCGCCGCCATCGAGTCCGGCGACTACACCCCGCAGTCCGAGTTTCCGAACCCGGCCACGCTGACGCTCCCCGGCAGCAGTTCGGTCATCAACAACGCCGAGGGCGGATCCTGCGGCGGCGGCAGCACCGTCACCATCGAGACCGCCCTGCGCCTGTCCTGCAACATCCCCTTCGCCCAGCTGGGCCTCGAGCTCGGCTACGACACCATCAACGACATGGCCAAGCAGCTCGGCTTCGACACCAGCTTCGACATCCCGCAGGCCAGCACGCCCAGCGTCTACCCGCAGACCGACAGCGATGCGCAGCAGATGCTGTCGTCGTTCGGACAGGCCAGCGTGCGGGTCACCCCGCTGCAGATCGCGATGAACTCCGCGGCGATCGCCAACGACGGAACCCTCATGGCGCCCACGCTCGTCGACAAGATCCTCGCCCCGGATCTGAGCGAGCGCGAGGACACCGAGCCCTCGGTCTACAACACCCCGATGAGCAGCGAGACGGCGGAGACTATGACGCAGATGATGATCGGCAACGTGGCGAATGGCGCGGCCAGTAATGCGAGAATTAGCGGGGTGTCCGTGGCGGGCAAGACCGGTACGGCGGAGAACGGCAAGGGCGAGCCGTACACCCTCTGGTTCACCGGATTCGCTCCGGCGGACAACCCGGAGGTAGCAGTGGCCGTGGTCGTGGAGAACGGCGGCGGGCTCGGACAGACAGGGTTCGGCAATTCGGTCGCAGCCCCAATCGCAAAGAAAGTACTAGAGGCGGTGCTAAACAAATGAGACCCACCAGTGGCCTCACTTTCGGGGGCAGATACCAACTGTCGAGTCGCGTTGCGATCGGCGGCATGGGAGAGGTCTGGCAGGCCACCGACCTCGTCATCGGACGCACCGTTGCGATCAAGATCCTCAAGGACGAGTACCTCGGCGACCCCGGCTTCCTCGAGCGCTTCCGCGCCGAGGCCCGTCACGCCGCCCTGGTCAACCACGAGGGCATCGCCAACGTCTTCGACTACGGCGAGGAGGACGGCAGCGCCTACCTCGTGATGGAGCTGGTGCCCGGCGAGGCGCTCAGCGCGATCCTCGAGCGCGAGCGGGTGCTCTCCACCGACCGCGTGCTCGACATCGTGGCGCAGACCGCCAACGCCCTCTCCGCCGCGCACGCCGCCGGTCTCGTCCACCGCGACATCAAGCCGGGCAACCTGCTGATCACCCCGGACGGCCGCGTCAAGATCACCGACTTCGGTATCGCGCGCATCGCCGACCAGGTGCCCCTCACCGCGACCGGGCAGGTCATGGGAACCGTGCAGTACCTCTCGCCCGAGCAGGCGAGCGGTCGATCCGCCTCCCCCACCACCGACATCTACTCGCTGGGCATCGTGGCCTACGAGTCGCTCGCCGGCCGACGCCCCTTCACCGGCGAGTCCCAGGTCGCCATCGCCATGGCGCAGATCAACGAGACGCCCCCGGAGCTCCCGGTCACCATTGCCGAGGAGGTGCGCAACCTCGTCTACGCGTGCATCGCCAAGAACCCGGCCGACCGCCCGTCCTCCGCGGCCAACCTGGCCCGTGCCGCCCAGGCCCTGCGCCGAGGCGACGTCGCCGCCGCCACGATCGCCGTTCCCGGCATCATGGGCAGCGGCTCGCTCGCGAACACCGCCGGAGCCAACTACGGCCAGACCGCGATGGCCACCCAGCTGCTGAACGCGGCCGACGAGCCGGCCACCGGCGACGAGGAGGAGCAGCCTCGCAAGCGCAACCCGTGGATGTGGCCGCTCATCGCGATCGTCTCCGTGCTCGCGATCGTGCTCATCTTCGTGATCATCGCCCTGGTCATCCCGTCCGGCGAGGAGGAGCCGGCGGCTCCGACGAGCAGCACGCCGGCGGCGACCAGCGCGACGCCCTCGCCGACTCCGACCGCGACCACCCCGCCGCCGGTCGAGACCGTCGACGTGGTCGAGGCGGAGTTCGCCAACCTCACCGAGGCGCAGGCCCAGGACAAGCTCACCGGACTCGGACTGCGGATGGAGACCCGCCTCGGAGACGCCGCGGCGACCTCCGAGCAGGTCGGTCGCGCCTACGCGGTCAGCCCCACCGGTCCGCAGCAGCCGAACGCCCTCATCGCGGTCACCTTCTACGGACCGGTTGCGACCGCGCCGCAGCCCTCGGCACCCACCGTGACGCCCACCACCGGCCCGGCGAACGTTCCGGTCACCGTCAACTGGACCCGTTACCCGGGCTGCCCGACCGGCAAGAACCTCACCGGCTACAACTTCTCCGTCACCAACGGCGTCGCCGTCTCGGCGAACCCGGTCGCGGCCGACGCGACGACCATCCAGGTGACTCCGAGCGCGGCCGGTCCGATGACCGTCAGCTACATCGCCTTCTGCGGGGACTCGCTGCAGTCGCCGTCGTCGGGCCCGGCCACCTTCACCGCGATCGCGGTCGCGCCCACCCCCGCGGCACCGGCGCCCTGACAGGGCCGCCCGTAGTCGACCGACTACACTGACAGATAATTTTCTACACAGCCCGGGGAGACAGTTCGTGAGTGAAGGCGTAGCCCAGAGTGTGCGTCTGCTCGCAGGCCGGTACCAGGTCGGCGAACTCATCGGCCGCGGCGGAATGGCCGATGTGCACGTCGGCATCGACAACCGCCTCGGCCGCCGGGTCGCGATCAAGCTGCTCAAGCCGGCCCTCGCCACCAACCCCGCGTTCCGCAGCCGCTTCCGCCGCGAGGCGCAGGAGGCGGCCAAGATGGCGCACGCCACCATCGTGCGCATCTTCGACGCGGGCGAGGAGACGGTCGTCGACGAGTTCGGCACCGAGGTGCAGCTGCCCTTCATCATCATGGAGTTCGTCGACGGACGCCTGCTGAAGGACATCATCGCCGAGGGCCCGATCGACGCCGTCGAGGCCACCCGCATCATCTCGCAGGTGCTCACGGCGCTGGAGTACTCCCACCGCGCCGGCGTCGTGCACCGCGACGTGAAGCCGGGCAACATCATGATCGCCACCACCGGGCAGGTGAAGGTGATGGACTTCGGCATCGCCCGGGCCATCTCCGACTCCTCCGCCAGCATCGCGGAGACCAGCACCATCGTGGGCACCGCCCAGTACTTCTCCCCCGAGCAGGCCAGGGGTGAGGCGGTCGATGCACGCACCGACCTCTACTCCACCGGCATCGTGCTGTTCGAGATGCTCACCGGCCACGCCCCCTTCCAGGGCGCGAACCCCGTCGCCGTCGCCTACCAGCACGTCAACCAGCAGTCACTGCCGCCGAGCACGCTCAACCCCCGGGTCTCCCCCGCCCTCGACGCCGTTGTGCTGCGCGCCATGGCGAAAGACCGCTTCGAGCGCTTCCAGACCGCGAGTGACTTCCGCATCGACGCCGAGGCCGCCGCCGCTGGCTCGATCCCGGTGCGCAAGCCGCCCCAGGGCAGCGAGTTCAATGCCACCCTCTTCGGCGTCAACCCGAGCTCCACCACGGGCTCGGAGGCGACCTTCCGCCAGCTCAACGTCGACCAGAACGACCGCATCCCGCGCACCCAGAACCGCCCGCCCGTCGCGTGGATCTGGGGCGGCATCGCCGTGATGCTCGTCGTCATCGTCGCCGTCGGCGTCTGGACCCTCAGCCTCGGCCAGACCACCCTCACCTCCAACGTCGCCATCAAGGTGCCCGACGTCACCGGTCAGATCTGGGAGAACGGCAGCGCCGCGATCGTCGACAAGAACCTGGTCGCCACCCGCATCGACGAGTCCAACCCCGACGTCGAGGCCGGCGTCATCATCCGCACCGATCCTGAGGCGGGCATCACCGTCGGCCCCAGCCAGTCGATCCGGGTCTACGTCTCCAGCGGTGCCAAGGCGGTCACCGTGCCGCAGATCGTCAATTCCCCACAAGCGGATGCCTCCGCCGCCCTGGCGGCGGCAGGTTTCGTCGACGGGACGATCACAGCCGACTACTCCGCCACTGTCAGAGAGGGACTCGTCATCTCCGCCGACCCGGCTCCCGGAGGCACCGCCGCGCTCGGCTCCGCGATCAACATGGTCGTCTCGAACGGGCTCGTCCAGGTTCCCGACCAGGTCGGCCAGCCCGTCGGCACCGCCACCGGCGCTCTGAGCGGCCTCCAGCTCGAGGTGAAGACGGTCGGCGACCTCACCTGCAGCGGCGGCAACGTCGTCAGCCAGAGCATCACGGGAGACGCGCCGCAGAAGTCTGCCGTGACGATCAACTACTGCAGCAAGCCCTGACGATCGGGCAGGACTGACCACCGGCCGGGACTGACGACCGGCCGGTCCCCGCTACTTGATGAGCGGGGTCAGGCCCTTCGCGGTCTCGGCAGCCTCGGGGAGCCCGGCGACCGCCAGCCAGTTGCCGACCATGCGGTATCCGCCCTCGGTCAGCACCGACTCGGGGTGGAACTGCACCCCGAAGATCGGCAGCTCGGCATGCCGCACGCCCATGATCACGCCGCCGGCCGTGCGCGAGGTGACCACGAGGTCGTCGGGAACCGTCGAGTCGACGATCGCGAGCGAGTGGTACCGGGTCGCGGTGAAGGGCTGCGGAACACCGTCGTAGAAGCCGCTGTCATCGTGCTCGATGCGCGAGGTCTTTCCGTGCATCAGCTCGTCGGCGTGGGTGACGGTCGCGCCCATCGCCTCGGCGATCGCCTGGTGGCCGAGGCAGACGCCGAAGAGCGGCTGGCCAGAGTCCATCACGGCCCTCACGATCGGGATCGACACGCCCGCGGCCGCCGGCGTCCCCGGACCGGGCGAGAGCAGCACCGCATCGAAATCCTCGATGTACGAGGCAGCGTCATCCGCTGAGAAGGAGTCGTTGCGCACCACGGTGGTCTCGGCCCCGAGCTGCAGCAGATAGCCGTTCAACGTGTAGACGAAGCTGTCGTAGTTGTCGACGACGAGTACGCGGGTCATTCGCCGACCGTCACATCGGGAACGGCGAAGAAGCCGTTGACGAAGGGGAACACCCAGAACACGCACGCGGCGAGCACCGCTGCGACGAGCACGAGGCAGAACAGGATGCGCAGCCACACCGGGCCGGGCAGGAATCGGAAGAACGCGGCGTACATCAGTTGCCTCCGGCTTGAACGAGGGTGGAGATCTCGGTGGGCGCTCCACCGGCGCGCGGGTACCAGCTGTCGAATACGCCGTAGGCGATGATGCGCTCGGCGGCCGAGAACTTGGGGTGGCAGCTCGTCATGGTGAGGATGCGGTCGGTGGACGTCATTCCCGGAAACTGCGGCACCTGTTCGAGCACGTCGACGCCGGTGGGGCGCACGTACTGCGTGCCGCGGTAGATGTACTTGTACCAGCCGTCCTGCGTCTCGACGATGATCGAGTCGCCGACCACGAGCTTGTCGATGTCGTGGAACGGTGCACCGTAGGTCGTGCGGTGCGCGGCGACGGCGAAGTTGCCGACCTCGCCGGGCATCTGCGACTCCTTGTAGTGCCCGACTCCGGTCTTGGGGTTGTTGATCACGTTGCCGCCGGTGCCCTCGGCGATCGGCCGGATGTAGTCGGCGCCGAGGCGCGGGATGATGATGTTCGCGAACGACGCCGCATCGGCCGGCTTTGCGGCGATCAGCGGATCGCTCGGGTCGGGCTGCACCTCCGGTGCGGGCGCATCGGGCGACGCCTCTGGAGTCGGATCGGCGGTCGCGTCGTCGCCACTCGTGTCCCAGGACTCGGAGAGCTCGCTCGCCGCGCTGCTCTGCTCCGCGCCGACGATGATGTCGTTGAGCCAGACCTGCCAGCCGAGGAATAGCAGAACGAACACACCGGCCGTGATGAACAGCTCGCCGAGCACGCCGACCACCGTCACCTTGCGTCGTCGCGGCCGCTTCATGGGCGCGGGTGTCCCCAGCGGCTGTATCTCGCTCATGGGTCGATTGTACGGGGCGAGAACGCCTCATACCCTGTGATCACAGGGGCCGCCAACTCCCTCGTGCCGTTTCGAGTAAGATTTTTGCCATGGCCCGCAGCAGCGAACGAACCAAGTCCGAACGTCCCGCTGAGCAGCGCTCCGGAGAACAGGCTCCGAACCCGGTGTGGTTCAAGCCCATCATGTTCGGATTCATGCTCATCGGGCTCGTCTGGATCATCGTCTTCTACGTCAGCGGAGCGGCGCAGTTCCCCATCCCCCAGCTCGGATCGGGCAACATCCTCGTCGGCTTCGGCATCATGTTCATCGGCTTCCTGATGACGACACGCTGGCGCTGAGACCCCAGGATCCGCGCCGTTTAAGGGAAGTTACACCGGTGTAATTATCCCCACTGTGCACAACCCTGTGGATAACTTTCAGGGCCGCTCACAGAGAACCACACAGAGAAAAGGACCGCCAGGCGAGAGCCCAGCGGTCCTCTTCTTGGTTTCAGGGGTCAGAACGCGACGGCGGCCGCGGTGACCGCGACCAGCGCGACACCGACCCCGACCACGCCGGCGATCTGAATCGCCTTCTGCTTGGGTCGGCGGGTGGCGGTGTAGATCGCGGCGACCGCGGCTCCCGCGATCAGGCCTCCCACGTGCGCCTGCCAGGAGATCGACATCCCGGGGATGAAACCGATCACGAGGTTGAGACCGATCAAAATCAGCAGTCCGGTGTTGTTGCCGCCGAGGCGACGCTGGATCACGAAGAATGCACCGAGCAGTCCGAAGATCGCGCCGGAGGCGCCGATCACGGTCTGGAACGGGGCGAGCAGCAGCACGGCGACGGAACCGCCCAGTCCGGCCAGCAGGTAGAGCGCGAGGAAGCGCACCCGGCCGACGAGGTGCTCGATGATCGGGCCGAAGATGAACAGCGAGTACATGTTGAACAGGATGTGCCAGATCGACGCGTGCATAAACGTCGACGTGAGCATGCGCCACGGCTGCGACTCGGTGAAGTCGGAACGGTAGGCGAGCCACGGGTAGAGCGCCCGGCCGGTGACGAAGTCGAGCGCGAAGAGCACAACGTTGATGCCGATCAGCGTGTAGGTCACGACCGGCACGCCGCTGCTCGGGCGCCAGCTCGCCCGCATGCGGGTCACGCGTGCGGACTTCGTGCGGGGGGCGCTGTCCTGCGCCTCCCGCACGCACTCCGGGCAGTGCACGCCGACGGCCGCCTGGGTCTGGCATTCCGCACAGACGGTTCGGCCGCAGCGCTGGCAGAGGATGTAGCTCTGCCGGTCAGGATGCCGATAGCAGAAGTTATCGGTCGTGCTCTCGGTATCCGTCACTGGAGTGGAGGTCAGACCTGCTCGACGGTGACGCTCTCGATGACGACGTCACTGAGCGGCTTGTCACGGCCGTCGGTCTGCACGGCCTCGATCGCGTCGACGACGCGCTTCGACTCGTCGTCGGCGACGGTTCCGAAGATGGTGTGCTTGCCCTGCAGCCACTGGGTCGGAACCGTGGTGATGAAGAACTGCGATCCGTTGGTGCCCTTGCCGCCGCGGGTACCCGCGTTGGCCATGGCCAGCACGTAGGGCTCGTTGAAGGTGAGCTCGGGGTGGATCTCGTCGTCGAACTCGTAGCCGGGTCCGCCGATGCCCTGGCCGAGGGGGTCGCCCGCCTGCAGCATGAACTGCTTGATGATGCGGTGGAAGATGACGCCGTCGTACAGCGGCTCGGTGGAGACCTTGCCGGTCTTCGGGTGGGTCCACTCCTTCGTTCCGGTCGCGAGACCGACGAAGTTGTCGACCGTCTTCGGGGCGTGGTTACCGAGGAGGTTGACCTTGATGACGCCGAGGTTGGTGGTGATCGTGGCTACCGCTGTATGCAAAGACATGGGCACAATTCTTACATAGCCGCTCCGGGCTTTGTTGGATAGCGCACAGGGCGCTCCCAGTCCCAACCGTTTCGCTGGGTAGAGTGGCGTGACAAGATTGAAAAGTTCGCTGCACCACACCGACGGAGGTTTTTTCAATGGGACTGTCACGGAAGCGGCAGCGTGAGTTCACTCGCCTGAAGAAGCAGGCGACTGAGCTCCTGCAGAGCCAAAGAGACGTACTCGAGCACGCCGGCGGCGTTGTTCACGAAGCGCGCCACCAGGCCGCCAACTACGCACGAGAAGAAGTATCGCCCCGCGTCAAGGGCGCATACGAGTCGAACGTGAAGCCCGTGGTCTCCACCGGCATCACGGCGACCCAGACGGCGGCATCCACCGCCAAGCACAAGGTCGAGCACGATGTGCTGCCCGCAGTCGCCTCGGCGATCGCCTCGGCACTCGCCGTTCTCGACGCCGCGAAGAGCCCCCAGGTGCGCGACGCCATCCGTCGCGTCTCCGAGGGGACCGACGAGGTCGGCAAGCGCGTCTCCAAGGGCGCCGACGCTCTCTCGAAGAACGCGGAGAGGTTCGGCAAGAACGTCTCGAAGAACGTCACCGTGATCGGCCGCAAGGCCGGCGTCGTGCCGCAGCCCAAGAGCAGCGGCCCCGGCAAGTACATTCTCATCGGGCTCGGTGCGGTCGCCGTCGCCGGCGTCGCGTACGCCGTGTGGCAGACGCTGCGCGCCGACGACGACCTCTGGATCGACGACGACGAGCTGCCCGAGTCGGGCACCGTCGAGGCCGGTTCGGTCGGCGCCAACTAGGCATCCTCCGCCGCAACCCGGCACAGCACTCCAGAAGGCCCGCTCCGGCGGGCCTTCTGCGTTTAACGAGACGAGGTGGGCAGCGGATGCCCCGGCTCCTTAGACAGGCGCACAGAGCCGACCACAGACGGCCGGCACGCCATCGGCGGGGGTGGATGCGCGAAGCCGGCGATACGCGGCTCAAACACGAAAGCGCCGCGTGAGCGGCGCTGAGGATGTGGAGTGGAGCCTAGGAGAATCGAACTCCTGACCTCCTGCTTGCAAAGCAGGCGCTCTACCAATTGAGCTAAGGCCCCTCGCGGGTCGTACGTGTTGAATTGTACTTTTGTGGGGGTACCGGGATTTGAACCTGGGACCTCTTCATTATCAGTGAAGCGCTCTAACCAACTGAGCTATACCCCCGCGGGCAGATACGAGAGTACCGCACCTGCGCCCGGATACCCAATCGAGCATCCGGGGCCGTCTTTTCGAGCTAGTTATTCGTGAATCCGACCAGCAGTCCGCCGGTGATCCGCACGCTGAAGTTGTACAGGATGCTCGTGATGGCGCCCAGTGCGGTGCCCACGATGATGTTGAGGATGGCCACGACGACGGCGAACAGCGAGACCGCGGAGAGCGAGAACGTGTTCGTGATGCTGAAGTCGGGATCGCTCAGCACGTCGACGAGCAGCTCGTCGAGCTTGCTGAAGACGCTGGTGGACTGCAGCACCAGGTAGATGAGCACCGTGGCGACCACGAGCACGACTCCGAGGGAGACGGCCACGAGGAAGGAGAGCTTCACCGTCGACCAGAAGTCGACGTAGACCAGCTTGAGCCTGACCTGCTTGGTTGCTACGGGGCGCTGCGTCTTGCGCTGCAGCTTCTCGGCGACACTACTCATCGACTGATCTGTCCTCTCCAGTGACGACGATCTCCGCGGGGATCTCCCCCAGGTCGGTCTCGCCATCCTGATTAACTAGTTTGCGCTCGCTGTTCTTCGCGAGCGCGATGATTCTGTCATCCTCGGCGAAGCGGGCGAATACCACGCCCATCGTGTCCCTGCCCTTGGCGGGAACCTCGGCCACGGAGGAGCGTACCACCTTGCCACTGGCAAGAACCACAAGCACTTCGTCGTCGTCGGAGACGATCAGCGCACCGGCGAGATCGCCGCGCGCGTCCTGCAGCTTGGCCACCTTGATGCCCAGGCCGCCGCGGCCCTGCACCCGGTACTCGTCGGTGGAGGTGCGCTTGGCGAAGCCGCCCTCGGTGACCACGAACACGTAGCCCGCATCCGTCACGACCGATGCGGAGAGCAGCTCGTCCCCGTCGCGGAAGTCCATTCCCTTCACACCGGAGGTGGAGCGGCCCATCGGGCGCATCGCCGAGTCGGAGGCGGTGAAGCGGATCGACATGCCCTTGTGGGAGACGAGCAGAACGTCCTGCGTCTCCTCCACGAGCATCGCCGAGACGAGCTCGTCCTCGTCGCGCAGGTTGATGGCGATGATGCCGCCGGTGCGGTTGGTGTCGTACTCGGTCAGCGACGTCTTCTTCACCAGGCCGCGACGGGTGGCGAGCACGAGGTACTTCGCCGCCTGGTAGTCGGGGATGTCGAGGATCTGGGCGATCTCCTCGCCGGGCTGCAGCGCGAGCAGGTTGGCGACGTGCTGGCCCTTCGCGTCGCGGCCGGCCTCCTGCAGCTCGTAGGCCTTGGCCCGGTAGACGCGTCCGGTGTTCGTGAAG
>Ga0247805_1001402_pt1 | contig 11613 bp, 7 predicted proteins | sample UWRJL044104R1_FD_180930 | JGI IMG/M metagenome (GOLD analysis project Ga0247805, IMG submission 180930) | Plant litter microbial communities from Arlington Agricultural Research Station in Wisconsin, United States - UWRJ-L044-104R-1 | ecosystem: Environmental > Terrestrial > Plant litter >...
AACAGCTGTAAACGAACCCATTCAGGACTATGCTCCGGGAAGCAGGGAACGTGAGCTCTTACAGTCTGCGCTGGCTGAAGCACGTGCGGTAGAAGGTGATATACCAATGTATATTGGAGGTAAAGCTGTTCATACCGATAAAAAAGGGAAAGTTACTCCACCCCACGATCATCAGCATTTACTGGCTCAATACAGTATTGGAGACAAAACACATGTTCAACAGGCAATTGATGCTGCGCTTGCGGCTAAACCTCAATGGGAGAACCTGGCATGGGAACAACGTGCATCAATATTTCTGAAAATAGCAGACTTAATTGCAGGTCCATACCGCTATAAACTGAACGCCGCAACGATGCTGGGGCAATCTAAAAATGCTTATCAGGCCGAAATTGATTCTGCATGCGAGTTAATTGACTTTCTGCGTTTCAATGTAAACTATATGACGGAAATCTATCAGCAGCAGCCTCCTGTGTCACCAAAAGGTGTCTGGAACAGGGTCGAGCAACGCCCGCTGGAGGGATTTGTTTTTGCTTTAACACCATTCAACTTCACTGCTATTGCCGCAAACCTGCCAACTTCGGCAGCCCTTATGGGAAATGTAGTCGTATGGAAACCGGCAGATACACAAGTTTATGCAGCAAACCTCCTTATGGAGATCTTCCGTGAAGCAGGTCTGCCTGACGGAGTAATTAATCTGGTATATGTAGATGGTCCGGAAGCTGGTGAGGTGATTTTTAACAATCCCGATTTTGCGGGAATACACTTTACAGGCTCCACTGCTGTATTTCAGAATATCTGGAAAACTATTGGCAACAATATTCATAAATATAAAACCTACCCCAGAATTGTAGGTGAAACCGGCGGTAAGGATTTTATACTGGTTCATGGCTCGGCAGATGCAGAAGTATCAAGTACAGCTATTTTACGCGGTGCATTTGAATACCAGGGTCAGAAATGTTCTGCAGCTTCCAGAGTTTATATCGCTAAAAGCCTTTGGCCGTCAATCAAAGAACTGATGCTACGTGACCTTGCGACCTTTAAAATGGGCGGTACAGAAGACTTTGGTAATTTTATTAATGCTGTTATCGATGAACGCTCATTTGATAAGCTGGCCAAATATATAGACAGTGCAAAAGCTGATGGGAGTGTGGAGATTATTGCAGGCGGTAATTACGATAAATCAAAGGGCTATTTCATAGAGCCAACTGTTATAGTGGCCGACGATCCTAAATATATTACCATGTGCGAGGAGCTATTTGGTCCGGTACTGACGGTATTCGTTTATGAAGATGAAGCATTCGATGACATCTTAACTACTATTGATTCGACTTCTATTTATGCGCTGACCGGAGCGGTAATTGCACAGGACAGGTATGCAATTGAGAAGGCATCTAATGCTTTAAGAAATGCAGCCGGTAACTTCTACATCAACGATAAATGTACGGGAGCTGTTGTTGGACAGCAGCCTTTCGGCGGAGCCAGAGGTTCGGGAACAAATGACAAAGCAGGATCAATGATCAACTTATTACGCTGGGTGTCGCCACGTACAATTAAGGAATCTTTCGATCCTCCTAAAGATTACCGCTACCCTTTCCTGAGCTAATCTGTTTTATTCAGATTTATATATAAACAAAAGCGCCAGCTCCTATAAAGGGCTGGCGCTTTCTATTGGGACAGTGCTGTTTATTTAGTCAACATGTCTATCTTGAATACTGACGATATATTATCGTTAGATTCTGTAGTCACACTAAGATCTTTAATCAGACCTGTCTCCAGACTATATACCCAACCATGGATACCCAATTTCTTACCATTCGACCACCGATTCTGAATAATGGAAGTTTTAGTCAGGTTAAAGACACCCTCAATAACATTCAATTCCACCAGACGGTCGGCACGTTTCTTATCATCAGTGATCCTGTCCAGCTCATGGTAATGCAGACGGTAAGTATCTTTAATATTTCTCAGCCAGTTATCAATAATACCATATTGCTTATTGCCCAGGGCAGCTTGTACTCCACCGCATCCGTAATGTCCGCAAACAATCACGTGCTCAACTTCAAGTACGTTTACTGCATAATCCAGGACGCTTAAAAGGTTCATATCTGTGTGGACTACAACATTCGCAATATTCCGGTGTACGAAAATATCTCCGGGATTGGTATTGGTGATCTGATTTGCAGGCACCCTGCTGTCTGAACATCCGATCCATAATACTGGCGGCGTCTGTCCTGCAGAAAGTCTGGCAAAATATTCGGGATCTTCAGCTAATGTTGCTGCAACCCAGTCTTTGTTTCCTTGTAAAAGGGCTTCGTATGTGATATGTTTTGTGTGGTGTTCAATTTTTGCGCACATATTATTTGTGGTTTTTTAGGTTTTGAATAGGCATGTCGTCAACTATAGGTACTGTATAATGGTCTTTGATATCTTCCAGTGATACAATAATCCCTTTTGAGAATGCGCTGTGTTTAAAATTGTGAATTGTTTCCAGTACATCCGGGTGGATATAGCGGGAGTTTCCGCCGTCAATTACGACATTGGTTTCTTTTGGAATTTTGTTAAGTACTACCTGTATGGCAGCCTTATTCAAAAAGGACACTTCTTCAGAAAGTTTAATTCTAAGATTCTTATTGTCACCTTCCTGATGTATTTTATAAAAATACGGATTCCTCATATTGGTACGCAGCAGGTAAAATACAGATAGTAACATCCCTACAGCGACACCTTTTAGCAAGTCGGTTAGTAAAACAGCGATAATGGTAATCACGAATGGTACAAACTGGTCCCATCCTTTATGATACATATGTTTGAAGAGACTAACTCTCGCCAGTTTATAACCTGTAACAAGTAGAATCGCTGCTAAACAAGCCAGAGGAATCATATTCAGTATACCAGGTATAAATAAAAGAGACAGCAATAACCAGCTTCCGTGAAAGATGGCAGATATTTTTGTCCTTCCACCTGCATTCACATTGGCTGAACTTCTTACAATTACTGATGTCATCGGGATACCGCCGACCATTCCACTGGCCATATTTCCAATTCCCTGTGCGACAAGCTCCCTGTTAGTTGGAGAAGTCCTTTTCATTGGATCTATCTTATCAATAGCTTCAATACTCAGTAAAGTTTCCAAACTGGCAACTACCGCAATAGTGATAGCAACTTCCCAGACTTTGATATTGGTAATCGCAGTAAAATCAGGCATTGTAAATAAACTGAAAAATTCGCCAGCACCATTTACAACAGGTATTTCTACCATCTGACTTGCACGAAGTGCCTGTCCGGACTGTTGGAATAAAATGGCAGCGACAATACCCAGCACGACCACTACTAGAGGCGCTGGTATACTGCTCAGTTTTTTAATCTTTGGCCAGAATAATAATATAGCAATAGAAAGTACTGTAATCACGAAGGCCGGGATATTGATATTCTGTATTGCTTCGCTTAAATCGGCGAATACAGATGTACCGCCGGAAGCGACCAATCTTTCGTCAATAAAATCCAGATCTACACCCAATGCATGAGGAAGCTGTTTCATAATCAGAATAATACCGATCGCGGCCAGCATTCCTTCAATAACACTTGACGGAAAATAATTACCTATTGTTCCTGCTTTGATCATACCAAGTATGACCTGAAATACACCAGCCAGAACAACTGCCAGCAAGAATATAGGGTAACTGCCTAAAGCTGCTACTGCACCAAGTACAATTACAGTAAGTCCTGCGGCAGGACCACTTACGCTTAACTGGGATCCACTGATACTAGCGACAACAATACCGCCAATAATTCCGGTTATAATTCCGGCAAATAATGGAACCCCAGACGCCAGGGCGATACCCAGACACAATGGGAGTGCGACTAAAAAGACAACTATACTAGCTGGCAGGTCGCGTTTTAAATTTTTTTTAAGGATATATTTCCTCACTTCTAATCTTGAAAAGATTGAATTTCCGTTCTGCATAATAAAATATTAAGTATTCCTTAAACACAATAGAATGGGCCATAAAGAAGCCGCATTCAGTTCAAAAAAAATTAACAGCAGTTAGGGGGCGGTGTCGGAACGGAAGGATAATAAGATGATATGTACCGCTTGAAATGATCGAAAAATGCGTTTGTTAAGGCAAAATCATGTAAAGGGGGTAGTATATTCGAAACCAGATAAGGCTCAAGTGGTTTATAATCTATAAACTTAACTTTATCCTTTCCCGTATCGGTTTCTGGTGCATGCTCATGCTCCAGTTGTAAAATTACGGAGTTAATCAGGTCTTTATCAAAATGAGCAATAAATACGGGCGCTGCTGAAATGAACATTTTCGCAGTGAAAATGCTGATAAATACGATGACTATATGTAACCGGAATTTACGAAGGCGCATTGAGTATTTTGATCATTATAATTTTTGTGTTCCCCAAATGTAAATAAGAATCAATGTAGATTAATAAACAAAATGGTAAAATAAATGTAATTATACGTATTGGAACATTAATTATACCAAAATTCGCCGGGATTTCAGCGATTTGTTGATATTTGCGAGATATGTCATTTTCATGGCAAATACATTATGAGAAAAATCTGTCTTAGTCTCCTGACTGCATTCCCCGCATTGGTTTTCGCGCAAAACAATAATGCCCCGTCCTCTTATGATATACATGATATCAAAATAACCGGATATCTGCAGACCCAGTTTCAAAAAGCACAAACACCCGGCATTTCGTCGTTCTCTGGCGGAGACTTTGGTGAAAATTCGGACAATCGTTTTATGATTCGCAGGGGCAGACTTAAAGTCGACCGCGTAGATACTTATTCCAGCATCGTATTTCAGCTGGATGCGACACAAAACGGTGTTCAGCTTATGGATGCTTTCCTACAGCTCAATCATCCGGACTATAAAGCTTATAGATTCACTGCCGGCGTTTTTAACAGACCGTTCGGGTATGCAATTGCCTATTCTTCGGGGTACCGGGATTTTCCGGAACGTCCCCGGGTTTACCAGACTCTAATGCCCAGAGAAAGAGATATCGGTGGAATGATTACAATTAATCCTGTCAAGCAGCTTCATTTCCTGACCGCCGATTTTGCTGTGGTTAACGGAGCCGGCCTATTCGCCAGAGACTATGACTCCAGAAAAGACATGGTTGGTAACCTGCATTTTCAATTTGACAGTCTAGCTGCAAAAAAGATAAACGTAGCTTTCGGAGGATCGATTTATAAGGGTACGGTAAGAAACAATACAGATACATATTATAAAGCTTCCGCGGCTGGTTTCCTTAAAAACACTGCGGAAGAAAATAAGGGTGCAAATCTGAAGAGAGATTACTTTGGAGCAAATGTACAGCTGGAGTATACCCATTCGCTCGGGAAGTCCGGTCTGAAAGCAGAATATGTAGCGGGTGTACAGCCTGGAATCGCAGCTTCATCGGGAGTTAAGGGTCCGGAAGCCAGTACAAGTTTCTCTACGCAGCCGCAGACAGACCTTTATCTGAGGAATTTCTCAGGATACTATATTTGGTTTACACAGCAGATTCTTAAATCGAGGTTTTCGGCATTGCTAGCCTATGATGTATACGACCCGAATACCGACGTGTCGGAAGGCCAGATCGGTGTAGCAGACAATACAACCGCAGGTGATATCCGTTTCGCTACACTAGGTTACGGTTTCACCTACCTGTTTAATACCCGTGTTAAACTCACGGTCTATAATGAACAGGTGAAAAATGGCCCTACAGCATTAGAAAAATATGAGGATGATATCCGCGATAATGTATTTACTATGCGTCTGCAATACCGTTGGTAATAAAAATCTGTTCAGCGAAACCGGCTCAATTTTGTCATGATGGAGTTACAACTCGATAATAAACTTGATGCTTAATGGTTGATTGATATATTTGTTCTGATTAAAAAATACAATAATGGCTAAAAAGAAAGACGAGAAACCGCAACACGTTGCTGTAGTCAATAAAAAATCACTGCAGTTTTTTGAAGAATACATCAATAATCCATCCCCTACCGGTTTTGAATATCCTGGCCAAAAGCTTTGGCTGGATTATCTGAAACCATATATTGATGAGAGTTTTATAGATAACTACGGAACAGCTGTAGGTGTAATCAATCCGAAAGCGACTTATAAAGTAGTAATTGAAGCACATGCCGATGAGATTTCGTGGTTCGTTAATTATATTACCAGCGATGGTCTTATTTATGTGATCCGAAATGGTGGTTCTGACCATCAGATCGCTCCTTCTAAAAGAGTCAATATTCACACCGACAACGGACTGGTTAAAGCAGTATTCGGATGGCCGGCAATCCACACACGTGGCGCAGGTGAAAAAGAAGAAGCTCCGGCTCTAAAAAATATTTTCCTGGATTGTGGCTGTACTTCAAAAGAAGAAGTCGAAAACCTGGGAATTCATGTAGGTTGTGTAATCACATATGAAGATGAATTCATGGTCCTGAACGACAGATATTATGTCGGCCGCGCATTGGATAACCGGGCAGGTGGTTTTATGATCGCTGAAGTAGCCCGTTTACTGAAAGAGAATAAACAGAAATTACCATTCGGCTTATATATCGTCAATTCAGTACAGGAAGAGATTGGTTTGAGAGGTGCTGAAATGATTGCCCACCGTATTAAGCCAGATGTGGCTATTATTACAGACGTAACACATGACACTTCCACACCGATGATCAATAAAATAACTCAGGGTGACCTGGCTTGCGGTAAAGGTCCTGTCGTATCTTATGCACCAGCTGTACAGACCAATCTGAATAAGTTATTAATTGAGACAGCTCAGCAGCATAACATTCCATTCCAGCGCCAGGCTTCCTCACGTTCCACAGGAACTGATACCGATGCATTTGCGTATTCCAATGGTGGCGTTCCATCTGCATTGATCTCCCTACCATTAAGATATATGCATACAACAGTAGAGATGATCCATAAAGAAGATGTAGATAACGTAATCAACCTGATCTATCACTCCCTACTGAATATCAAAAAAGATCACGATTTTAAATACAATAAATAACAATTTATCTTCTTAAATAAAAAAGCGTATCCTGCTCAGGATACGCTTTTTTTTATCTGCGAAACGACATGGTTACTATTAATTTCAGAAATATACATTTACAGCCTTTTGGACGATAAAATGGTTAAATTTTTGCTAGGTAGTTGCGCAAACACTGAAGCGATGATAATTGGATTGTTTCGGGGACAGAAGAGACCATATTTTATAAATTAATTGATACGATTAGCGCATGCGGCGCTTAATTACCCTTAGAAAAAAGAAATGAAACCAACCTTATTAATTCTTGCAGCCGGTATGGCGAGCCGTTATGGAAGCATGAAACAAATTGATGGCTTTGGCCCGAACCAGGAAACTATTATTGACTATTCAATATATGATGCCATCCAGGCCGGTTTTGGAAAAGTTGTATTCATCATCAAAGAAGAGTTTGTAGAGAACTTTAGAGCCATATTTGATCCGAAGTTAGCCGGAAAAATAGAGGTTGATTATGTCTTCCAAAATTTGGATCTTAAGCAATATGGAATAGACTATGAAATAGAAAGAACTAAACCATGGGGTACTGCCCATGCAGTTCTGGCGGCAAGAAATACAGTAAAGGAGCCTTTCTGTGTAATTAATGCAGATGATTTCTATGGTCTGGATGCTTACCAGAAAATGGTTAAGTTTTTAACCGAAGATGTAACCAGCAGTAATTATTCGATGATCGGTTATGAAATCGGCAAAACATTATCCGATTTCGGTTCTGTTTCCAGAGGTGTATGCAAAGTAAGTGCAGATGGTTACCTGGAAGAAATTATAGAAAGAACCAAGGTAATGTATTCCGGAGAGGCGATCGTTTACGAGGAAGACGAAAAACAGTATCCTTTACCCTATGAAAGCCGCGTATCTATGAACTTCTGGGGCTTTACTCCCGAAGTATTTAAACATGCAGAAGAAATGTTCAGGGATTTTGTAGAGGCAAACAAAGAAAATCCTAAATCTGAGTTCTTCATTCCCCTGGTTGCAGAAAACCTGTTGAGTGCGGAAACTGCAGACTTCAAAGTTATTCCTACTGACAGTAAATGGTTCGGCGTTACTTATAAAGAAGACAAACCAATTGTTCAGGCAAGTATAGATCAGCTAATCAAAGACGGAAAATATCCCGAAAACCTTTGGAAATAATAAAAAAAGGCTTCAGTAATGAAGCCTTTTTTTATTATACCTTATATATAATTTGACAGGCTTGACAATACCAATTCTGACACATAAAAAAAGAGGATGCCTTTTGGACATCCTCTTTTTTTATGTGTTAAAGTCGATTATTTCTTATCGTCTTTTACTTCTTCGAAATCAACATCAGTAACATTGTCACCACCGTCAGCTGCCTGACCGTTAGCTGCCTGATCAGCGCCGCCTTCAGCAGTAGCACCATCTTGTCCAGCTTTGTACATATCTTCTGAAGCTGCATTCCATGCAGTTTGCAATTCTTCCTGAGCCGCATCAATATCAGCAAAGTTTCTTGCTGCATGAGCAGCTTGTAACTTAGCTAAACCAGCTTCAATAGGTGCTTTTTTATCAGCAGCCAATTTATCACCGAATTCTTTCAGTTGTTTCTCAGTAGAGAAGATTAATGCATCTGCACTGTTGATTTTATCAGCTTCTTCTTTAGCGATTCTATCAGCATCAGCATTTTGCTCAGCTTCTTCTTTCATTCTTTTGATCTCTTCGTCAGTTAAACCAGAAGAAGCCTCAATACGGATTTTTTGTTCTTTACCAGTTGCTTTATCTTTAGCAGATACATGCAGGATACCGTTAGCATCAATATCGAATGCAACTTCAACCTGAGGAACGCCACGAGGTGCTGGTGGAATACCATCCAGAATGAAACGACCAATTGTACGGTTCTGAGCAGCCATTGGACGCTCTCCTTGTAAAATATGGATCTCAACAGAAGGCTGGTTATCAGCAGCTGTAGAGAAAGTTTCAGCTTTTTTAGATGGAATAGTAGTGTTAGATTCGATTAATTTCGTCATTACACCACCCATAGTTTCAATACCTAAAGAAAGTGGAGTAACATCTAATAATAATACGTCTTTAACCTCTCCTGTTAATACACCACCTTGAATAGCAGCACCGATTGCTACAACTTCATCCGGGTTAACACCTTTAGAAGGCTCTTTTCCGAAGAAAGCTTTAACTGCATCCTGAATAGCAGGAATACGTGTCGAACCACCAACTAAGATAATTTCGTCAATGTCAGAAGTTTTTAAACCTGCGTTTTTCAAAGCAGATTTACAAGGATCGATAGTACGTTTAATCAGATCAGCAGCCAATTGCTCAAATTTAGCACGGCTTAAGTTTCTAACCAAGTGTTTAGGTCCGCTGGCATCAGCAGTAATATATGGCAGGTTTACTTCAGTTGAAGTAGTACTTGATAATTCAATTTTAGCTTTCTCAGCAGCTTCTTTCAAACGTTGTAAAGCCATTGGATCCTGATTAAGGTCCATGCCGTACTCATTTTTAAATTCACTTGCTAACCAGTCAATGATCACGTGATCAAAGTCATCACCACCTAAGTGAGTATCACCGTCAGTAGATTTAACTTCAAATACACCATCACCTAATTCCAGGATAGAAACGTCATGTGTACCACCACCACAATCAAAGACAACAATTTTCATGTCTTTGTGTGCTTTATCCAAACCGTAAGCTAAAGCAGCTGCAGTTGGCTCGTTGATAATACGTTTAACAGTTAAACCAGCAATTTCACCAGCCTCTTTAGTAGCCTGACGTTGTGCATCATTGAAATAAGCAGGAACAGTAATAACCGCTTCAGTCACTTCATGTCCTAAGAAATCTTCAGCAGTTTTTTTCATTTTCTGCAAAATCATTGCAGAAATTTCCTGTGGAGTATATTTACGATCATCAATCTCAACACGTGGCGTGTTATTATCACCTTTTACCACTTTATATGGTACACGGCCTACTTCTTTAGAAACTTCAGCAAAGCTGCTTCCCATGAAGCGTTTGATTGAATAAATTGTTTTTGTTGGGTTAGTGATCGCCTGACGCTTTGCAGAATCACCTACTTTACGCTCACCATTTTCTGCAAATGCAACAATGGATGGCGTAGTACGTTTCCCCTCACTGTTGGCTATAACTACAGGTTCGTTACCTTCCATTACGGCTACGCAAGAGTTCGTTGTTCCTAAGTCTATACCAATAATTTTTGACATGTTATTTATCTTTGTTTATGTTATGAATTCTTAATTTTATTCTATTCATCAAGCAATGTGCCAATTGACTTTTGTCAGCAAAACAGACAGTGCTTTGCAGTTTATCAGGAAATGTAAATCAAATTGATTTATAAATGCTGACAGCTTGGCAGAAATACCGCGCCAACGCGATTAATCTAAAGCCCTACCAGCTTTTCCAGATAGTGACAATTTACGCCATAAAAATTTTTGACTGCATGAATTCGTTTTAATACTTCTTCCTGATGTTCAGGACTTATGGTAGCTTTCGTGCCAACAACAAGTACATTCTTCGGGGTATGTGCATCTGAAATAAATTCAAATACTTTGGTCTTGTAACCATGATATTCCAGAATGAGTGAACGAAGTGCATCGGTAACCATTTCAGCCTGTCTTTCCATAAAGATACCATGGTCGGTCAGTGCGGCGATCTCAGGTTGTTGTTTAACTTTCGACATCTCCCGCCGTATCTGTTTATGACAGCAAGGTGCAACCACAATCAGTTCTGCCCCGGCGAGAATTCCTTTACAAATCGCATCGTCAGTTGCGGTATCACAAGCATGCAGCGCAATAAGCATGTTAATTCCGGTTGCTGGATAATCTGCAATTGATCCTTCGACAAAATCTAACTTATGAAATCCGGAGCTCGCTGCTATTTCATTACAGAGTGCGACCAGATCCGGTCTAAATTCTATCCCGCGTACAGCAGTGTCCGAACCCATTACATGATGCAGATAATCATATAGCGCGAAGGTTAAATATCCCTTACCCGACCCCATATCGACAACCTGTTTTAAACTGCCTGCTGAGATTGCACTGATCATCGGATGTAACAAGTTAATAAACTGGTTAATCTGCTTGTACTTATCCTGCGCATTTTTATAAACATTACCGACAGCATCAGTAATTTGTAAAGCATGCAGATAGGGCTTATCCAAAGCGGATATTAACCGTTTTTTAGTTTTATCATGTGTATCTGATACCGGGGTTTGCGATGTAGGCGCAGCCTGCCGAAACAGGAATCCCTGTCCCTGCTGCAAGTCCAGGATCAGATCTTTCTGTAAGGTGAAACAAGTACAGTGCTGGAATCCCTGATTCAATTCTTCGGCAATTCTCGCCGCCCCCTCTTCAAAAGGATAGTTCTTAACAATGTCCCTGGTCTTAAAGCGGGATGTGAAGGCGAGATGAGGTTTCCCTTTGATATTTACCTTTCTGACATAGATATTTTTCAGTCCGGCGAGCTCTCCGCGATATTTACCCAGCGTGAGCTTAATAAAGGTATCCTGTGCGAAACTCTCCGCTAATGCGGTTAAAAATTCTGCAGGGATGACTACAGGCGTATTTAACATTTCC
>Ga0247805_1001405_pt1 | contig 11595 bp, 12 predicted proteins | sample UWRJL044104R1_FD_180930 | JGI IMG/M metagenome (GOLD analysis project Ga0247805, IMG submission 180930) | Plant litter microbial communities from Arlington Agricultural Research Station in Wisconsin, United States - UWRJ-L044-104R-1 | ecosystem: Environmental > Terrestrial > Plant litter >...
TCTTGATTTTACGATTGAACACGATTCTTTAGAATCCTATTTAAACAAAACAGAAACTATTCCCACCACGAAGGTCCGCATTTTAATCGAAAAGAAAATCGCCCGATATTTGGCTTTCGAAAGAAAGTATCACGGTTTTGTTTCTGAAAAAGAAGTGGGTGACAAAATAGAAATGACTTTTATGTCCCGTGATCTGGAGAGTGGTTTTCCGCGTTGGTTTTTAATGTTTGGAGATTATGCCACTATTTTGGAGCCGGAGGAACTCAAAACACGAACTTTGAAATTACTGGAAATCAATAGGGAAAGGTTATTAAAAAACTCCTAAGAAGAAATTTCACTTTCAACATTAGGAGTTTTTTATGTACACTCTTCAGTAAAATTATCTTTCCCAGAAAAAAGGAGGTTCAATTCCCAAAGCTCTTAAATACACATATCCCTGACCGCGGTGATGCACTTCGTTTTCGATGAAATACAGGATGTTCTGAATCACCGGAAATTCATATTGTCCAAAAAGATTAAAGGTTTCATTAAAATCTTCAATCGATAATTTCTCCCAATACTGATTGATTTCGGCAGTTGCTTCATCCCATTTTTCAAGATATTGCGCTTTAAAAATCAATTTTTCTGTTTCTTCTTCGGTAAAAGACTTGATTTCCTTATTTACGATTCCCCTAAGACCGGGAACTGCGATTGCCAGAAGTTCATCAGTCAGTTTTGCAAAAGGACGCATGCCTCCTATTGAAAATTCAAAAAAATCTTTTTCCGGAAAAGCTTCGATTACGCGACGTGTTAAGGCGCGGTGACCTTGCCAGTGTTTCAATAAATCTTCCGGAGTAATAACTTGTGCTGCTAATGTTTTCATGATTGTAAAGTTTTAAATTATTAATACTCCAAAATTATTGACGGCCGGTGACAACAGTTTGTCAGCAGGAAAAAATAAGTTTTATTATTATCCTCAATAAAAATCACTTTATCTAAATCAGTAATTTGTGCGTGCCACCACAAAGAAAAGCGGCCAGCTCCTTGCGCCGTTTATTCGGCCACTTTCTTTATGCTGTCAGGCTGTCCGCGTTACTTCGGTAACCTGCTCCCATCCTTCACGCGGTCTGAAGAGCATTAGCATACAACAACTAATTTTCGTTTTGTAGGTTTGTGACTATTATTATTTACATTTGGGGAGATAATACGATATACAAGTTATAGGGCATTTTAAAGAACCGAGACAATGACAAGAATATTAACAGTTTTGACAATTATACTTCTGACGACTTTCAACAGTTTCGGACAAGCAGACACAATCTTTAAAAAAGCCGACCACTATAAAACCAAAAAATTTGACGTGGCAATTTTTCCCGCTAATTATTTTGGACTTATTCCAGGAAAAAGATTTACTCCAACAAAACAAGAAATTGACAAAGCTGAAATTACATTACAAAACAGTTTGAAGATTATAAACAAACAATTAGTAAATCAATCTTCAACGCCAATAATTCACAAAAACCTTAAAAAATACAAGAGGCAATATTTTTGGCTATACAGACAAAAATGGTAACCGAATACTGCTTATTAACTGTTTTTGGTCGCAAGACAAAGACAATACTGAAAGTTGGTTAACAGAGCAAAAAATGGTGCTTGACGGTGGAAGTTATTATTGGAAAGTAAAATACAATCTCGACAAAAATGAACTATTTGACTTAGACATTAATGGCTATGCTTAAATCGATAATTCAACTAAACAGAAAAAACGCCCTATAATAGCTACTACAACTGATTTGGACATTTGGCTTAATGGAAAAATGTCCTTGTATTTGGAAGATTAGGTAAATCCGAAATAGAGCTTAATTTAGTCCCAAACCCGCTCTAGTACCAGAACTTTATCAGTAATTTTATGACACGACAAGAGAAAAAACAGTTTAAAAGAGAGAATCAAAAGAAAGCAACAAAATTGAAAGCCTATAAACCTATTTCTAAAAATGACAGAATTATTATTATTTCAATTTCTTTAACAATGATGTTTTTCTTTCTTTATTTGGCTTTGCGTGATAATTCATTACCAAATAAAGAATTAGCTTCAATAAATGTCACACTAAAAAGTTCTCCAAAATATGACGAGTACAGAATCAAGTCGACAACTTACAGAGATATAATTCTAACAACAAAAGAATATAATAGAGAATTTAAGATTATTTCAATGACTTACAAAGCGACTGATCATGAGTCTTTTAAATCAAATATTAAATCTGGGGATAGTATTGAACTTAAAGTTTTGAAATCTGAAGTTTGCGAATTAAATGAAAACAGTTTTTGGAATAATTATAACGATGTTTACGGCTTAACAAAAAATGGAAAAAATTACATAGATACTGAATTAAAAACCGAACTGGAAGATAGTGATAGTAAATGGTCATATTTTGGAGTTGCACTTGGACTTATAATGCTTCCATATGGTTTTATGAAAAGAAAACCCTTAATTAGTATGGACAAGGCAATAACAGCAATATCCGTATTAGTACTAATTTTAATTGTGATAGAAAATCGAACTTAAAAAAAAACTACTGGTAACAGCCACTACAACGGATTTGGGCAATGTGCTTAATGGAAAATGGTTTGTATTTGGATGATTTGGCAAATCCGAAAATAGGGCTTAATTTAGTACCAAACCCGCTGTAGTACCAAAACGTTGGTGGCAATATTTCCGAAAATGAAGCATAAATTATTAATAGAAATGAAAAAAATAAAATACTCGCTTTTAGTTATAGTTCTGTTTTCTGCTTCTAATTTACAAGCCCAAAAAGAAGAACAGGATTTAATTAAACAAGCTATTGAAATAACGGGACAATCAAAAACGAAACTGAATATAGAAATTAATGAATACATTGAAGAAGTTCAAAAGCAATATAATATACCAGGTTTAGCTTTGGCGGTTATAAAAAACGGAAAGGTGATTCATAAAATGAACTATGGTATTGCTAACATAGAACATTCCGTTCCCGTAAATGATAAAACCTTATTTCCATTATTTTCTACAACAAAAGTATTTTCTGTTTTAGCAGTTCATCAATTAATTGAACAGAAAAAGTTAACATTACACAGCAAAATATCCGAATATTTAACTGATTTACCAGATAGTTGGAAAACTATAAAAATCGAAAATCTTCTATCGCATTCTTCGGGTTTACCAGATATAGTTGCCTATGAAAATGATAAAGAAGAAGAAGTAGCAAAAAATAAAGTTTATAAAGATTCGATAAAATTTATTGCAGGAAATCAGTTTGATTATAATCAGACTAACTTTTGGCTTTTAAAATGTATTGTCGAAAAATTAGTTGGAAAAACTTTAAGCAATTACATTTTAGAAACTCAATTTCCATCGTCTAAAAGTGATGTGATTTTTGAAGGAAATAGTTTGAAAGTAATTAAGAATTTGAGTTACGGTTATATAAATAGTGAGAGTCAAGATTCAATTTTAAAGAGAAATTGGAATTTTCCAAACTATATGTATGGAGCATCTGCGCTAAACTTAACATTAACTAATTTTATAGAATGGAATAAAAAATTTGATGATGGTTTATTTATATCAGAAACTACAAAAAAACAATTACTCAAACCTTTTAATTATAAACAGCAAAGAGATTTTTGTTACGGATTAGATTTAATTAAAGTAAATGGTGAATTATCCTATGGTTTTTCAGGTGGAGTTGCGACGGCATTTAGAAAATTCCCTGATGATAATTTAACAATAATTTTACTTACAAACGGAATGTTTATTCCAAATGGAAAATTAGTTGGAATAAATGAAGTCGTAAATAATATTGCAAAATGGAGCGAAAAAAATTAATACTGCCAACAACCACCGTTTGGCCATATGGCAGGTTTAAGCTTAATTTGAAGTTGGTTTTGTAATTGGAAAAATTAGTTCTTAACCGAAAGTTTAGGGTTTCATAATCCGCCACATCGCCAAGCGCAAGAACGTTGGCGGATAGTTTGAACCAAAATTTCGCAGAAAAATATTTGAAAAACAAATCAAAATACAAAATATGGATAATGAATTAATAGTTAACAAAAGTTGGTGGGGGAAAAATTGGAAATGGTTTTTACTAACATTAACTTTTCCGCTTTTATTTTGGTTAATTTTGAGTTTAAGTGTGGACGGAAATGTAACTGATATAGCTAAAGCATATTCTGATAATTCACTTTATGAAAAAGCAATTGAAAAAGTAAAATCTAATCATAGAGTTCTTGAAGTTATTGGAGAAATAGAACCAATTGATAAATTAGCAATTTTTGAAGGAAATGCAATATATTCAAACAACAACAATTCAGTTGAGTTATCAGTGAGAGTAAAAGGAAACAAAGGAAAAGGAAAAATGGATATTTCAGCCGACAAAAATGGATCTGAATGGAAATATAAAAAAATAAGTATCAGAATTAAAGAGCCGAAGGAAGAAATTCAAATTTTAAAAGATACAATTTAGTCTAAAAAACCATCCGCCAGCAGCTACTACAACGGATTGGGGCAATTGGCTTAATGGAAAGTTGGTTTTGTATTCGAGATGATTTGACAAATCCGAATAATGGTCTTAATTTAGTCCCAAACCCGCTGTAGTGTCAAAACGTTGGCAGTAACCTTCAGAAAATATTGATAATGATAAACGACAAATTGGATTTTAGATTTTTAAAAGTTAAGAATGGAAAACCATTTTTTGCAATAATAAATCTAGAAGTTAGCAGAAGTGATACTGGAAACAAAATCGTTGAAGAATATCTGGGTGAAGGATGGAAAAGTCAAGGAAGCCTGGAAAGCGTGACTATGAATGGTTATGATCCTTGGAAAAAAGCTGTAAAAAATGGATTGGAATTTGCTTTTTCAAAGAGTGATGAAAAATGGGAAGTTAAAATAAAGAGATTAGAAGGAAGAATTGGCACAGATACTAATCCAACGATTATAGGTTTTGCTACAATTTTAGCTTTTTGCGAACAAACAAATTTGAAATTAGATCTAGATTTAAAAAACGAAATTGAAAATTTTACATTCAAAAGTTGGGAAAATAAAAACGACGAAAGAATACCAAATTTCATAAATTTAGCTTACGACAAATAAAGCTAATAGGAACAGCTACTACAACGGATATGGGCAATTGACTTAATGGGAAGTTGGTTTTGTATCTTGGATGGTTTGGCAAATCCCAAGAATGGCTTAATTTAGTTCCAAACTCGCCATAGTACAAGAACGTTATTAGGCGATTTAACCACCAGAAACCATCGACAGAACAATTCCAAAATGAAAAAAATATTATTCACCTTATTATTTTTGACCTTATTCTCGTGTAATACTGGAAAAGATGGCCGGAAAGAAATAATTAAAGCAAAGATTGAAGAATTTCGCAAAAATCAAAAAGAATGGACTAACCTAACTGAACGCATTTTAAAAGATGAAACGGTTAACCATAAGTTAGGACAACTTATAATTCCGAATGATTTAGACAAATCACTTGCCGAAGAATTGAACGAACGAGAAATTAAATATGTAAGTGTTGAAAATAGTTTAGAATGTAAAGAAGTTGAATATCAAAAAGAATGGGATAATTCGATAGGAACTCAATTTCTAAAATTTACAACTTGCGATTCTTTGAAAACACAAAAAGGATATTATCAATCCGATTCAAGCCCGATTGAAGTTTTTGGAATCGGAGATAATTGGTTAGTATGGATTGATATTGACCCAATATAATGCATCAGAAATTATACTTGAGGATGAAGATAAAATCAATGCAATCGAATTTCTTCGTTTACTCGACAAACTTTATCACGAAAAACTTGTTGCAACGGAACAAGAGATTATAGAAAGAATTCCCAAAGACATTAAAAAAATAATTGAACTGCACGATTGGTACCATCCAGACGTCTCTAGTAATGAAATGCCGAGTCAAAATGAAACCTTTAAACTGATTTCAAAAGTTTTAGAAACTGGTGTAATTGAAAATTACAAACCAACTAATAATTCAAATACCCATTGCATCAATTGGCCAGAAGGAGGAACATTATAAATAAAACTAAATAAAAAATGGCAAGCTATAACAGCCACTACAACGGATTTCGGCATTTGTCTTAATGGAAAGATGGTTTTGTATATGGGATAATTTGGTAAATCCGAAGAATGAGCTTTACTTAATCCCAAATCCGCTGTAGTACCAGAACGTTGGGCAACATCTTAAATAAAAGGAGACGAATTAATTAATAAATCGAAAATGAAAAAAAATCTACTTATCCTGTTTTGTATTATTATATGTATAAATAAAATTCACTCGCAAAAAAATTGGGAACTATTAAATCCTAAGCCAACAGCTAATACTGGAAATGGTGTTGAATTTGTGACAAATAATATTGGTTACATTATAACTTCAAATGAGCTATTAGAAACACTGGATGCTGGTAATACTTGGACAAAAAAGCAAAATATCTCAAGTGGAAATGATATGAGTTTCTACAATACAAAAGGTTATATTGTTGGTAATAATGGATATGTTTTAGAATCTGTAGATAACGGAGCATCATGGAATCAAATATTTATTGGTTTCAGCGGTAATTGCAATACTGTTAATATAATAGATGATAAAAATATAATACTATCAACTTCGAATAGTATCGTAAAAACTAATAATGGAGGAAATACTTGGCAAAGTTTCACAATTCCTAATGTCACTGTGGTTAAAACAGCTTTTACCAGTCCTTTAGTTGGACATGCAGTTTGTAATAATGGAATCATACTAAAAACCATTAATGGAGGTCAAAATTGGTACAAAACAAAAGATAACAGTAATACATCACCTTCAGGTTATTTTACGGTTTATTTTGTAAATCAAAATATTGGTTTCGCAACAAGAGAACATAATGACCTATACAAAACAACAGATGCTGGTGAAACTTGGGTAGAAATTTCTGGAACAAATCAAGGTATTTATGACTTTCATTTTTTGGACGAAAATAATGGTTTCGCCACTGGTGAATATGGTGCCACCTACAAAACAACTAATGGTGGAAACACATGGAGTCAAATATTTTTTCAAAATGGTTTTATAGATGGAACTTCTATGTATGGTATATATTTTCAAAACAATAATATTGGTTATGCAACTGGTGCTCGTGGTCGAATTATTAAAACTACAGATGGTGGTAATATTTGGGAGTCACAGTCCGAAAACTACAACGATTTTAATGATATAAAAATATTTGATAGCGGAACTGGTTTTGCTAGATCAGGAAATAATTATTATAAGACATTAGATTTTGGGGATAATTGGTCTTATACATCTTCTGTTAGTCATTTTAGTTATTGTAGTGGATTTTATTTTGTTGATGAAAACGTTGGATATTCTGTAGGAGGTGGAACGAATAGTCCATCTGGAGATGTATTTAAAACAATAGATGGTGGAATTACATGGAAGCAATTGAACATTTATGTTGATGAAGGGATATCTTCAATTTTTTTCCTAAATCAAGATATTGGTTTTATTTCAGGCGGTTTTAATCAAAGAAAAGTACTGAAAACAATTGACGGAGGTATTAATTGGATACAAGTTTCAAATCAAGAATTTGGACAAATACAATTTGTTAATAACTTGGTAGGATATGGTAATAGAATGGGATATTCAAAAGGTCGAATGTATAAAACTATTGATGGTGGAAATACTTGGAACATAAGTATTGAAGTAGATAAAGGAATCAATACTTTTGATTTTGTCGATGAGAATAATGGATATTTTGTTGGTGACCAAGGATTAATTTATAAAACAAATGACGGAGGTATTACTTGGAATGAATTAGAAATTCCTTATGGATGGTACACAAAGGTTAAGTTTTATTCAAAAAATATAGGTTATATTGCAGACGAAGATGGAAAATTATATAAAACAGAAAACGGAGGCTTAAATTGGCAATATCTTACTCAACAATATGCTATTAACTCCATTGAGCTTATTAATGATAAAATATATACTGCAGGATCAAATGGTAAAATTTATAGAAGTGATGTAGAATATCAAGCCATAGTTTTAAGTATTAATCCTGCTAAAAACGTTACTAATTCAAGTGCTAGCTTAACTGGTAATGCTACTTCTAATGGACAGACTATTTCAAACATTCAATTTGAGTATAGTTTAGACTACTCTTTCAATACTATTATTTCAACTACAACTAGTACAGTTGCTACAAATGGATCTTCAAATGTTTCAATTAATTTAATAAACTTACAATCAGATACTACGTATTACTATAGACTAACTGCAATACAGAATTCAAATATTAATTACAGCCAAATTTTAAGTTTCACAACACTTCCTGATTATGAAATATCAACAAACCTTACTTATAATTATTCATCAACTACTGCACAAATTTCAGGGAATATAGTTTCTAATGGACATGAAATTACAAATGTGGAGTTTGAATATGGTACACGTTCTGATGTTCTTGGTAATACCTTAAGTGGTACACCAACACTTGTATCAGGAAATTCAAAAGCAAATGCTGCAACAAGTTTAACTAATTTGGAACCTGAAACAAAATACTTTTACAGAATAAAGGCCATACATAAAGGAGAAGACATTTATGGTAACATTCAGTCCTTTACAACTTATCCAAAATATAAAATAGATATTAACAGTCCAAATATTAATGGAACAAATGTTACATTATCAGCATATTTAACATCCTATAATAAAGATATAACCGACATCGTATTTGAATATGGTACTCTCGATTATAAAAACAATATTTCAACCAATCCTTCGCAAATCAACGCTAGCAGCTCTAACTATGTAAGTGCTACAATTACTAACCTAGATGCCAATTTAAATTATTATTACAGATTGAAAGCCATGCATAATGGACAAGAAATTTATAGCGAGGAAAGAGTTTTCAATTTTTCAAAAAATATTATAATAGTTAATGGAACAATAGAAGAAACTCAAACAAATTCTTTAAAATTAAAAGGCTTAATTAATTGTCAAGGTGCATATTTAACAAACATTCATTTTGAGTATGGAGTTACAAACAGTTTTGGTTCATTAATAACAGGAACACCAAATTTTGCTTATGGTTATAATACTAATTTGATATCCGGTTTAATCAACAATCCGTTGGCAAAACAAACTTATTACTACAGATTAGTTGCCACTAATAATGGAAATGTAATTTATTCAGATACATACCAATATACAACAGGAACATTAAGTCTTACAGATTTTGATTTAGAAAAAGAAATATCAATATTCCCAAACCCAGCAACTAATTTTTTAAATATTAAATCTAATTCTACTGAAAAAATTAAGTCTATTGAATTTTATAATACCTTAGGTCAACTTGTTTACTATAATAATGTTTCCAATATCTCTGATATAAAAATTGATATATCAAATTTAAAAAAAGGAATATACTTCGTGAAAATAAATTTTGAAAATTCCAAAGTAGCATCGTCGAAATTAATATTGAATTAAAAAGAAGATTGCCCAACAGTTACTACAACGGATTTGGGCATTTGGCTTAATGGAAAGTTGATTGTATTTATGATGATTTGTTAAATCAGAAGAATAAGTTTAATTTAGTGCCAAACCCACTGTGGTACCTGAACGTTATGCCCAATGCATGCTCAGAAAACGCACGAAATTAAATATATTTTAAATGGACAGATATAAACTATCTATTGTATTACTTTTTTTTATAACGTTAAATTCAGCTTATTCACAAGAGAAAATAATTTTCCCGCTAAAAGGATTAATGCAAGTTGATGACGGCTATATTATTGGAATCAACATATTTGAAAACACAATTGAGTGCTTTTTTTTGGATTCCCTAAAGAATAAAATTCCAACTAAAAAATTAAATGCAGCCATTGCTTTTATATATGATGATAAATCTGAAGACTTTAAAACAGACTTAAAAAAAGGAAAAAACAATGTATTTGTTAGTACTATTTCTAAGGAAAAACCAATTTATTTAATTGGAATAATGATAAAACTTAAAGAAAAACAATATAATGCGCCATTTCTTTATCCAACGAGTATAAAAACCGAAGGAAAAAACAAATAATCCAAGATAAATAAAATCGTTTAAAGTACTGGGCATAACAGCTACTACAACGGATTTGGTCAATTGGCTAAATTGAAAGTGAGTTTTGTGTTTGGGATGATTTGGCAAATCCGAAGAATGGGTTTGATTTAGTCCCAAACTCACTGTAGAACCTACGTTAGCCGTCATTTGACAAAAGAATCATAATAATTGAAAATAAAAAGATGAATATTAGTTTTGACCTTGACAGCACTTTAATTCCAAATGGCAAAGAATTTGAAACTGAAAAGATAAGTGAAATCGCAGAACTGTTTGGAGTTGAAAAAATCAGAAAAGGAACTAGAAGTTTGATTTCAGATTTGCAAAAAGAAGGAAACAAAATTCATATTTATACGACATCTTTCAGAACAAAAAGAAAGATTAGATTTACTTTATGGTATTATGGAATAAAAGTTAACCAAATTGTTACTCAAGAAGAAAATCAACGGATTCTAAAATTAAGAAAAATAAGTTCATCAAAATACCCAACTGCATTTGACTTTGATATTCATGTAGATGATTCAAGAGGAGTTGGAATTGAAGCCGAAAAATTTAATTTCAAAGCGATAATTATTGAGCCTTGCGAGATAAATTGGGTTGAAAAAGTTAAAAGTCAAATAAAAAACGTCGGCTAACAGCTGTTTGGCGAGATTGGGGTTTTAGGCTGAATTTAAAGATAATTTTGTACTTGGAAAATTTATGTTTAAACGAAAAGCCTCGCGTCTTTAGTCCCAAACCAAGTGTAGCTCCAGAACGTTTGCAGAAATACCCTCAAACAACATGAAAAAATCGACACTTACGATCATAATTTTTACCATAGTCATATTTATTGTTTCATATAATTCGATAAAAATTGATTCCAAAACAACAAATATTAGTCTAGAGTTAGGAGGAATCGACAAATTCACAAAATATGAAACTGAAATAAAATCAATTGATAAAACAAGGAATTATTTCGTTGATGTTAGTAAAAATATTTATCCGTATATAAAAAATCACATCTTTGAAATTCCAAAAGAGTTTATCTCAAAACCGGAAACCAAAATTCAAATTTTAAAACGATATTATTATACAAAAGACGGAGAGGTAAAAATGATTTTCTATGAATGGTCAGAATCAGTAAGAACAAATAACTCAAATAAAAAGTTTAAAAAAGTATTTGAACAATTAGAAAATGAAATTATAAAACAACTTGGTGAAAATTCCTTTAAAAATTTAGAAAGTCAATTGACACAGGATGACAGCACATTTCGAGACGATATTAAATGGGAAAATTCAGAACTAAAAGCATATTTGTTCAGGTTTGGCGATAATGAAAGTCGACATAATGAAATTAATTTGGTGATATACAAAAATTAAGTACTTCTGCCAACAGGCGTTTGGCAAGATTGCAATTTTTGTGATAAATTGACCTTACCGTTTCGCAAGAAATTTTATCTTAGCTGAAAGTACTGGGTTACGAATTTCGCAACATCAATAAGTTGCTGAACA
>Ga0247805_1001406_pt1 | contig 11594 bp, 7 predicted proteins | sample UWRJL044104R1_FD_180930 | JGI IMG/M metagenome (GOLD analysis project Ga0247805, IMG submission 180930) | Plant litter microbial communities from Arlington Agricultural Research Station in Wisconsin, United States - UWRJ-L044-104R-1 | ecosystem: Environmental > Terrestrial > Plant litter >...
TGCAGTGATCATTGGTACGCCCGACCACTGGCATGCCCTGATGATGGTACATGCCGTGCAGGCAGGAAAAGATGTATATGTAGAGAAACCGGTTGGCAACTCTATCATAGAATGCCGTACTATGGTTAGTGCCCAGGAAAAATATAACAAGGTAGTACAGGCCGGACAATGGCAGCGGAGCCAGCAGCATTTTAAAGATGCCGTAGATTTTGTTAAAAGCGGCCAGCTGGGAAATATCAGAACAGTAAAAGCCTGGTGCTACCAGGGCTGGATGAAACCTGCACCTGTTGTGGCAGATAGTTTGCCCCCTGCCGGGGTTGATTATGCAATGTGGCTGGGCCCGGCCAGTAAAAGGGATTTTAATGCCAGCAGGTATCATTTTAACTTCCGCTGGTTCTGGGACTATGCCGGGGGGTTAATGACCGACTGGGGTGTTCATTTAATCGACTATGCATTACTGGGCATGAACTCTCCTGTTCCAAAAACTGTATCTGCACTTGGCGGCAGGTTTGCTTACCCTGATCTGTATGAAGAGACACCCGATACACTAACCACTTTATACGAGTTTGATAAATTTAACATGGTATGGGACTCGGCAATGGGTATAGACAATGGCTCTTATAATAGGGACCACGGTATTGCCTATATCGGCAACAACGGCACGCTGATTTTAAACAGAGGGGGCTGGGAAGTGATCGAAGAGCGGCAAAGCGGTAATAAAGTGAGCAAGCCTTTTGTTAAAGCATCAGATAATGGCTTAAACAATCACATGCTGAATTTCTTTGATGTGGTCAGATCAAGAAAAAAGGAGGAACTTAACTGTTCTATACAGGCCGCAGCGCATGTGGCTACCGTAGCACAAATGGGTAACATCGCCTTTAGAAGCGGGCAAAAACTGGCATGGGATGATATAAAGCATCAGTTTACAGACAAGCAGGTCAACAATAAATACCTGCTGGCTCCCTATCATAACGGCTACAGTTTACCAAAAGTCTAAATCATACAGCAAACGGCTTATTTAGGGCCGTTTGCTGTATATCATTATTTATACATCAACTGATAGTATTCAGCTGCCATTCTTCCAGACTCAAATGCAGGCTCAACATCAGAAGCTGCTTTTTTAATTAGCTTTACCCAGCCAGGCTGGTCTGTATAATACCTGGGCAGCACTGCTGATTCCAGCACATCCATCAGGCTTTTGTTTTCTGCAGCATCAATTACCGCCTCGTCTCCCCTGTCTGCCGCAGGATGGATAATAAAACTATTCTCCTGATCAATTGCAAATTCGGGCACCCATCCGTCTGGTAAGGAAAGGTTAACACTTCCGTTCATAGCGGCAGTCATCCCGCTGGTTCCTGAAGCTTCCCTATACATTTTTGGGTTATTCAGCCAAACGTCAGAACCCTTTTTAAGCAATGCCGATAAGGCCAGTTCGTAACCGGTAAGTACCGCACAATTTGCAAAAGGTTTGATCCTCGATATAATAGTATTAAATAGGCGTGTTGCCCCTTCATCTTCAGGATACGGTTTCCCGGCCCAGATAAACTGTACGGGATATTTTGTGCTGCTGATTAGTTTTAAGAAACGCTCCCAGTCGTACATCACCAGGTCTGCCCTTTTATATCCGGCAAACCTTCTGGCCCAAACAATAGTAATTACATCTTCACTGAATACCTTCCCACATTGATCGGCCACAGTTTTAAACAGCGCCTTCTTCATTTCTTTTTTCCTGGCAGCGAGAATCTGGTCGTCGTTACCGGCGATAGCTTTTGCAATTATTTCATCTTTCCAGTAATCCCCGTTCTGTGCATTGGTGATAGAGATGATCTCACATATGCCGGGATTGGCACCCCACATTTCCCTTGCTACCTCACCATGCAACTTCGATACACCATTGGCCTTTTTTGAAAACTTGAGCGCTGCAAGGGTATAGCTAAATTTGTCGCCCCCCATCCCAAGAATATACTTTACTTCATGTTCCTGCAAGTGATAGAAGAACGACATGTCTTTCAGTAAAGAATAGTCGTGCTCTTCATTACCTGCCATCTCCGGGGTATGAGTAGTAAAAACAACTCTTTTTCTAACTTCTTCCACGCTTTTGTATTTAGCATAGAGATAAAAGTTAAGTGACACCGCATGCCCTTCATTCATATGATAAATATCCGGTTCGATTTTTAACAGATCCAGTAACATTGCCCCGCCAATACCCAGCACTATACTTTGTGCAATCCGGGTAGTTTCATTCGAATCATATAACCGGTGTGTAATTGTACGCGATACTTCATCATTCTCAGGAAGGTCGGTACTCAGCAGGAATAATGGTGCAGCGCCAAATGTCTCGGGTTTTAAGAGGTAGGCTTTTACATGCACCGGCGAATCGTGCACAGGTACGGTAAAAACAATTCCTGTATCCTGCAAAAAGGAATAATCCTTTTCCACAAACACAGGCGTCATTAAAGCGTCTCTATCCCTCACCTGGTCATAATACCCATATTTCCATAACATACCGATGCCCAGCAGATTTTGCTTCAGCTGGTAAGCACTCCTCAAATGGGATCCGGCCAAAAAGCCAAGTCCGCCGCTGTAAATTTTTAACGCCTGATCTATTGCAAATTCCATAGAGAAGTAGGCAACTGAAGTATTATATTTAGTATCCGGGGTAAATCCGAAAATATCGTCTTTTGTTAACATAGTTTTTTGGTAAAAGCGTTTATTATACAGACAATTAATACCCCTGTGATGTTTGGTATGAGATTAAAAAATTGTCTAACCTATACTGCACTATGTCTTCGCGCAACAACTGTTTAATTCATCTTCTTGTATCCCATCCACCTTCTATGGCATACGGGCAATATTGCTTTCTTAGAGTTGCGGTTTCCAGCCGGCTGATTATCCTGTAATGGGTCCAGCTTAATTCGGTACGCACTGGGTTCCAAATTGGAAAAGCATTATAAAATGACCTGATATTATTTAGAATACGCTCGTCAAACCCTTTACCAAATCCGCGCGTGAGCTGCTGGGCCAGATTTCCAGTACCGATTTACTATAGTCAGCCTTAACGCTTCCCTTTTGTTCGTCCTCAACAATAAGTTTACCAATTTGCCAATACGTTTGCAGCAAAATAGCATTACTTGTCTGGTAAGCACTTTGCCTCGCATGCACAATTAGTGTTATAATTTCCTTAAAAAGGATAGGTGATTTTTCCAGTTCACTTATAAACAGTACGGCTTAGGACATAATTAATTTAAAGATACTAAATTAACTGAAACAGTACTATTATTATAATATTACAATTATAAATATGCTACAGCAGAAATTGAAAGAACTGCTTGAAAGAAAAATCGAAAGATGAGCTTTTCAATTTGGTACGCAGTGCGTTCCAAATTGAAAAGCGACTAAACCTTTTTCTTTCTTCTTAAATTAAGATAATCTATAAAATAGAGCACTTTGACAGACAAACTGTTGTTTTGCGGAGCGGATAAAATACCATCCAGGTTGTTCCTGTACTTCCTGGTATAGTAAGTATCGTTGGTTTCTGCCGCATCTTTATAAGACACGGTAAGTTCGCTCCCGGGTGCAAACTGCCAGGTATAAATCAGGTCGATATTAAACACATTATAATTTCTGTCCAGCCCGCTCAGTGCAACACCATCATAATCCCTCAAGGTACCGTTAGTGTTTAACAGGAAATAAGCTTTGTTCCTTCTGTCGCTCCAGTAATGTCTTACTATAACAGATAAACCCATTTTATTGGTAAAACTATACTTTGCATCAAATGAATTCTCTACGGTAGTCCTGTCATATTTAGAAAATACCGTCTGGTCTCCCTGTGCTGCAACCCAGTTCACATAATCGTAATTAGGGTTATAAGCTAAATCCAGCCCAAATGCTACCTTATCGTTCAGCCTTAAATTCTGGAAGAAATAGAAATTGTATTCTTTACCTTTAAAAAGCTCCTGCTCACGGTACCGGATATTACCCCCAAAATTATAGGGTTTTGTACGGTTAGGGTTCACATAAACTGCTACACTAAAGTTTTCCGGCATCTTGTAAACCCGGCCATTCCTGGCTTCATAAAAATCATTTTTCTGTGCGTTATAGCTCAGTTCTGTTTCTACAGACCAGAAGTTTTTAAACTGCATGTACGATCCTGCTTCTGCTCCAAAACTTTGATAATCGCCTGGGTTTACCCTTCTGGAATAAAGCAGTTCGATCCAGTTTTGCCATTGGTTATACCAGGTTGTAGGTTTGTACACACTATAACCTACATTGACGGTTTGGTCCAGGAAGTTATTATTGGTAAAGAAGCCCATATCTGAAGGATCAAATTTCGCGTCAGCATATTGCTGCATATAATTCCAGGTAAAGTTTCCGCTCTGTTTACCCGTTTTAAATTCATATGCAAAACCTGTAGTACTGTCTTCGCCCTTCAGGTAACTCATCTTACCATTGGCATTCACAAAGTATTCGTTTTTTTTGTCGTTCAGGCTAAAAAGAAAGGCACTTACGTTGGCATCAGAGGCAGAGCCCTGCCTTAACACATTGGTATTGATAAAAGTAGCAGAGCTATTGTTTTTAAGTGATTGGTCGAGCACTAATATATTGTAATTGGTTAGCGGCTGTGTTTGTATCCTCCTGGTATTTCCCTGCGCATCTTCCAGTTCGGTATACATGGTATTGGTAATCGCATTAAAAATCCCTATCCCTAAACCTTTGGCCGTCCGCCCCGAAATTTTGGTCGCGTTTAAAACTTTTGCCTCAGTCTGGTCCTTTATAATTTTTTCACCCTCATTAATCCCTGTATAATCCGTGTACGACGGGATCGAACCAATCCGCTTTGAATAAAAAAGGTTCCCTTTATTAAACAATTCTGTCCCCTCGGTAAAAAACTGCCTGTTTTCGTTGAACTTCACCTCAAAAGGCGTCAGGTTCAGGATCCTGTTATCTGATTGCACCTGGCCAAAGTCGGGCACAAGGGTCATATCCAAAGTAAAGCTATTATTGATCCCATATTTCACATCCATCCCGCCGTTAAACGAAGACCTTGTATTTTTCACTCCCGGAATATTTGCAGGGTAATGGTTTACATAGGCCGACAGGTATGGCGAGAACGACAAACGCACAGGGGGTTTAATATCCTGCAAACCTGTAAATGTACCGCCCTGGTTAATAAAACCATTTACCTTTGGATCAACAAAATTCCAGTAGGTCTGCACATTTGCCTTTGTACGTTTCCTTACTAAATTTAAACCCCAGTTCTGGATTGATTTATCAGAAAATCGCAAAGCAGAATAGGGTATTTTCATCTCACACGTCCAGCCCTGTCCATCGATATTCACGGCACTTTCCCATACGGCGTTCCAGTTGGCATCTTCGCCCCCATCCGGCGAATATTTCGCATCGAACTGTACACCTGCTGCTGTAGTAAAAAAACCATTACCATTTCGCCGGTCCAGGAACGAATCAAAAACAACACCGACAAAATCGGCATTACCAATATTATCGCGCGTTACCAGTTCGTGTACCACACTGTCCGGGCTGTCTACCATCCGTGCATATACATACACCGCATCATCATCATATAAAATCTTTACTTCTGTTCTTCGCCCTTCACTTTCTATTCTTCCCGGTACGGGATTAGCCTCTACAAAATTCGTTGCAATGGGTACACCCACCCAGCACTGGTCGTCCAAAACACCATCAATCCTGGGAGTTAATGAAGTCCGTTTTGCCGCCAGCTCTTTTATTTTGACAGGGGTATTTTGCCCGTAGCTGTAAGAAAACAGGAAGAGGAGGCCGAGGAGCGTAAGAGATTTCATTTAATGAGGTAATTATTAAGATAAGACTACACTTCTTTAGAATTGTTGCAAGTTGAACAGGTTTTTAGAGAAAATAAATTGAGCAGCAGAAAGGGCGTAGATTTTCCCGTTACCCCTCTTTGCTCCTCCGGAAAAGGATGGCGAAAAGAGGGGCATCAATAGGGTAATGCATGAAAATTTTGCAGAATTTAGTGACCGGTAATAGCTTTGGCTTCGATGTATTTATCTACACTTCCCAGTTTATACCCTTTTTTCATCATCGAAGAGATATAGGCCGGCGTAACACCCATGGCTTTTGCAGAGATAATTTCATCAATAGAAAGTTTGGTATAGCCCAGCTTTTTAAACCCGGCTACATCTTCTGCAGTAACGCCAATCGCCTTCATGGAGATAATCTGGTCATTCGGAATCTGGCCAAATCCAGCCGCTTCAAACCCTTTTACATATTCTGCGGTAACACCTATAGACTTCATTGCAATAAGGTTATCATCAGAAACCTTATAACCTATATCCCTGAAGCTTTTGATAAATTCCGGCCCGATATTCATTGATTTCATTGCAATCAGGTTGTCTAGCGAGGGCAGGCTGCTTTCATCAGTGTCAGCTGTTTCATCATTTTTTGCCTCATCATTTTTCACTGCTTTTTTTGCCGGAGCTGGTTTTGGGCGTACGTTAACTGCAAAATTCATTGGTGCAGCGTTGCCGGCTTCTTTAGAGCTTTTAATAAAATCTCCTGTAATGTTTTGTGCTTTCAGTGAAATTACCTGTGATACGCTAAGGTTAGTATATCCTGCATTCCTGATGTCTTTAATATAATCGCCGGTCACATTTAAGGATTTCAGTGGGATCAGGTCCTGCAAACTAACATCCGGAAAGCCATTTGACTTTACAGACGTGATAAAAGCTTCATCAATTTTCAGGGCAGCCAGCGGGATGAGATCATTTTTTGTCAAATCTTTATACCCCTGTCTCTTTAACATAGTGATATATGACTTTTTCAGATTGATAGTGAAATATACCGGACCATCCTCCTCTTCATCTACATCAACCCCTTCGCTTTTAAGGGCATTCATAAAACTGTTATCAGGAGTAAATTTAAAGGTCCCCATACCAATATTTCCTTTAAAATTCCCGGTGAACAGGATTGTTCCGGCTTCGCGTGTAAGCTCAAACGAGCCGTCTTTCTCCCTTGGCAGATCTTTAAACTCGCTGAGGTTAAATGTGGTGCTGTTACTATTTTCTCCTGTGGATCCTTTTTCAAAACGAATATGTATTTTATCGTTCTTAATCGTAGCAAACCAGGTGCCCTCACTTTCAAAGGGATGTATTTTACCCAATTCTTTTTTACTGGCAATGGTATTTTGTGTTCCATACGCAGTGGGCTCGTTCAGGAAACATACACACACGATCAGGACAGGAAGTATAAATAAATATTTCCATGTCGTGTTCAGATTAGATTTTTTTGCGTTCATCATGATTAATCTTTTTTTAAGAATGGACTGATTGTAATTGGTGGTTAGGCTAACGGGGAAATGAGGTGCAGAAACCTTCACCAGGCTGAGCTGATAGCTGCCCGGGTCTACTTCTTTGTGCGCTAAAAGTTCGTTATCGGTAAGGAATTCCAGGTTGTCTTCTACTGCTTTGCGGTAAAGCCAGGCAAATGGGTTAAACCATTGGAAGATCAATGCCACTTCTGCTAATACAATATCGTAACTGTGGCCTTGTTCGATATGGATCTTTTCGTGCAGCAGGATCTGACTGTATGTTTCCCACTCGTATTTTTCGGGGTTAATAAAAATGCTGTTGGCAAAAGAACAGGGGGCCTGATCCCCGGAAAGCTCTACAATCCTGAAACGTCCGTCTTGTATGAAGGGCAAGGAATACGAACGATAGATCAGCGTGAGCAGCTGTACGATGAAGTTGACACCAAGATCGCCACCCCTATCCAGTAAACCCAAACCAGCACATCAATAAAGGAGAGGTCACGGAAAATGCTTTTTTGCGTTTGGACACTATCGTTTTTTTGTATGGCTGATGGCGTATCTGAGTGTATTGGTACAGGCTGGCCGGTTACCGTCTCTGCCGGCAAAAAGGAGGCAGGATTAAGTAAGGTGCCTGCTTTGCGGAACGACCACTGCTGCGGCACATGGATAAGCGGCAGCGCAAAAGCAAGTACCAGACAGGCTAGCAGCATAAACCTGTTTAACCGGAAGAAGGTCTCTTTATGGAGCAAAACCTGATAGAAAACAAGGCAGGCAAAAAGAATGAGTGCCACACTAACAATATATACGATCATGGCTTTCTGGATTTAATGAGTGTTAGAATCTCGGAAAACTCTTCTTCTGAAAGATTTTGCTCCTTTGCAAAAAAAGCCAGCATCCGTGGATATGAATTATCAAAGTATTGGCTTACCACATCCTTCAGTGCAAATTTTTGATATTCCTCTCTACTGATAAGAGGGAAATAGCAAAACATATTGCCCAGGGTTTCATGACTGAGAAACCCTTTTTCTTCAAGGATCTTTACCATAGTTGCAACACTATTGTAATGTGGTTTTGGCTCTGGCAGCAGGGGAATAATATCTCTGATAAATGCTTTCTCCACATCCCAGAAAACCTGCATAATCTGTTCTTCTCGTTTCGCTAGTTTGACCATGACTATAATTTTGTATTACAAATCTAATACTAATACATTAATATCAAAACTAATCGATTAGTAGATAGGTAACTTTATTGATACATTTTGTAGTTATGATTAGCGTAACTGAAAGCAAACAAGAGTTATAACACTAAAGCTATTACAATCAGGCCTGGTATAGCTAGATATGGACTAAATGGAAATAATTAAGAGGCATTTTCTTATAATGACACGAATTAACGCAGGACTTCACCAGTTAATTTGTGGCTAGAGCAAATGAACAATTGGTAATGAATGCGTATTGAGTCCGTATTGAGTGCATGTTGACTGCGTGTTTCTCCAATAAAACACGCAGTCAATATACTGTCACTAGCTATGAAATTTGGATTCATCAATAATTATTATTAACTTAGAGTAGATAGAAAACATCATTTTTAACTTTAAATCTTATATACAATGGCTATTAGAAAAGGAAAAGGCCTTTCGGGGTCAATCGGCAAACAAGTTCACAGGAAATGGAGGAAACTCGATATTGTTCAGTCCAGACCCGGCAGAGGCGGCGTAAAACAAACAGAAGAAACCAAAAAAGCATCCCAATTATTTGGGGCATCAAGCCGGCTGGCATTCGGTATCAGAATGATGCTGAGTAATTTTATTATACCCTATTTTGATGGGTCCAGCCATAACAGGAGAACAAGCCTGATTAAGTCTATATTAGAAAAATGCTTCAATAAAAAGAACCTTACCTGCAGGGTAAATGAAAATAGCTTTGACCGTTTGAACGGGTATGAGTTCAACGCCAGTTCAGCACTTACCAGGAGTATGAAAGTTATCCCGGAGAGCAGTTATCAAAACGGCACCGTTACAGTAACCTTCCCCAAATTGATCAATAACCAGGAGTTTATATTCCCGGAGGATACAGAATCATGCATCATTACCATTGGTGCCGGCGCGTACCGGCTGGAAGACCAGTCACTATCAGCAGACTTTAAACCACACAGCTTTGGGGTAACTCAGCAGCAGCAGCTAATAGAAAGTCAAAATTTCACTTTTGCTGTTCCCAACGGGTGTCTCTGTATTGTAGGAATTACCTTACATTATTATCACGATAGCAAATACGGCAAAAGCAGGATCAATCATAAATTGTTTAATCCCGCTGCAATTTGCGGTGCATTTCTCACTCCGGGAACGTTCGATAAAGACTTATCACGCGAATGGGAAGAGCCATCCCCAATTAAAGAGAATACTTTTAAAGTAACTTTTGATAGGTCCGCCACCACAGATCAGGCATCTCTCCGTTCACAGCCATAGTATAATCTTCGTACCGGCAGGGCACGAGATGATACCGTTCATTTTTAGATACTCCTGTAGGGTAAGGAACCTGCATCCACCAGCGGTCAGATTTCTTACTCTTCACAAAAAGCATCTCCCCGCTGCCATCATTCACACTGGCACGGTAAATCAGGTACTGTGATTTGGGATTAAGCGGAAAATCTTTCTTACGGTTGTAAAAACCATCAATAAAATACCATACCATCTGGGCCAGCAGCATAGCCGTCTGGCTGTTATTGTCGAAAGCGGGGTTAAATTCATAAAACCCAATAGAAGTCAGCTTATCGTTTAAGCCCGCATAATGGGCAATCTTGCAGGCCTGTTCCCCATAAAAACCATTTGGATTGGCATTTCCATTGGCAGCTGCATCTGAAGAACGGATTGCAGAAATATCAAAACTGACCATATTTGCATTTCGCATAATCGGCTCTACAGAACTGATATCATTGGTAAACTCGCCCAGGCGGTGTACATCAAAATAAAGTTTATTCATCACCTTTAAACTATCCTGGTTCACAAAATACGTTTGGTAACCTACATTACTAAAATTGAAGAGGTAGTTAGGCTGATGAAGGAATATTTTATTAAGATAAGTATTGGAATGGGTAACTAAACTTTCCTGGTTACCGTCATCCTCTTCCAGGTCGAACTTATTGTCTACCACCACGAGGTCTACCTTTTGCTCCAGGCTTTCGTAAGCCATATACTGCGCATAGGTGAGGTCCTGTCCCCCGCCAATAATTACCGGGATAATCCCCAGCGGGATCAGTTCCGCTACTACCATTTTTAAGGCTACATAGGTATCTGTAATGGATTCTCCAGCCTTGATATTCCCTAAGTCAATGATCCTGCTGGTAAAAGCACCTTCATTGAGCAGGTAAAACTGCTCCCGGAAATAGTCGGGACCTAAAGAACAGCCATTGTTGTTTATCGCAGCACGGTCGTCCTTTACGCCTATTATCGCAATATCGTACTCATTACTGTTAAGCTCCGGGAAATTCTCCGTGTAAAAAGTAGCCTTTAATCCCAGCTGACTGGTATAAAAGCCCTGATTGGGAGTGAATTTTTCGGGACTTAAAGGGGAGAAAAAATCGGATAAAGACATAAAGTAATATAATGTATGCTGTCAAATATCTATTTTTGAGACCATATATTAATGAACATCCTAAAAAAAATGAAATGATTTTAGTCACCGGCGCTACAGGTTTTTTAGGATCTGAACTCGTTCGCCAGTTAACCGGGCAAGGGAAAAAAGTAAGGGCAATAAAGCGCGAAACATCGGCCATCCCTTCCATCCTGGCTGCAAATACACTGATTGAATGGGTGATAGCAGACATTAACGACCTGGCTTCCCTGGAAGATATTTTTGAAGATATCACCCAGGTATACCATTGTGCCGCATTGGTTTCTTTTAACCCCAAAGACAAAACAAAACTTTTAAAGGTCAACATTGAAGGTACCAGCAATATTGCGAATCTCTGTGTAGCCTATCATGCGCGCCTGCTCCATGTAAGCTCTATTGCTGCTTTGGGAGAACCCAAAAAAGGGAATCTACTGATTACAGAAGATGATTACTGGGAGTATGATGCTAAAGTGCATTCTTATGCCATTTCCAAGTATGAAGGTGAGATGGAAGTATGGCGCAGTATTGCCGAAGGCCTGGATGCCGTAATCGTAAACCCTGCGGTGATTATCGGCCGCAATGCCGGTTTTGAAGGCAGCGGTGCGATATTTAAACTGGTAAAAGACGGACTATCTTTTTATACCGCCGGTGCAACAGGAATTGTAGATGTAGAGGATGTAGCA
>Ga0247805_1001410_pt1 | contig 11579 bp, 11 predicted proteins | sample UWRJL044104R1_FD_180930 | JGI IMG/M metagenome (GOLD analysis project Ga0247805, IMG submission 180930) | Plant litter microbial communities from Arlington Agricultural Research Station in Wisconsin, United States - UWRJ-L044-104R-1 | ecosystem: Environmental > Terrestrial > Plant litter >...
CAGGGCCACTGCTTTACCCCGGATGGCGTTTGGAAAAATCTCTCCCACCACTACCCAGCATACAGGACCGAAAGAAAAGGCAAAACAAGCGATAAACACAAGGATAAAAAGTAAGATCCAGGGGCCGGAAGTGATACCTAAAGCAAATAAAGCACCGATGGTCAGGAGGGAAATGACAGCACCGGAAATCCCCACCAGCAAGAGTGGTCTTCTGCCCCATTTATCCACTGTAAAGATCGCTACAAATGTAAAAACTACATTTACAAGGCCAATCGTCACTTGTCCGCCCATTGCGCTGCTTAAGGTAAAACCGGCCTGTTCCAGTATACGGGGACCGTAATAGATCACTGCATTGATACCACACACCTGGGAAAGGAAAGGCAATAACATACCTATCCACAAAGCTTTACGGTAAACAGGCTTAAACAATTCCTTCACAGAAGTCATATCCTGATCGTCCTGTTTACGGAATCCCTCAATTTCATGTTGTGCAGCTTCAGGTCCGTCTATTTTAATCAGGATGGCCAGTGCCTGTTGCACTTTCCCTTTGAGCAGCAACCATCTTGGCGACTCTGGCACCAGCAGCAGGCTCAATAAAAATATAGCAGAAGGCAAAGCACCAAGCCCCAGCATGGCCCGCCATACCTCAGTAGTAAATATCCTCTTCATCCCCTCAGCAGTATAATGCACGGCGGTATGATCAACCAGCCAGGCATTTGTAAAATAAGCTACCACAATACCGATCGTAAGTGCCAACTGATAAAGAGAAACCATCATACCTCTCAGGCGCGAGGGCGCAAACTCAGAAATATATAAAGGTGATACCATAGAGGCCACGCCGATCCCCAGTCCGCCGATCAGACGGAAGATAATCAGGATGATAAAAGATCCTGAAAACATACAGCCAATAGCAGAGGCCAGGAATAAGATTGCGGAAATGATCAAGACAATCTTACGGCCATAATAGTCGCTCAGTTTTCCTGAGCAACTTACACCGATGATGCAACCCAGGAGTGCACAACTAACGAACCATCCCTCGCTGACAGCATTCAGGCCGTAATCGTTTTTTACCAGACCAATCGTACCAGAGATAACAGCGGTGTCAAAACCAAAAAGGAATCCGCCCAGGGCTGCGACTAAACAGACCAGGTAGAGGTAAACCGTACTTTTACGGACAGGTTGTAGAGGGTTTATTTCAGTATACATCAGCTTATTTTAAGAATGCTTTAATCACCCTGGCACGACCTGTACCCAGGTTAGTTAACTGGTAAGAATTGGCGGCTGCGGGCACCACGAAAGTCTCAGCATAGGCGTATTCGTGGCAGGTGCCATCAGCAGTTTCAATACGCAGGGACTCACCCTCAACCAACATGAGTACATGACAGCACTGCCGGGTATCTACTTCGATTTTCCCGTCAAATTCCAGCCGGTGTATCGCATAGAAATGTGCTTCATGTGTAGGAAGATGAACAATCTGCCAGTCATCTCCCTCCTCAATAACAGCGGGCTTAGCAATCAGCTCCTCCTTTACTACCGCACCCTTGCGTGTAAAATCTAGATTATGAAAGGCATGATCAATATTAATAGGTCTCGGATGACCATCCAGGTCGAGCCTTAACCAATCGTACATTTTAAACGTAAAAATATAAGGTGTAGCACTAATTTCAAGTACGAGATTACCTTTGCCTGCGCTATGTACTGTACCATTGGGTATCAGAAACAGATCATGTTTTTGTGCAGGGAGTTCCTGTACATAATCAGTGATCTTCACTTCCTTCCCTTGCAACTGACTTTGTTCCAGGGCAGCTTTAAATTCTGCCGGATCAATGTTATCCTGAAAGCCCAGATAAACAGTAGCCTCCGGTTCACAATCCAGGATATAATAAGTTTCATCCTGTGTGATCGTTTCCCCGAAGTTTTCCTGGATATACTTTAATTGCGGATGGCATTGGATAGAAAGGTTTCCTCCGTCAAAAGTATCCAGAAAGTCGAAGCGGATAGGAAATTCATCCCCATAAATGCAGGCATGTTTACCCAGCACCTGCTGCTGGTTATGAAACATCAGTGTATCAAAAGAAACTTCCAGCAGGTTGCCATCACTTTCAAACACTAAACCATTCTCTGGAACAATCAATTCAAATGACCAGGCATAATTGACCACCTCGGTATTCAATTGTTTAATCTTGTTTTTGATCCATTGTCCGCCCCATGCTCCCGGCTCAAACCAGGGTCTTACGCGAATTACCGAAGTGCTGATTTGATTTAACCCTTTAACCAGATCAGCATTGAACATCCAGTTGATCTGGTCTGGCCACTGACCGTCAGCAATGACAGCAATCTGATTTAATATTGTTTTTTTGTGCTTATTGAGCAGTGCCCAATCTACAAAATAAAAGCGTTTATACATTCGGGAATGTGCGGCCAGCGTTTTAGCGCCTAAGTTATTGATCACCCCTGCCCTCATCCTGAACTGGAGTTCATTCTTTGGGAGATCCACATACAATAAAGCTGCCTGCCAGTTTGCAAGTGCTGCGCCAGTGCCAATGATGATATTTATGGTTGCATTTTGGTCAGGAACTGCAGCAGTTAACTGATCAGTCCGATATAAATCTGCGAGTGTCAGCGTACATTTGGTTCCCCAAACAGCATTTTCTTCCCCAAGAAATGGTTCGATCAGCTGATCAATCACTACGCTTTCCAATAAAAAGTCTGCTGTATAAATCCAATTTGCAGTCAGACCTCTTTCTGTGAGACAATCACTTATCCCTTGCCGTATTTTCTCCCAGAACACCCCCACATAGCCATCTATCACTACATTTTTTTCTGAAATAATCCAGTCAGTAAGGGAGCAATAACCATTAAAAATTTTGTGCTCGTCCAGAGCGCATACCGGATAGATATCATAACCATCGTCTTTTACTAACGGTTTATTGAGTTGGGGAGGCATTAAGTACTGGGAAGTTTTGCGCAGCCTGCTTTCCATATCAAAGGAATAAGATGATAATTTTTCGCTCATATAATTCATTAATGCATCAGCTGATGATTTGGTGTAGCTCATTATAAACAATTGACAGCTAACGGTAAATATTCGGTTATTATGTACAAACATATGAAATAAATAATAGAATTAAAATTAAATAATTCAAGCTAACAATACATATACAGCCTAAAAACACTAAAAACCTACTTAATCATATATTAATGTATATACATATAAGGATTAAACAAATTTCATTATGTTTGTAGCAAACAATATCATGCACTATAGTATAGACCACGAAAGCACTGTTCCCCTGCACACACAGGCAGAAAATCTGCTGCGGCAATTGATTGCAGAAGAACAATATCAAAACGGAAAAAACATTCCTAATGAAGTTGATCTGGCTAACATGCTGTCTATATCCCGTACTACCCTGAGAATTGCGATTAATAAACTGGTACTCGAGGGCTTACTTATCCGAAAGAAAAAGGCCGGCACCAAGGTTGTACAGGGAGCCGTCAGTTCGAAATCTAATAACTGGCTAAGCTTTTCGCAGGAGATGAAGTTAAGGGGGATCCCCATCAAAAACTTTGAATTGCATGTTTCATGGGAACTGCCTGATATGAAACTGGCTGCCTTTTTCAACATTGCTCAAGATCAGCCTGTATTAAAAATGGAAAGGGTTAGAGGTCGGCCTGAAGAACCCTTTGTTTTTTTCGTTTCCTACTTTCATCCATGCGTGGGACTAACACCGGATGATGATTTTAAGAGGCCATTATATGAGCTTTTAGAACAGGAACATGACATTATTGCCACCTTATCGAAAGAAGAAATAATGGCTACTGCGGCAGTTGAACTGGTCGCAAAAAAACTATTGATAGCTGTAGGGAGCCCTATATTGTTTCGAAAACGATTTGTTTATGATCAGAATGAACGTCCGATAGAGTATAATATTGGTTATTACAAAGCGGATAGTTTTATTTATACGCTGGAAAGCACAAGATAAGAAACAAAAAAGACCTGCCATTTGACAGGTCTTTTTAATTTAGCCTCGCCCGCTTGTCGCTCTTTTTAAGGCCAACATGGGATTTTTTCTAAAAAGACTCACAAGATACCAGCTTTTTTCTTTCCAGCGCATGCCTTAAGCCAATCATTGCAAAAGCCAGCAGGCCAAAAACCATTCCTATCCAGGGGTTGTACGCTACCCCTTTCGACATAATCATCCAGCCACCAAGAGTGGTGCCCAGGGTAACACCCAGATTACCAAAAGAAGTAGCCAGACTGTTGGCAAATTCCAGCGACTCCGGCACAGCGGAGATCATATAAGTCGATGCGTTTAAAAAGCTTGGAGAATACAGAAAACCCCAAATCGCTATGACAATAAAAGTGGAGACGGTATTTCCATCTGAAAAATGGAGCAGGACGGGAATTAATATGGTACCAGAGAGAAAAAAGGCAGTAGTTTTAGCCACATTCCTGTTGAGCATCTTACCTGCCACCCAGTTAGACAAGACCCCCATTAGGCCAAATAGCAGCAGCATATAACTCACCATCTTATTATCCATACCCTTCGCTTTATTCAGGTACTCTGCAAAATAGCTGTAAGTGGAAAACCAGGCTACAATCATAAAGAAGTTCATTGCTATGCTGATCACAAAAGCAGGTTTCCCAAATACTTTCAGCTCACTGCCAAACGACTTTTTCTCTTTTACCGGCATGGATGGCAGTACAAAATAAATTCCCGTTAAAGCGAGGAGACTTACTATAAACTGAACAAAAAATGAATATTCCCACGACCACAAGCTGGCTAAATAGGTAGCAAAAGGAACCGTTGTCACCATTGCGATAGCTACTCCGCTGAAAACAATACTCATCAACCCATTCTCATTTTTTTTGTCTGATCCTGAAACTGCTACAGACAAAGCTGTGGCGATATAAACAGGCTGGAGGAATGCAGGCATGATCCTAACCAGCATCAAAAGCCAGAACGGCGGAGAGAATGATGATACTAACCCTGTAATAGCGAATATAGAAATGGCCGTCAGCATTACCTTTTTACGATCGAAACCGGAAGCCAGTAAAGTCATAAAAGGACCGGTTAATGCAATAATCAGGGCAAAGGCACTGAGCAGGTATCCAGCCTGATCAATATCTATTTTATAAAATGTAGCTATCTGTGGCAAAATACCGATCACACCAAATTCTGTAGTAATCACTCCAATAAATCCGAGACAGCCGATGTAGGCATATTTTTTCATAATTATTTGTTATGTTATTTTATTATTAATCAAAATGAGCTGCAAATGTATCAGTCTTCGTTACTTTTGCGGCCTGTACAGTCAATTGTTCGGGACTAACAAATTTGTAAGTGATGGGAAAGAGAAAAGAGAATTCGACTAATATGGTCAATCAAAAGTGTATCACAGAAGGCTGTGACCTGACCTTTGCTGTATGCAAAATAGGCGGAAGATGGAAACTGCTGATTTTATGCAAACTTGAACATGAAAAGCTAAGATTCAGTGAAATCAGAAAGCTGATTCCAAATATTAGCGAGAGGATGCTGACGCTGCAGCTTCGCGAACTTGAAAAAGATGGATTGGTTAAACGGACTGTTTATGCTGAAGTTCCATTACGGGTTGACTATGAGCTGACCGATATTGCACAGGAACTCATCCCCATCTGGTTACAATTAAGCAACTGGGGAGCTAAACTGAGAGTGGCCACCGATGAGATTGCTGCTATAGGATAATAATTAAGAACCTGTCTCTAACAAGCCTTCTTCCGTTTAACGTTTTTCTCTGGTCGCTTTATCAAAAGAGAATACCAGATTTTTCTGATCAATCTCTTTCAATGATAGTTCATGTCTGTCTTCTCCAGGACGATCAGCGGTAAAATAAACTTTAACCTCATCAGTTTTTCCTTTTTCCAGCCCATCGTCAAATAAAGCAATTCCGAACAAGGTGCTATCCACTTTAGAATAGGCATTGATAGTTACAATGCCTAAATTATACTTACCATTATTTTTTATGGTAATAATTCCGTCTTTGTAAGTATAACTGACTCCTTTCAGTGTCGCAAGATAGGTTTTGTTCTTGCTGGTAATAGCTTTGTAGGTTTGCGCATATCCTGAAATTGAAGCGATGGATAAAAAAGAGGCCAGTAATATTTTCTTCATAGATTTAAGCTTATACAAAAATAGTCTTTAAAGCATTAACTAAAGAAATGGTTTACAAAATTCCGCTTGCTGTATCTCAGGCCTGAACTTCCCCCACTCATCAGCTTCTCCGAGTCATACAAAACCCCTGCAGGCGTTACTTGCAGGGGTTTCTAAAATACATAAATTAGATTTATCTAGAAGATTCTCTTTGTTCTGCTGTCTCCTGAGCCATAATAAAAGTTAACGACTTTTTTATCGCCCTTGTTAGCAAGAAAATAGGTCGTACTGATACCTAAGTTATTAGTAACGTTTAAGTTTAAATTATAACTCAGAACATATAAGTTTTGAGAAGTATCGTAAAGCGTAGCTTTTGAAATTAAACCTTTGGCGTTGGGCACCAGCACTCCGTTAGCATCTCTTCTCAGGTGAACATATCCATATCCGCCTTCTGCCGAACTATAATTTGCTATTTTTCCAGAAGCATTTGTCGTTGCACTTAACAAGGGCTGACTTTTGATTATAGTTCCTGTAATGTCAATAACTGATACATCTAATTTTACATTTGCATCATAGGTGCTTTGATTTAAATCGTAATAATTTCCATTATAATAATTATAATTACTGATATTCAACCGCTCTACCTGATAACCATCTGAAATGGAACTCAAGAAAATAGAATTGCTGTTATAGTTCGCATTTACTTGTAAATACATCTCCCTTCCTGATTTATCTTTTGGAAATTTCAGATATACAGGGCTGTTTACTGCAGGAACAGGTGCGTTATAGATATTAACATTAAAATATGTCTTAACTGAAGTTACGAAAGGTAATTGGAAAGGAATTGGATTAGCTTCGTTATCTTCTGTACCATAAACATACAATTTCTGATCTGCTTCGATTTGTCCAAAACTAAGTGTATATAAGCCTGGAGCGGCAGGTAGTTTGAGCGAATAAGTACCAGTTGGTGTAGTAAAAGTTGGGAATGATACACTATATGAGCCATTAAACCCGTTTGGAATATTAGTAGAGGCTGATACCAATACATTTCCTCCAACTTTTTCTGCTGACGAATTGGTTAAATCAGTATCGATATATAATGTTCCTGAAATTTCGTTTAACAATTCTGCTGTGTTCCATAACTTTGCAGTTCCTAAAGTGATGTCTTTACACATCACATGTGTTGCTGCATAGCCAGTCTTAGTGATTAAGAATGTACTGGTAGGAAACAGATATAAGGAAGAAAACATCGCTACGCCCTGCGCATTTGTTTTACTCGAGAATAGTTTGCCCTCCGAGGAGACAATTACATCTGCATCAGCAATCGGCGCATTTGTCACTACATCAGTCACCGCCACACTATAGTCTTGTTTAGCAGCAGCAATGGCGCCTGCACGGGCCAAACTGTCATTCAATTTAAGCTGTTCTAAAGCAGCAGTATTGGTAAGCTGCTGCAGTGCGTTTGCGCCTTTTTGTTTTAAAGTTTCTAAATCCAGCTCATGCTGGTATTTTAGCGTCAATAGCTCTTTTTGCGCAGCAATCGCATCTGCTTCGGAAAATTCGTCTTTGGAACAGCCCGCAACATAGATAGCCAGGGCGACTAAAATTAGTCTGGTAAATTTTAATTTCATATGAATTGATTCTGGATTGAGATTTTGTGGCTAGAGAACTGGAATAATAAGGCCTATTCTGGATATAAAAGAGTTGGATCTGATATCGCTCCCGAAACCAACCTTTTCCATATAAGAATAATTTTTCCTTGCCGGACTTAGGCCGGCCATATACCTGAAGTCTAATAATAACTTCACATTGCTGAAGAGTGGTAAACGCAGATCTGCGCCCAGTATAAAGTTTAATCTATCTTTGTTATACCTGCTGGTCAGGTCGTCTGAGTCTGATACAGTAGTGATAATATCTTCTCCTGGCAGTAAGTTACCTGTCTTTTGATAACGCTCCGTTGCATTGAAGTTATAAGCATAACTTCCTCCAAGGTACAGCGCTGGTTTCCAGTCTTTTTCCAAGAGAATAGTATACCTCAAAAGCAAGGGTATGTTTAAGCTGTTTAAATGAACGGAGCTGTTTTTAACATTTTTCGTCGTAAAACTCTCCGGTAAACCAAATCTCGTATCATCTTTAAAGCTCAGGAGCTGACCACCCTGTTGCACAAAACTTGCTTCCACCTGAACACTCCATTGTTGATGCACATGATAGGTAAGCAGCAGTCCGGCCGCATAGCCGGTGTTGGTTCCTGTTTGAGGCTGACCATTGCTAAACTTGTTTACAGCTAATCCTCCCGCTACACCGATCTCAAATTTAGAATCACTGAATTGAACATCAGCGCTATCAATAATACCCTGGGCCTTTGCGTGATCGGAAAATAAAAAAGGTAAAGCAAAACAGAAAATAAAAGCAGAAAATAGCTTATGAATTGCAAAAAATTGCAACTTTTGAGAGAGAGCGTGCATTAATTATTGGCTTAAGCAACAAAAGTAGTGAATTTTTACATAAAATAAAATACAAGAACTTATTTTTGATAAATTTTATTCAGATACTATGTACTGATCTCTATTTCTATTTCAAGAATTTGACTATACGGCTAATAGTCCAGTATTTACATTTTATTTGGTTACAGAATTATTTCCGTTAGTGACTTCCTTATTACCCTGAAATTTTCAAATACTGTAGCCATTTCTATTTTCCACTAATTACTTTTCGGTGCTCAATTCCCCATTCTGCCAGGTTGTTGATAATGGTTTTCAACGTTAGGCCATATTCTGATAATTGATATTGAACAGCTATAGGCTGCGTATCTAACACAGTTCTCTTTACCAGTTTATTGATCTCCAGGTCTTTCAATTCCTGACTCAACATTTTGTTTGATATTCCCGGTATATCATTCAGGATATCAGAGAATCTCCTTTTGTTATAATAGCAAATGGATGAAATGATAGAAATTTTCCATTTCCCATTCAAAACGTCCATCGCATCGTGGACAGCCATAATCTCCTTTTTGTGCCCTAATTGGCATTCGTTTTCAGTCATAAGTTACCTTGTTACTCAAAAGTTACTGTTACTTTTCGTTACAAAGTAACCTAAATAAATGTTCATAATATAACTTTGCACCATAAACATTATCAAAATCATCATGGACTTTACAAATAAAAACGTTGTTATTACAGGTGGAACAACCGGAATAGGCCTGGCAACAGCAAAAGCATTTATCAGCGCAGGCGCAAACGTATGGATCACAGGCAGAAATGCTGCCAATCTGGAAAAAGCGACCACAGAGATAAACAATCCCAAATTATTTACTGTAATATCAGACACTTCAAAAATCGACGACATTGCAATCCTGGAAAAAGCAGTTGCAGAAAGCGGGAACAAATTAGATGTGCTTTTCCTGAATGCGGGAATTGCGACATTCGAGCCCATAGCAAACGTAACTGAGGCAAATTTTGATGCACAATTCAACACCAATGTGAAGGGACATTTTTTCACCTTGCAAAAATTACTTCCTCACCTGGCAGATGGAGCAGCGGTGGTGTTCACTTCTTCAACAGTTGCCACAGCTGCAAACTCGGGATCCAGCGTATACGCTGCCACTAAGGGCGCATTGAATAAAATTGCCCAGATTGCTGCAAATGAACTGGCAGAAAGAAAAATTCGTGTAAACATCGTTAGCCCGGGACCTATTTTAACCCCGGGTTTAGAAGGCGCCGTGCCCGAAGAAGCAAAAGGGTATTTAGCAGGTGCTACAGCACTGCAACGAATTGGTGATCCTGATGAAGTTGCAAAAACTGTATTATTCCTGGCTTCTGATGCCGCAAGTTTCATTACAGGTACTGAGCTCGTTGTGGATGGCGGTTACCTGAACTATGCATTAAAATAGTTTTTAACGTTATTCTTCAATAGCTAAGCATAGAAAGCGGCATTGTCACTTTCTATGCTTCATTTCTGGGATTCATTGCAATAACATACTTCGAAGCGCTTTCCACACAAGGCCATTCTTCTGGCCAGCATCCCATAAAATTCGTAAGAGAAAATACGTGGTTTGGTTTTATTTACGAGACCTTTCAAAGAAGCAAACAGGTACATTTATGCTGAAGAGTCAGAAGAATTTTCACGGAGCGTAATTAAATCCTGAATCTGAGCGGGCGAAGGAAAAGAAGGAAGCAGCTGATCAGCCGGCCATAGGACCTGCCGCGTCGATGACGTGACAAACAATTCGAATAAAAGCAGGCATGCAACTTTGATTTCAAGCAATCTAATCCGTTTTATCATCGGTTAATTATAGTTTAGTTACTATTTCTTGTTTGAAGTTACAGACTGATAGGTTAGGATATCCGTACCTTTACATCCAAAAATCCTGCTCTTCACATCGTTTAGCACCAGAACTTCAGTTGAATCGAAGGCACGGCTAAAGGCTACATAATCGCCTTTTGAAGTTTTGCTATCAATAACGTACATATGCCACATCAGGTATCCGGAAGGGAGAGAGATGATCACTTTCCTTCCGGCTGCCAATTCGTGGTCAATTGTAGAAAAAAGCCGTTCATAAGGGAACTGATCTCCTCTGGGTACTGCGAACTGCTGGCCAAACCTAAGACCAGCAATAACTTTTTTGTCAAAGTTTTTAAAGGTCCCGTCCGCCCTGTTGTTCCAATTGCGCTGAAGCTGATAGTAATCCGCTGCTGCCTTTTTATTGAACTTCAGTATAAGCTCAACTGACATAGGAATGCAGGAATTGGGGGAGATCTGGCTGTGCTTTAGCGCAGCTTCCCGGATCGACCCATTACCTGACCTTCGGGTAGCTTTCTTTTGACTATAACCCGTTTGAGAAAAACACAGAATGGTGATTAGCAAAAATGTAAATCTTTTCATCTTTGAGCAGTAAAAATTATAAAACAAGATAGACAAAAACCAGCTTGCAAAGCCTGTACAACATCAACACTGTTACAACAGGGTGCTTGCCAAACCAGTTCTCCTCTCATTGGTAACTAATTGCCGGTTTCAGCCCGTTTATCACTGTATTTTAGTTGTATCTCATCAGGGTTTTTAGCATAGTCAACCCAAAGCTGATCAATAGACTTTCCCGTCAGATTTACCCAGCTCTGTTCAGTGTATTGATGTGCTCTCAGTTCCTGGTCCAGTGATGCTATTAAACCTGATTTCACATGCTGTTCTAACCACGTAAAAAATCTGGCAGTAATCCTATAGCTGTTTTTATAGCTTTGATTAGTATTAAAGGCTGGCAGACTCCATTTTGAACCCACATTATCTACACCATATGTATACCGCACATAGTCCGCAATGCCCTCAGTTAACCAAACCGGTCCGGCACTATAGCCATAACCCTGAACAATATGCATGGTTTCATGCGTAACTACATCGATGTCGGTAGGATGGGCTTTAAGATATCCTGCACTAAATAAAATGCGGTTGCCA
>Ga0247805_1001411_pt1 | contig 11576 bp, 6 predicted proteins | sample UWRJL044104R1_FD_180930 | JGI IMG/M metagenome (GOLD analysis project Ga0247805, IMG submission 180930) | Plant litter microbial communities from Arlington Agricultural Research Station in Wisconsin, United States - UWRJ-L044-104R-1 | ecosystem: Environmental > Terrestrial > Plant litter >...
GAAAGACGGGTAAATACATATCTGCCAAGGAATCCGAATTGCGGAGCCTGATTAGGATATAAAATACCTGAAGTTCCCTGAGAACCCAATAATAGTTCCTGAGGATATACGTCAAATATATTATTAGCACCGACTGTTAGCTTCAGGCTTTTAGTAAAGTTATAACCGGCACCAAGGTCGGTAATAACTCTGCCTGTCAACACCTGACGATTAGCATCTACGTTAGTGGGCTGTTCAACCTTTCCAAAATATACATTCCGGATAAAAGCATTCCATTTGCCAATTGTGTAGTCAAATGTAATATTGGATTTCATACGCGGCGTTACTTTTTCGATAAGAATACGGCTGGCATTATCCAGATAAATGTTTTCTTTTCCTGCAAGCAGCGGAGATGCATGAACCGGGCCTACAATACTGGTTTTGGTAAAAGTGGTTGCCCAGTCTGCACGTAGGTTTCCTTTACCCAGCGCTGTATTATAAGACAAGACAACATCCAGACCTTTGGTCTCTGTATTTACTGCATTGGCGAAAAACCTTGCCGTTGTTGCATTGGCCAGACGTAGCAGGTTGAAAATCTCCTTATCCTGATCAGAAGCTGTAGGTGAATTATTACCCACGAATTGTCCGGTATAAATTACACGGTCATTAATTCTAATGAAGTACCCGTCGACAGTAATTTTCAGTTTACCCAGGTTAGACGTAAAACCTGCACTGATACTTTTTGAAGTTTCTTGTTTCAATTTCGGAATACCCAGAAGCTGGGCAATACGGCTGTCATTCGCAAATGTGCCCGACTCTACGATATTACCATCCACATAAACTGAAGATGTAGAGCTAAAATACTGCTGATGTAATGACGGCGCCCTAAAACCCGTACTCGCTGCTGCACGCAACAGGAAAACATCTGAAAATTTATAACGCGCTGCCAGTTTTCCATTCACCGTGGAACCGAAATCTGAATAATTCTCGAAACGGGCAGCTGCATCTACGAGGAATTTTTCCGTGAAATTAAATTCGACATCGCCATAAGCTGCTACAGAGTTTCTGGATTCATTAGTCAGATTAGCCTGATTGATACCTGGGAAACCTTGCGCACCACCGGCATAGGCTGCACCATTTGGTGCAAAACGCGTAGGAATATTTCCATTTGGATCGGAAACCAGAATAGGTTTACCCTGACCGTCTACACCTACTTGCAATGCATTGCCATAATTCCTCCAGGAGCTTTCTTCGCCCGGATTGATCTTATAATTTTCATATCTGTTCTCAAATCCAAAAGCAACGTTAATTCCTTTTAATGGTCCTTCAAAGAAACGGCTGAAATCCAGATTGGTGGTATTCTGAGCGAATTCATATCCACCCGATTCAAAGGAAGTCGGAGATGCAGTAAGCATAGAAGCATTTACTGAATTACCGGTTTTGAAATCGATCACATTGCGGCCGTAAGTATTACTGAAGTCTGACTTCCATTTGCCGACAGTCCCGCGGATACCAACTGCGAAAGATTGATCCAGACTATTGGTAATAATCTCAGGAAGGAATCCATTTGGATAAATTACTGCATTATTCTGATTCAGCTGACGCGGTGTACGGTAAAACGCAGTAGATACTCCATTCCTGTAATTAACACCTCCAAAAGCATAAACTTCTGCATCCTGTGCAACAGGAATTACCGAGTTGAAGAATAAAGCTCCTCCCCTGTTTCTGGACTGGCCGATATTAGGAACGAAATCTGAACGGCTCTGACCCCTGCGGGCTAGTTCTGCATCTGTAATATCCACACCCGTTGGGGTTGGATAGAGTGAAGGATTATTATAATCCGTATAGATTGCACCTCTGTATGGCGTAGTTCTGGAGGCGAAATCACGGTAGTCGAATGATCCCGATAGATTCAGATAACCACCTTTATCATTCAGGGCGACGCCATAATTGACGTTAGCTTGTACAGTTTCCCCGTCTAATCCATCGGAATGCTTACCAGTATAACCGCCACCTGAAACACTAGCTGTAAGCTTATTGACATCATTATTCAGGATAATATTAATCACGCCTGCAATCGCATCAGATCCGTACTGCGCGGCAGCACCATCCCTGAGGATCTCAACCCGTTTAATTGAAGAAGTAGGAATTGCATTCATGTCTGTACCGACAGAACCCTTACCCAAACTTCCATTGATATTTACAAGAGCTGTGGTATGTCTCCTTTTACCGTTAATTAAAACCAGAACCTGATCTGGGCCCAGACCACGCAGAGACGCCGGATCAATATGATCGGTTCCATCTGTTAAGCTCATTACATTAGACGTGAATGATGGGGCCACAAAATTCAGGATCTGGTTGAGGGATACCTGCGGTATATTTTGAGTGATCCTGCTGATATCAACCACGTCAACAGGAACAGGTGTATCCAGGTTAGACCTTGGTGCACTTCTGGAGCCCAATACAACCACATTATCCAGCTCATTGCTGTTAGGCAACAGGAAAAAATCTACTGTCTGTGTTTCCTGTTCACCTATAGTGATTCTTTTTTGCTGCGCCTGATAGCCCAGATAAGTAACTGAAATGGTATAAGTGCCCGCGCTTGGCAATTTTAGTTCATAACGGCCGGCAGAATTAGTACCGGCTTTTGGTCCATTTCCGGAAACTGCAACAGTGGCACCGATAATGGTCTGCGATGTATCGCTGACGACCCCCCGGATAGTTTGTGCCTGACTGCCCAGTGCCAGTAAAGTAAGACCTGTTAAAATTGAGTAGAATTTAATTTTCATAGAATTGATTTAGGTTATTAGATGATTCTCAAACAAATATATTCGATTAAACGACAAACACTACATACTTAGTCGTATTTAGTGCTTTATTTAACCTAACCCTTAAGTTACAGAAAATTATCATGTTATATTCCGGACATAAGACAAAGCCGCGGCAGCTATAAAGCAAAAAAGACGTGCCATTGCTGACACGTCTTTTTTTTACGCAAATTTAGCGTTATCACAATAACTTAGCGTATACTAGTCTACTCTGTCTCTGATCTGAGAGGCTTTCAGATAAACTTTACCACCTTTTTTATCAACGTAATATTTACGGTTTTTACCGTCAATATATACATCTGTACCATCTGGTGCTTTCTTACCTTTATAAGTTTTGTCAGCAACTTTAGCTGTACCCTTTACAGCAACTTCTGCTGTTTTGTTACCTACTTTACTGGCGGTGTTTTCAATTTTCTGACCAACTGTCTTTTTTTCCTGGGCTTGTACCGATAAAGATACCGATGCCAGAGCTAGGGCGAAGAAACCCAATACAAAAGTTTTTTTCATATTCTTAGAATTTAATTTAGCAGTAATGAAGCTAAGATCAGGCAGCCTGCAGTATAGGATATATAGCAGGCCTGAAGATGGTTTCACGATTGTGTTAAATCAATTTCCAGGCCGAATAAAATCAGATCAGTTTTTCTGTCAATAACCTCATTTCTATCTGCGGCGAGTTTTTTTCGTATAATATTGCATACACTGCGCGGCTGATCGGCATATCAACTTTGTACTTTTTATTAATCACATGCATACAGGCAGTTGCATAGTAACCTTCAGCTATCATATTCATTTCGAGCTGAGCAGACTTAACCGTGTATCCCTTGCCTATCATATTACCAAAAGTTCTGTTTCTGCTAAACTGCGAATAGGCTGTGACAAGCAAATCACCTAAATAAGCGGATTCTTTAATATCCCTGTCAATTGGATGGACAGCATCTACAAAATCTTTCATTTCACGGACCGCATTAGAGATAAGCACTGCCTGAAAGTTATCGCCATAACCCAAACCATGACAAATTCCACTCGCTACCGCATAGATATTCTTAAGCACCGCAGCGTATTCTGTACCGTAAATATCGTCTGAAACATTAGTTTTAATATACCTTGTATTAAGCAGTTTAGAAAATTCAACTGCATATTCCAAAGTAACTGAAGAGATAGTCAGGTATGAGAGTTTCTCCAATGCGACTTCTTCTGCATGGCAAGGTCCACTGATTACTATCAGATCTTCTTTTGGAATGCCATACTTTTCCTGCATGAATTCGCCTATAATCTGATTCTCATCTGGCACGATTCCTTTAATTGCAGAAACTATTTTCTTACCGGCAAGCATCTCCGGCGTTACACCGCGAAGGCTTTCCTTAAGAAATGCAGCCGGCACATTCAGGATGACATAGTCTACCGGTTCCAGTATAGCTGGCAGCTGATCGGAAATATGCGATTCAGGTATCCTGATCTCGACCGAGCTCAGGTATTTAGGGTTATGTTTATATTTTTTAAGGTGTTCGATTACTTCGGTATCCCGCAGCCACCAGTATATGTCTTTCTCGGTAAGGTTATCCGAAAGCATCTTGATAACGGCCGTCGCCCAGCTTCCGCCGCCAATCATTGCAACTTTTGGTCTCATCATAGTCAAATAAAAAATCCCGGTTTAATGTTTTAAACCGGGACAAATTACTTAAATTATTATGAAGCGTCGTTTTTACTTTTTATCAGGATTTGCAAATAACTGATCCTTAGTAGTTTTTTCTACCTTCGCACCATCTTTCAAACGGTTCTGTATGGCAGAATAAGGTCCGCTAACAATTTCAGTTCCTGCTTTCAGACCACTCTTGATCTCAATGAACTGATCATTTTGAATACCGGTTGTAACCTCAACTTGTTTTACTGTACCACCTGCATAGGTATAAACATATTGTTTAATAGTTTTATCTGTCAGTTTTGACTTCTGCTTATCTGCATTTGCGTCATTTCCCTGCTGTTCTTTGTCGCTGCCGCCACCTTCGCTCTTTGTAAATACGGATTGGATCGGAACAGAAAGACTGTTCACAGATGAACTTTCAATATCAACTGTAGCCGATAATCCGGGTCTGAAAGGCGAGGGTAAATCTTTAGCACCACCCTGAACGCCACTGTATGAATCTGCTGAGATTCTTACTTTGACAACAAAATTCGTCACCTGGTCAACTGTTGTTGTTGTTGTGCCCACATCTTTAGAAGAACTGGCAATTTCTGTAACGATTCCTTTAAATTTCTTATCAGCAAACGCGTCTACCTCTATCGTTGCACTGTCACCTACGTTCACACGGTTAATATCATTTTCATTTACGTCTACGTTCACCTCCATAGAGTTCAGGTTTGAAATACGCATGATCTCTGTACCAGCAAACTGAGCTGTTCCCAGGATCCTGTCGCCAAGCTCAACCGATAACTTTGAAATTACACCATCTACCGGAGCGAAAGTAGTTGCTTTAGCCAAATTGGCACCCGCTTCCTGAACATTGGCACCTGATTGTGCTAGATTAAATTTAGCAGCAATCAAAGATTGTTTTGCACTCTCAAGATTCGTTCTTGCTGTGGAATATGCGGCTTTGGCTGCATCAAATTCTGCAACAGAGATCACTTTTTTATTGAAGAGTTCTACATTCCTTTTATAGATTCCATCTTCGTTTGCGAAGGTACCCTGAGACTGTTTCAACAATTGTTCAGCGGAACTCACACTCGCCTTCTGAGAATTATAGGAAGCGCTGGCCTTATCATATCCAGATTGCAGAATATCCGGTCTGATCTTAAACAATAACTGGCCTTTTTTAACCACATCACCTTCTTTAACCAGCAATTCAACTACTTCTCCCGACACCTCGGAACTCAGTTTCACTTCTGTCTCCGGCTGTACTTTTCCACTGGCAGTTACCGTTTCTATAACTTTCCTGACCTCTGCTTTCTCAACAGTAACCTTTTCCACTGTTTCACCTCCTATCAGTCCGGTCATTTTTGCTGCTACCAGTAAGGCAATCAGCACGCCAACTGCAATGAGTATGTGTTTTAATTTCATCGTTTGATAATTATAGTTTGAATTGCGTTAAAATGTAATCTGGTTCCCCAGGTAATAATCAATAACTTTTGACCGGAATAACAGGTCGTATTTTGCCTGGATCAGGTCAATTTCTGCTTTATTTCTATTTGTTCTGCTTGTATTATAATCCAATGAGTTAACCAGACCTACATTATAGCGCTGCTCAATCACATTAAATGCATCTTTTTGCGCATTAAAGGTGTTTTCGTTAGACTTATAACGACTATCTGCGGCACGCAAATCTGCAACAGCCTGCGCAATTACCTTATTCAAATTATTTTTTGCCAGCTGCTCCTGGATCTTAAAATCTTCATAATTTATTTTTGCTCTTTTCACATTAGATCTTGCCTGTAATCCGTTAAATATAGGAATCTGAACAGAAAGTCCTACGTTCTGAAAAAAGTTGTTGCTGATCTGATCAAATAAATGCGGATTGGGGATGGAGCCCATCAAACCTGTACCCAGAAGGTAAGAATATCTGGAACCGATTCCCCCACCCAGGGAAATACGTGGACTCAAAGCGCCTTTCGCCACTGCCACTCCCTTTTCGGCAGCTTCGCGGTTTAACTTAGCCAGTTTAATATCAGGGAATATAGCGAGTGAAGAGTTATAAACCTCATTGACATTATAGTTCTTACGGGCCATTGCGATATCCACAATAGTTGGCGCAACAACCTCGTAATTCGAAGAATCCGGACGCATCTCCATTAACTGAGACAGTGTAAGAAAAGATATAGTCAGCTGGTTTTGCGCATTGGTCACATTTAATTCTGCAGTCGCTGCCTGAGCCTTTGCCTGAGAGATATCTGCCAGTGTTTTATTTCCCGCCTCCAGCAGTGCCTGCTCTCTTACCTCAGTTTCCTGCGCAACGATCAGCTGCTCATTAGAAGCTTTCAATAAATCTTCATTAAAAACCACCTGAAAATATGCTGTGACAACCTGCAGGGTCAGATCATTTTTAATCTTGTCCAGATTGCTGTTTCCTGCCTCCAGTAAAATCTTATTCTGACGGATCTGATTCAGTTTGGCAAAGCCACCAAAAAGATCTACCGATGCATTCAAACTACCCGTACCCTGATAAAACTTATTACTAACCAGCTGATTTGTGGCCGTGTTCAGACTTCGTCCAAAATTCAGACTATTGTCCAGACCACCGTTAAGTGAAGGGTAAAGCGCTGCTTTCGATTGCTGCAAGTTCACTTCTGACGTAGAAACATTCAGCGCGGCTTGCTTAATAGTCAGGTTATTCTGCAACATCCTTTCTACTGCCTGCTGAATAGTCAGTTTTTCCTGGGCAGCAGCCGTTCCGCTAAATCCGAGAGCAGCGACCAATAATGTCATACTGAAGGTAACAGGCCCGCGCAGGCTCTTAGGCGTAAAAGTTTTCATAATTTATATATACGTTGTTTAAACAATATGTTTTTCAGCTAACCAGTGGCAAATCCTGGTTTATTTTTATCTTTGGCCATGTACCTGGTCAGATCTCCCCTTCTTTTAAAGTGGTATTACAAAGGCTTAACCTGGCATAAGGAACGCGCTGAAAAAGTTGTTTACTTAACCTTTGACGACGGCCCTATGCCGATTGTTACAGAGTTTGTTTTAAATACTTTAAAAACCTACAAGTGCAAAGCAACTTTCTTCTGTATTGGTGACAATATCAGAAAACATCCTGATATTTTTGAGCGTTTAAAAACCGAAGGTCATGCTATAGGCAATCATACCTTCAATCACTTGAAAGGTTGGAAAACTCCAACGGATGTATATGTCACTAATTTCATCCGGTGTCAGGAGCTGACAGGCACCAATCTATTCAGGCCGCCTTACGGAAGGATCAAAAAATCACAGATCCGGGCACTCAGAAAAATCCATCCGGACCTTCAGATTATTATGTGGGACACACTCAGTGGAGATTTCGACACTTCCATTTCCGCTGAAAAATGCATTAGCAATGTGCTCTCTTACACCAGAAACGGATCTGTTATTGTCTTCCACGACAGTTTAAAGGCGTTCGACAGGATGCAGACAGCTTTGCCGGCTGTCATTGAATCGCTACAGAAAAAAGGCTACAGTTTCCGCACACTCTAAAACCCGCACAGAAAATTCAGGCCAGAATTATGAGAGGTGTCTCAACAGCAGATACAGGGCTTTTTAATGGAAAATCGCCCTTCATCTGTTCAGTACCGGACAGTGCTTTTTAAAAATGAACACCACGCTGATTATGGTCTTAATTTGCCCCGTCGTTATGATTATTCAATTATTTAGAACATATATAAATAATATAATGATTTGCTTATCAACCCACACCCCTGTTTTTTTTTGTAAATTCGCAATAAATAATTCTTAATATATTACCTTTTAACACATTTATCAATGGCTTTTGATATAGAAATGATCAAAAAGGTGTATGCAAACTTTGGACCCCGGGTTGAGGCGGCCCGTAAACTAGTAGGCAGACCTTTAACACTCTCAGAAAAAATCTTATATACCCACCTTTGGGATGAAAATACAAATACCTCTTACGTTAGGGGTACGGACTATGTAGATTTTGCACCTGACCGTGTAGCTATGCAGGACGCTACGGCCCAAATGGCACTATTACAATTTATGCAGGCTGGCAGACCGAAAGTTGCAGTACCCTCTACTGTACACTGCGATCACCTGATCACAGCAAAACTGGGTGCTGAAATTGACTTACCTGCAGCAAATACAGAAAGTAAAGAAGTTTTTGATTTCCTGGCTTCAGTTTCTAACAAATATGGTATCGGTTTCTGGAAACCGGGTGCTGGTATTATTCACCAGGTTGTATTGGAAAATTATGCATTCCCAGGTGGAATGATGATCGGTACTGACTCACACACAGTAAACGCAGGCGGTTTAGGTATGGTAGCTATTGGTGTTGGTGGTGCTGATGCATGCGACGTAATGGCTGGTTTACCTTGGGAGCTTAAATTCCCTAAACTGATTGGTGTAAAGTTAACCGGTAAATTAAACGGCTGGACTTCTCCTAAAGATGTAATTTTAAAAGTAGCTGGTATTCTGACTGTAAAAGGTGGAACAGGTGCTATCGTAGAATATTTTGGTGACGGCGCAACTGGCATGAGCTGTACTGGTAAAGGTACCATCTGTAATATGGGTGCTGAAATCGGTGCAACAACCTCTACGTTTGGTTACGATGAAAGTATGGAGCGTTATTTACGCGCTACAAACAGAGCTGATGTTGCTGACGCTGCAAACGAAATTAAAGAACATTTAACTGGTGACGCAGAAGTATACGCTGAGCCTGAAAAATATTTTGACCAGCTGATTGAAATTGATCTTTCTGCATTGGAGCCTTACCTGAACGGACCGTTCACACCGGATCTGGCTACACCTATTTCAAAAATGAAAGAAGTAGCTGCCGCTAACGGATGGCCAATGAAAATTGAAGTCGGACTGATTGGTTCTTGTACAAACTCTTCTTATGAAGATATTTCTAGAGCTGTTAGTGTGGCAAGACAAGTAGCTGAGAAAGGACTGACTGCAAAAGCAGAATATTGTATCAACCCAGGTTCTGAGCAAATCCGTTTCACCATTCAACGTGATGGTTTTATGGATGTTTTCAACCAGATTGGTGCTAAAGTATTCACTAATGCCTGCGGACCATGTATCGGTATGTGGGACAGGGTTGGTTCTGAAAAACAGGAGAGAAACACTATCGTTCACTCTTTCAACAGAAACTTTGCAAAACGTGCAGATGGTAACCCTAACACTTTTGCTTTTGTTGGTTCTCCGGAACTGGTAACTGCACTGGCTATAGCAGGTGATCTGAGCTTTAACCCCCTGACTGATACTTTAACGAACAACAAAGGTGAGCAGGTGAAACTTGATGAGCCAACTGGTTCTGAATTACCGGCAAATGGCTTCGCTGTTGATGACGCAGGTTATCAGCAACCAGCTGCTGATGGCAGTGGTATTGAAGTACTGGTATCTCCAACTTCACACCGTCTTCAATTACTGGATCCATTCACCCCATGGGAAGGTTCAGACCTGAAAGGTTTAAAACTACTGATCAAAGCTAAAGGTAAATGTACTACTGACCATATTTCTATGGCTGGCCCATGGTTGAAATTCAGAGGCCACCTGGACAATATCTCTAACAACATGCTGATTGGTGCTGTCAACTACTTCAACGACAAAACTGACGACGTTAAAAATTCTTTAACGGGTGAGTATGGTCCGGTTCCTGCAACTCAGCGTGCTTATAAAGCTGCAGGAATAGGTTCAATTGTTGTTGGTGATGAAAATTACGGTGAAGGTTCTTCTCGTGAGCATGCGGCAATGGAACCTCGTCATTTAGGTGTTCGTGCGGTATTGGTAAAATCATTTGCCCGTATTCATGAGACTAACCTGAAAAAACAAGGTATGCTTGGTCTTACTTTCGTGAACAAAGAAGATTATGAAAAGATTCAGGAGGATGATGTTATCGACATCACAGGACTGACTACTTTCGCTCCGAATGTTCCATTAATTATTGTTTTACACCATACTGATGGTACTCAGGAAGAATTCCCTGTAAATCACAGTTATAATGCACAGCAAATCGAATGGTTTAAAGCCGGTGGTGCGCTGAATATTATCCGCAAACAAGTAAAGAGCTAATATTTACTTAACATCTAAAAAAGCTGTCCCAAAAAAGGACAGCTTTTTTTATTTTCGCAAGAAATCCTGCCACCAGTAACCGGAAGATTTAATAATCCGCTGCTGGGTTTTAAAATCGGTGTAAACCAGGCCGAAACGGGTTTGATAACCTTCAGCCCATTCAAAGTTATCCATTAATGTCCAGGCCATATAGCCCGCTATATTCAATCCCTCCTGCTTAGCCTTTAATAGAGCCCCCAGGTATAATTCAAAATAACGAATCCTTTCCTGATCATCGACCTTTCCATCTTTAAGCTTGTCAGCATAAGCTGCCCCATTTTCTGTAATATACAATTTTGGTATTCCCGGATACGTGGCAAATTGTTTGATAATCGCATAAAAACTGTCGGGATTAACTTCCCAACCCATCGCTGTATGCGGCTTAAGTCTGGATTTTGCCTTTACTTCCCATGCCTGAACCACTGGTACGAAAGCATTATATTTTACAGTTAAGGGAAAATAATTCTGCAATCCAATAAAGTCAAAATCAAAAGCCAGTTTCTCCGTATGCCGCCAGGTGGAATGCGAAATAGCAAATTTCTCCATCACCTCCCAGTCCATTCCCGGGTAGCCCATCCCCAGAAGAGGCTCGACAAACATCCGGTTGAGTAATATATCCATTCGGTATGCGGCCAGGTGATCATTATCAGCATCAGTATGGGGAAACACCTGAGAGCAGGAGAACGTCGTTCCTATATGCGCATTTTGAACTCCTGCACGTATAATACGACCTCCGTCAGCTTGTGCTATAGCGGCATGATGTACTGCAGTAAAAAATGAGGTAACACCTGTCTGACCAGGGGCGTGAATGCCGAGCATATAACCCAGGGAAGTAAATCCGAAGGGTTCATTTAGAATGATCCAGTTCTTAACTTTATCTCCGTAAGTCTGCGCACAAAGACTCACAAATGTATTGAACGCTCCATTGACGCTATATGCTGCCCAGCCCCCTTCATTTTCAAGCGCCTCCGGCAAATCCCAGTGATATAATGTGACATAAGGAACAAGGCCGTTCT
>Ga0247805_1001415_pt1 | contig 11564 bp, 11 predicted proteins | sample UWRJL044104R1_FD_180930 | JGI IMG/M metagenome (GOLD analysis project Ga0247805, IMG submission 180930) | Plant litter microbial communities from Arlington Agricultural Research Station in Wisconsin, United States - UWRJ-L044-104R-1 | ecosystem: Environmental > Terrestrial > Plant litter >...
AAGAATCTGATCCGTTATCATTTCCAGGGTTTGAATGGGTTGCAAAAGGCTTTTATCCACGAGAAGGATTACTGGCTGCCTTTCTTTGAGCGCTTCCGCTTGGATGAAAAGCCCGATATGGAATCTGTCAGGGAGATGTTCAGCGGTCTGATGCAGGAGAATTTCCGTTCTTTTTATGAGAATGGGGAGATGCAGAAGATCATTCTCTGGCAGATCAGTGAGCAGAGCCCACTGATGAAAAGTATTTCCGAAGAAAGAGAATTGGCAGGTGAGGTCTTACTGGGTAAAACGGATGAATTGTTCCGGAATACCGATGTCAGTTTCAGGGCGATCATTGCTTTGTTATTGGGTGGGAGTTATTACATGTCTCTTCATGCGCATACCAATGGAAGTAAGATTTGTGGGATTGACATGGGTTCGGAAAGAGAAAGGAATGAGGTATTGCGTACGATTGATCAGGTGATTGGCTGGGCTTGCAGTATGGCCCGGGACAATCCTATAAATGAAAATGAAACTTTAGATATGGTAAATCAGGAATTTAACCGTTTGGAATCACTTGCTACTGAAATCGCGAGACGCGCTGAAAAGGGCGAAGGGGCTAACCTTCTGGATGAGCAGCTGGTTATGGAAGTAGGTGTGCTGAAGGAGTTTTTGTTGTCAAAAATGACGAGTCTGAACAATGAAACGCAGCTGGCTACTTTTTTGAAAGTGAACCTGGCCCGCCTTGTCAGGGTTTGTGATGAGTTGTACAATCCTTTGCGGGCAGTGAATCCGGATGCGGAGGTGATACTTGCGCTGATTGAAGAAGTGCGTAAGCCTGCGGCTGATCTGATCGCAGGTTCTATTGTATTGCCTAAAGTGTTTTGTGCTAAAGAAGCTGTGGGTTTTACCGAAGAGTGGTTGCGGATAAAGGCTATTTTGCTGGAATCGGGTATTGATCCACTGTTGGTGGAGATCATTGGAATTCCTTTCGGTCGTTTCCTTCGGTTGGAAGGAAAGACAACCTGGTCTGATTTCAGGTACCTGAGAAAGTTTGGAGCAATACTAGGCGAGTGCATTTCGGCTGGTCATTTTGATGAGATCGTACTGTTGGAAATGCTGATTGGTCTGGGGTATAACCATTCGAGGTTTTCTGCTTACTACAGCCGTATGTTACAGGCGGCGATTTCGGATTTGAATCCGGAGGAACAGCGAAAGGTGTTGCTGAGAGCTAAAGCCCGCTTGTTTCAGGTGACTTTGTATACCAGTATGCGTTTTGATCCGGGTAAAATGCGGGTGGAGAATGAGTTGTCGAGGTGGATTGATGCGGAGTTGGGTATTCCTTTAGAACCTGTTTTTGCTTTAGATGGGGAGGCTGGTAAGCTGAACCGTACGCAACGTGTTGCTGAACTGGCTTACTGGGAAAAGCTGATGTATGATCATGGGTTTTACAATGAAAGCAATCTGGACGTGTTTTCTGAGAAGATTGCCCGGAATTTTAATGCGAAGGATGGAAGGTCTTTTACAGGTTCTAGTATTAAAGCAAAGCTGTATAGTAAGGATAAATCTGTGATTGCGCCTATTGCTAAGAAGCTGAGGGAGATGCTGGATGATCTGGATAATTTCCTTCCGGGATAAAAGATAAGTTTGGTGTAAGTTGAGGTGGTGCGGGCTTAGGCCTGTGCCACCTTTTTTTATTAGGGGTCTATGTATTTTCCGAGTTGTCTTTCTTCTAAAAAGTTGATGTATTCGTAGAGGTGTGTAGTGGTGAAGCCCGGGAATTTTAAGAGTACCCTGGTGTTCATTTTTAACAGGTCTGCCAGGCAAAAGAATCCCAGGTCTAAGGCAAGGTTTGTTAACTCCTGACTTAATCCGAGTTGTTGTAGCGGGATATGAAGAATAGGTTCCGGGAAACGGCTACTCATTTTGCTTGTAATTTGTTACTTACAAAATTACGAAATACCATTAATAAGTATGAATTTATATGTGGTAATATAAGACGCGGCTATTGCTTTATTTTGAGTTATGTCTGAGCAGAATAAAGATAAAAAGGTAAAAGATAACCATGAGGATTTAAAGCGGTTGGGAGACCGGATTAAGTCGCTGAGAGTTAAGGCTGGTTTTACCAATTATGAATATTTTGCTTACAAGCATGAAATTCCTCGTGCCCAGTTTGGAAGATATGAAAGGGGAGAGGATCTTCGCTATTCCAGTTTATTGAAAGTGATCCGAGCTTTTGGGATTACGGTAGAGGAATTCTTTAGTGAAGGATTTGATTAGGAGGTAATCCGAAATTATCTTCTTTGCTTGCCTGATTTTCATCGGCGTTATCTGATTCGTCAATATACTGCATCGTTCCTGTCCCATCAAGATCGGTAAACTTTAAGATCATTTCAACTCCTTTTTGAGCTTCTATATTATTGAAATTGGATAGGTGGAATTGAATTTTTCCATAACCATGTTCCAGATCATGCAAATTAGGTATGTATGGTACTATGTTATGGCTGATTGATTCATCTTCCTTTGATAAAGGAAGTGGTATTTGAAATATGCTGGTTCCGTAGGTTAAACGAAACATCATGAAAGGTTGAGTTCGGTCTGTGTTTTCTCTCCTTTTTACAAGAAGTGCAGAAATTCCTGTGAACCGCTCTGTTGTCTGAACATTTCCATGTAGTAGCCACAGGTGTTTAAATGAAAATATGCTGGTTTTATGATCCTCCTCATTGATCCAACTAAGTGTGTCTTCAAAGTTTATGAGTTCTTCATCAGGCATTAGTGTCATTGCCATTTTCACAAAGCACTTATATACTGCAATTGGAATGAAAGTAGGCATAATTTGTTTGACTGTTAAAACACCGCTGGTTTGATCAAAATCGAGATTCTCTTCGGGTATGTCCTTCCAATCGATAAATGATCCAGTCGTAGTAATTTTGGCGTCATGTCTTTTGAATTCTGGAAAGCCAGTTTTTCCTCTTACTCCGGAAACGGTATGGTTTAAGTGCATGTATTTTGCAAATTCTGTCTCCAGTAACCTTCCGAATTTGTTGTTACAGGTGTTGCATTCCTGGTTGGTAAAGAGTTTGTTATTACCAATGAAATGAGGCAAGGCATGCGCATCACTTTTAAAAGAAACCTGGGGAAAAGGTCGCCCGCAAAATCGGCATTCATGGTTCTTTTTGCCAATAAATTGTTTAGAGCTTGAATCCATCAGATGATGGGTTACAATAACCGAATAGTATTTACCAAATTCGTTTAAGCTGTGTAAAACTTCCTTGTTCATGTCGGTTGAATGGTCACTGTGGTTATAAAACATAAAGTTGGCGTGTTATTGTTGTTCGTCCTTAAAAAGTGTTGGTGCGATCAGTTCGACTATTGGTGGTTTTTTGGTTAATCCTTGATCTTTAAAGTACTCATTTAGGAAAGTTGAAAATGCAACTTGTCTGGAAAGCACATAGGCTTTCATTTCATCTTCATCTCTAAACTTGAGATGAGTTCTTTTTTTAATGTGTTCAGCAAATTTACCAAGAACTAGATTTAAAGGAATGCTATCTCTTAACCCAACCTGATGATAGATCAGGGAATCAATGTTGATAGTTACTAAGGGTTTGACTTTTGCCGTATAAAGCCCCTCTTCCTTGAGTGTTTCCAGTTCCGCCTGGAACCAATAGTTGATTAGGGTGTTAAATCCGGGTACATTGTATTGATGGTCATGGACTAAAATGATCGGAAAGATAGATACATCTCTATAGTGATAATTGGTATCTGCGGAAAAATCTTTTGTTAGTAGCTTCCGGATAAAAGCAATCAGTTGCATGACCCCCACATGTTTTTCTTTGCCATCACGTACCTCAAAATAGAGTTTTTTCTCAAATTCATCTTCATACCTAGCAAAATCAAATGACATCTTTGCATCGGCAGGGATTAGGAAATCTTTGGATTCAAATACCATGATGTCATGATTTTTGCGCACGTAGTAATCCGGCCCCCCAGAAATCCCTTTCTGGACAATTTCCTGCCCGGAGAACTTGATACATTTGTCTGGAAAAATGGTTTGTATGGTATCGTAAAGCACAACTTGCTCAGAAAAGAAATCTCCTACCAGACTTTTTAGCGCTTTGACTTGCTGCGCCTCTGGCAAGTTATCATTGATCTCTCTAAGAAAGAAATACATGCCTTTGAATATCTTTTCCACTACAAAAAGATTAAATATAATTCTGTAGACTCCGTCCTTAACTTTATAAAATGGCTTTGACCGAAGGGTTAAAAAATCATATTCATTGAGGTCTTCCTGATCCTCCACTATCAGTTTATCTAAAAAAGCACATGCTCTTTCAAAAGACTCTCCTTCAGGTACATGAAAATCAGTATGGCTTTCATTCTCATTCTTCATCATGGATAAAGTGAGTGGAAGAAAGCTTTTGAGGTATTCCTGCCAGTCTTTTACTTCGAAAAAGTCTAAAAACGCCTTGTAGAGTACGGCTGTTCTCTCCTGGGTTTCCAAAAACTCAAATAAGAGCTTTGCCTTGATCACTTGTGTAATCCATATTTCATTAATGTCATAATGTTGTTTATCCGATACCGGATAATTCATACAAAACATAAGCATAGGAAAGGCTAAATCTCTAACCAGATCTTTGGTCGAATCAGATGCCTTTTGTTGCTTCGCTGTGTATTCAGAGTTAAGTACCAGATAGGCTTTTAAAAAATTGACCTCAAACTCTGCGTCTGTTTGCGTCTGTGCTTCGGCAGGTCTTTTGAAGAAATATTCAAACAAAGTTAAACTACTGTACGGGTGTATAATTCCCACTCTATTGCCTTCTTTTTCTAAGGAATTGATCCTTTTAAAGAGTTCATTCGCAAAATCATTGTTTGTTGGCCCGAAGAATATTTTAAGTAATTCCTTATTATCCGCATATTTCGAATCGTGATTTTTAAATCCGAGCAAGAATGCGGCTACATTTAGTATAATTTCTCGACTGCCTCCTTTGAGATATTCCTCAACGGTACGGGGTTCTTCTCCAGGGAATGCAATATTGAATTCCAACAGGAGACCCATTTTTATAGGATTGTCTATAAGTCCTTTTGAGAGCTGCATAATGTTTATTCTTTTGTTATAAGCAATGATAAATTTTAGGGTAGGGAGTCATAAATCTCTTCGTTATTTCAACAAGCCTGTAATAAAACCACCTAAGGAGGTGATGATGGGCATGATGGATCCTTTGAAGACCTCGTCTAAGACTTTTGTTGCTCCGTATTCCGCGGCAAAGCCCGCTACCAGTTTAAACCATTTCTTCTTACCCAGTATCTGTAATCCCTTGAGCTCTTCTGCTTCAGTAATTGCAGAATCAATAGTGAGCAGGTCAACTTCTTCGAAGATGATTTCCTGACCGGCTTTTAATTCTTCGAGATGGTAGATGATCTGGTTGAGCTTATCATTGTTTTCATACGTCTTATCACGGGAGAACCGGTCTACATCAACATTTAAGTCGTTTTCTTCCAACTGCCCATAGAGGAAATACAACAATTCCTGACTTTCAGGTTCAATCCGGCAACCTGGCGTTTTGCATATGGGTAAGTGTTTGGCTACAATCTCATTGATGTGGTTGATGACATAAGCTACGAATTGTATTTTGTCCTTTTCATTGTGAAGCTTATACAGTTCGGTTTCCAACTGATCTATGTTGTGTTTTAAACTAATGTTTCTAGCATCACGTATACGTTGGGTACAAAAATCCTTCGCCTTCCTAGTAATGAATTCACTGATGCTGAAATTTGGATAGGGTATCGAGTTGTAGTCCATAGCGCTTTTGATTTTAACTAAGGTATTCAATTTTACTTAAATCACTGTTTTTGTCGTTGTATTCTCATTATTCCCCTATTGGTGTATAACTGGTGTATGTGCTTGATCTGTATGGGGTTTGCTGGTTTCTTTGTGAATATCATTTCATAAAAAAACTATCTTATGTTGAAACAAATGAGTGCAAGGTTGCTGGCTGAGCTGGAGAAGGAGTTGGGCCGGGTGTCGGTTCAGGTTGTTGATCCTTTGGATCGGTTGGTGCAGAGTTTAAAGTTGACCCGGGATGCTCTGGGGAAGTTGAAGGCGATGGTGCTGGCGCAGGGTTTTGAGGATGAGAATGCTGAGGTTGATTTCTTTAAGCGGGTGAAGCCTGCTTTTTATTGTCATCAGATTTATTGTACGGAGATGTATACGATTGAGACTGGGGTGCCTTTTGGTGATAAGGAGCAGCAGGTTGCTTTTTTCCTGGATGAGCTGGCTTATCTGGAGCGGTATTTTAAGAAGTATGCTTTTCAGTATCAGTATTATCTGCTGGATGCGGTGGATCTGGACGGCTTGTATTTTATGCGGGGTAAGGTGATCCAGAGTATCCTGATGCCGAATGTTCCGGATCTGGATCCAGTGTTTTCTACGCCGATGGATTATTTGTTTGCCAAGTTCCGGGCTTTTGATCTATTGAAGATTTTTTTGATGGAGAAGCTGGTGTTGTTGCGTGAGGGTAATGCACCGGTGCTGGTGGGTATGGGTGCGGATTCTGAGGAGTTGCGCTGGACGGGGGAGACGATTAACCTGGCGGAGCTGGGTTATGGTCTTTTTCATGCGGGGCAGCTGAATAATGGTACGGCGGGGATTGGGCTGATCTTTCGCTGGCTAGAGGAGAAGTTTCGGGTGACGATTGGGGTGCCTGCCAAGCGGTTTGCGGAGATTAGGAGCAGGAAGCGTTTGAGCCGTACGCATTTTCTGGAGCAGATGATTGATGTGCTGTTGCGTAAGATGGATCAGGATGATGGTTTGCCGGGCAGGGGTAGGGATGGTGAGCGTTGAGAGCGCTGATTGATTTTAATATGGTTTATTTATCGGTAGTACCGTGGTTTACTTAATGCAGGGGCGGATTTGGGGCAAACTTTGCTTCGCTGGTGCAATGGGGCACTGGTTTAAAGCAATGTTATGTTAGAACAATTTTCATGGCTGCAGTTTTGGATTGCGGCGGGGATGTTATCTCTGTGTTGGTGGGCGGCGGTGCTGCTACTTTTTTTCAGGCGGGAGTTGGGCGTCTGGTTTGGCGGGAGTTCGGGTGTTGGTTCAGCTTCGGCTGGTGCTGGCTCTGGTGATTTGGGTTCTTCCAGGTTGCCGCACCGGTGGGAGAATGGTGTGGAGTCTTTTGATGGCGGAGAGTTATTGGCTCCGGTTTCGGATGACCTGATGGGTAAACCTAAAATGCCGGAGGGGATGAGTATGGTGGCTTCGGGGGATTTTGGTTTTGCTGGGGATGCTTCTCGTGAGGAGCAGGTGGGGCTGGTGCCGGATGTGCTGGAAGAACTGAAGACGGTGTTTCAGCAGCTGGCAGCGCAGGATGCGGCTAAAACGGATTTCTTTTTACTGATGAAGCCGGTTCGGGAGCAGTTCCCGGGAATTGGGTCGAGTCCTGCGCTTTTACGGATCAATGCTTTTATCCGGGATCATGCGCCTTTTCATTTGTCTGTGCAGGAGCTGGAGGATCTGTGGGATTAGTGTCCTGTGTTTCATTATCGTTTGTCCGGTTTATTTCCTCAATCTCTAATCTTTTTTATTTCTCTTTTTATGAAGCATCCAAACAGTTTTAAAGCAACTGCGCTGGCCAGAACCCTTGTTTTGGGTCTGGTGTATTGCGCGCTGAACTTATTTTTTAGTGTGACTATTTTTGCCCAGGATGGTAATGCCGGGATTCAGGAAGCAACCAATCAGGTGGTGAGTTATTTCGATACGGGTTGCAGTCTGATGTATGCCATTGGTGCAGTTGTGGGCATCATCGGTGCAATTAAGGTATTTAACAAGTGGAATGCCGGTGAGCCGGATACCAATAAGGTGGCGGCTGCCTGGTTTGGCTCTTGTATCTTCCTAGTGGTGGTGGCTACGGTATTGAAATCATTTTTCGGGATCTGATATGGCCAGCGTGTATCACATCAATAAAGGGGTGGGAAAGCCGATTGTCTTTAAAGGACTGAAAGCGCAGTACATCGCTTACCTGGCGGTGGGGCTGGTGCTGCTCCTGATCGGGTTTGCGGTGATGTACGTCTGCGGGGTACCGGTTTACCTGGTCTTGCCGATCGTCTTTGGCCTTGGGGCTTTACTGATCGTTTCGGTGTTCCGCTTGTCGCATCGTTTCGGTCAGCATGGGCTGATGAAATACCTGGCTAAGCGCGGCTTGCCGGATTACCTGAAGTTCCGCTCAAGACGGCTATTTACCGGGCTTAAAGCAAGGGAGGGTTATGGCAGAGGCGCTTAAGGTTTTTCCGGTGTATAAAGTGGAGAAGGATTGCATTCTTTCCATGCAGGGGGACATTACCATCGGCTATGAGCTGGCTTTGCCGGAGATATTTACCTTATCAGACCGGGATTACGAGGCTTATCACCAGAGCTGGGTGAAGGCGATCCGTCTATTGCCTGCTTTCAGCGTGCTGCACAAACAGGACTGGTTTACGGGTAGCCAGTACCAGGCTGATTTTGAGGGCGGGGATAAGTCATTTCTGTCCCTGTCCAGTGAGCGGTTTTTCAATGAACGACCTTTTCTGGAACACCGCTGTTATTTGTTTTTAACCAAGAAGCCTAATGGGCGCAAGCCATCGAGTTCGGCGTACAGCAATATCCTGAGAAAATCTATTGCGCCTGATCTGGTATTGGATGAAGGGTTGCGGGATGATTTTCTGGATGCCTGTGGGCAGTTTGAAAGGGTGCTCTCGGATAGTGGTTTTGTGGGTTTCCGCCGTTTGGGTGATGATGACCTGGCGGGAACGGCCAATCAGCCGGGGGTAATGGAGCGCTACTGCTTTTTACTGGAACCGGGTCAGCAGTCTATGCTCAGGGATGTGAAAGTGAAGGGTGGGCTGCAGATTGGTGACCAAGAGCTTGAAGTGTATACGCTCTCAGATCCGGAAGACCTGCCGCCACTTTGCGGGAGCAGAATCAATTACGAAAAGTATTCTACAGACAGGACTAAGTTTAGTATCGGTTTTGCCAGTCCTTTGGGGCAGCTGTTGCCTTGTAACCACATTTTTAACCAGTATGTGTTCATTGAGGATGCCCAAAAGACGATCAAGCAGCTGGAAGCAAAGAAGCTGCGTTTGCAGTCTTTATCTGGTTATTCCCGGGAAAATGCGATTTCCAGGGATGCGGTGAATGACTTTTTAAATGAGGCGATTGCCTCGGGCAGATTACCGGTAAAAGCGCATTTCAATGTGCTGGTCTGGGCAGATGAAGTAGCGAAACGTAAAGACCTGAAGAATATGGTGGTTTCGGCGATGGCGCAGATGGATGCGGTCTGTAAGAAGGAGACGGATGGACAGGCGCAGATCTGGTTTGCAGGTTTGCCAGGCAACGCGGCGGATTTTCCGATGAACGATACGTTTGATACGTTCGCAGAACAGGCTTCCTGCTTTTTTAATCTGGAGACGGGTTACCGCTCTTCGGTGTCTCCTTTCGGGATCCGGTTGGGAGACAGGTTAACGGGTAAACCGGTACATGTGGACATTTCTGATGAACCGATGAAACTGGGCTGGATCACCAACAGGTCTAAGTTTCTGATCGGCGGGAGTGGTTCTGGTAAGAGTTTTCTGGTCAATCACCTGATCCGGTCTTATTATGAGAAAGGGGCGCATTGCGTGCTGATTGATATCGGTCACAGCTATAAGGGGCTGTGTGAGCTGGTGGGCGGGTATTACTTTACTTATGGTGAGGAGTCTCCCATTTGTTTCAATCCTTTTTACCTGACCGATGGAGATGTGCTGGATACCGAGAAGAAGGAGAGTATCAAGACTTTGCTGCTGGCACTCTGGAAGAAGGATGATGAACCTTACCGCAGGTCAGAGTATGTGGCGATATCCAATGCCCTGACGCTGTATTATGCGCACCTCGATCAGCATCCGGATCTGTTCCCGGGCTTCAATTCCTTTTATGAATTCCTGATGGCAGAGTATATGCAGGTGCTGGATCATGGGAAGGTGAAGGAGCGGGATTTTGATGTGGCGAACTTCCTGTATGTACTGAATCCTTACTATAAAGGCGGGGAGTTTGATTACCTGCTGAATGCCACGGAAAACCTGGATCTGTTGCACGAACGGTTCATTGTGTTTGAACTGGATGCGGTGAAAGACCACCCGATTTTGTTCCCGGTAGTGACTTTGGTGATCATGGAAATGATTCTGTCCAAGATGCGCAAACTGAAAGGGGTGCGTAAAGTAGTACTGATCGAGGAAGCCTGGAAAGCCATTGCCAAGGAAGGTATGGCGGCCTATATTCAGTATTTGTTTAAGACCATGCGTAAGTTTTTCGGGGAGCCGATAGTGGTGACCCAGGAGATCGAGGACATTGTTTCTTCCCCGATTGTCAAGCAGGCGATCATCAACAACAGTGACTGTAAGATCCTATTGGATCAGCGTAAGTACCAGAACCGCTTTGACCAGATCCAGGAGCTGATGGGTTTGACCGATAAGGAGAAAGCGCAGATCCTGTCTCTGAACAAGGCCAATGACCCTAAAAGGAATTACAAGGAGGTTTTTATTTCCTTAGGCGGGCACAGTAAGGTGTACCGGACAGAGGTTTCTTTGGAGGAATACCTTGCTTATACCACAGAGGAAAGTGAAAAGGTCAAAGTGCAGGAATATGCGCGCAGGTATGGCAGTATGCAAAAGGGGATCGCTGCTTTAGCCACTGAGCTTAGAAATAAAAAATAATCATTCTTAAAGCCAATACAATTATGAAAACTATCATTTGGAGTGTTTGTGCGGTACTGATAGCATTTTTCAGCGCCTGTGACCGCGATCAGGTTCGGTCTTTTATTCCCGGAACGTATGTGAACCAGGCGGGAAGTGAGTTCAGTAAAGCTAGTGATACGCTGGTGATTGAGGCGGGTAACCATAACCGGTACCTGATCCAGCGCAAGACGGGGTTTAACCGGATCCGTGATGGTAAGACCGGAAAGCGGGAATATGAGACCGAGGTCTGGACGGCGATGTACGATGAACAGAGCCGGATACTGAAGGAAACCAGGCGCGGAAAAGAACTAGTATTTGATCCGTCAGCGGGTACGCTTCGGATTACTAGCCGGGTGTACCGGAAGATCAATTAATCAATAAAATTTTATTACATGAAATGGATTAAGCATATGAAAACCTCCGAAGGAAGCTTGAATACCTATAAATGTCAAATCAAAAAAGTTATGAAAAAGTATATGGTCATTTTGCCTTTGAGCGCTATGACGCTGTTTGTGGCTTTGCCTGCCCAGGCAACGGCGCAGATTGCGGTACTGGAAGTGATCAAGGCGGGGGTAAAGAAGGTCATCAAAGCGGTTGATCTGAAGGTGCAGCGTTTGCAGAACCAGACGATCTGGCTGCAGAATGCGCAGAAAGTATTGGAGAACCAGTTGTCTAAACTTAAACTGGGTGAGATTGCCGACTGGACGGAGCGGCAAAAGGAGCTGTACAGTAAGTATTATGAGGAACTCTGGCAGATCAAATCGGCGATCACTTATTACAAGCGGATCAAGGATCTGACCAGCCGTCAGGTAGACATTATGGATGAATACAAATGGGCC
>Ga0247805_1001417_pt1 | contig 11546 bp, 13 predicted proteins | sample UWRJL044104R1_FD_180930 | JGI IMG/M metagenome (GOLD analysis project Ga0247805, IMG submission 180930) | Plant litter microbial communities from Arlington Agricultural Research Station in Wisconsin, United States - UWRJ-L044-104R-1 | ecosystem: Environmental > Terrestrial > Plant litter >...
AACACTGTTTCAAAAAGGATGATCAATATTTAATATTGTTCATCCTTTTTTTGTTGTTTATTCGCGAAGCAACTATTGTCTTCTGATTTCTATTTCTCTTTGGAAGATAATTTATATAACCGTAATCATTTAGGTCCCTGATACATCTACGGTAGGTAACAGGGCCGCTTATTTTAGCAATCTTCATAATTTCATGCCTATATGCTTTAACAGGATTAATATAACCTGCAGCAGTTCTGAATCGTAGGAATGCCGCAAAAATTCCAATAGGGGTAATTCTGATACGCTGGTCTTTTTCTATTGCTTTGAAGAACTGCGTTAAAGGATTCAGATGGTCCATTACTCTTGTTATTTGGATTTTTATTCCACTGTTATAAAATGAATTTTAAAGATTGTTGTTTACTTGCGTTTTTTCCTTGAAAGGGCCAATGCGGTTTTTTTAGGAGCTATTCCCGCTATCCGTTCCACCCGAGCGCTAGCGAACTGGCGAAGCAATCTTTTGTGCCGAACCCCGGCACAAAAGGATTTCCTCTGCTATCGGGTCTAAAAAAATGCTAAAGGCTGTTAGCTGTTAACCCATTATCTCATAAAATTCCTTGCCATTTTATCAGTAATTTTGCCCATTGGTTTGGATGAGTGTAAAGATGAATTTTAAAGCAGAAGATTATGAGGGCAAATTTAATCTTAATATCTACGTTAAATTATTAGAAAAAAACTTGTTTACGTTTTGCGGCATAAAGGTAATTCCCTTCAAAGTTAAGAGTGCATTTTTCCATCATTATCTTTTTATAATCATGTTTAAAGTGAAAGGCAATTTTTAAAATTGATCTTAGCTTTTGTAGGACAAAAGTTTTAAGTTCATTTTACTATTTGTTATTTCATCACGCTGTCATTTATCTAATTTCTAGATTGAATTAAATTTCAGTGCAGTGTGAAATTAAGTAATTGTTTTTATTGTCTACTTCAAATATTCAACTTAAATTATTTATGTAGTAATCTTAAAAACAGGTGTTTATACTCTTTTTTAGAGCTTTTATAAAGATTATATTTGAAAGGTATTTAATAAAATATCTTCTGAGACCCCGTAAAGAAAGAAATTGTATTAGGTATTTATAATTGCAATCATTAAAACTAAAAACATGAAAAATTCAATTCCAAATTTTCATTTAATTAAAACCTTAATGATGTTTTTATTTATGTTGGGCATGACAAATAGTTTTGCAATAGATGAAACAAAACAGCAAAATGACGTGAAAGAAATATCAGCTAAAAAGGCTGATAGTACTGCAAAAGCAAAAGAAAATACGAAGCCAAAGGAAGAAGTAAAAACAGATGAAACGACTCTAAATTCGCGACCAGCGACAGTTCTAAGTGAGTCAACTATTAAAACCATAATTATAATGTTTTTTATTGTTACACTGGTTTTAATCATATTATTTTTTGTACAGCTTTATTTAAAAAATATGTTTCTAGGTTTTCAATCTATAAAGTTTATTGGTTTGTCTCTTATGTTTCCTGGTATTTGTATTCTTGCTCTTATAGGAGGTAGTTCAATTTCAGATGCGACTTTGGCAACTTTATTGGGTACCATCGCGGGTTATGTTCTGTCGAGAGAGGATTATTCTGCTAAAGATGCCCTAAAGAAAGAAAATGAGAATCTTAAAGCAAAAGTAAAAGAACTAGAAGCCTTATTACCTAAAAAATAAAAATTATGGAAGCAAAATTATCTAATCAAATTTAATAATCATTACACATTACTTGCATGGAAGTATACTGAAGTTATACCAATTTGCATTGGATTTGCATTATAACGTAGACGAAAAGAACAAGAAAAGATAGTAGAAAACCACAAACTATATACTCCATTAGTTTTCAGAAGTTTATCTGTGGCGAAAATCTTCCAACTTAAGAACAATTTGGAACAGGATGCGCGGGTACGAATAGGTTAGGGATTGTGTGGGGAATAAATAAACAAAACAAATAATCAAGTGCAACAAATAACTAATTTTTATGAAACAAATATATATGATCCTTATTGTAAGTATTTCTTTAAATGCTTTATCGTATTCTCAAGGAAATTCATATAATTTCACTTATGAAGAAATGTCAACTTTAATCAATAAACATTTTATAAAATACAGTACGGGACAGGAATCTACTACTTCAAGTTCATTTGCGGCAATAGATTTGAAGGAAACAGAATTTACCTTCTCTCCAATATTTATAACCAAAAACTTTGATGTTTGGAACGCCAAATTTAAGGGTGGAATTACTGACGGTGCAGCTTCTTTATTTAACAATAACAAGTTCAACACCAACATGAGCGTAGATGTACAATATAATTTAAATCTTACCAATGGAAGGATCAGGGTAATTGGATATCTTGAAGAGGATTATGTCAAATTTAGGAAAGAGAAAATAGATTGTTTAAAGAAAAACCTGAGTGAACTGAAAGAGTACATTTCCAAGGATGATAAACTGAAAAATAAAGATTACGTCACACGGATAGATAATATATTGAAGCAGATTCCTGATAATGATGTAAGCAGTAATTTACAAAAGCATGAAGAATTATTGATTAAAATTTACAATGAATTAGATGAGGAGATTAATACATTAAAGAATCTCAATGATAATGAAAAAGAAATCCTGTTAGATAAATTCACTATCTGGAGCAATAGGATTGCCGATGCCAGTAAAAAAAGAGCTTCCGAATTTAAATTTACCCAGTTCAAAACCAAATGGCTCACGCTTGGTGTGAGTGCAAGGAATGATGAATTTAGGCTTGTCAACAGAGCTGAGACATTTGATAATCAGGTTCAAAAAAACAATTATGTAAGTTATGGAGCTAAGATTCAATACAACAGTTACGATTATCGCAAATACGGTAATACACTATTTTATAGTGTGGGACTTAACTTTAAAAGAAAAAGTAATTTCTCAAGCCTTAAAAAAATTGATATTACTGAGAATGCTGCTATAGGAAGCAATGGGCAGCTTATCAGAACCTCAAATGACAAGTTCACTGCCTATGAGGGGCTATATAAAGAAGATCTTAATCAAATGGATATAGCTGCTGACTTCTTTTACTTTATCGATAGATTTCAAGACATAGGTCTGCACCTGTATGAAAACTCAAGATTTATGGATTTTGTTAAGCCTTCCCATGATTTGGGAATTGGGGTGGTATTCCCTTTCAAAAAGAAGGATAGTATAGTAATGAATGCAGAAATCTATTATACGCTCAAAAATATATTTAATACCAAAAACACCACGTTCGGTTTATTAGAGAGGAACGATATTGGATTACGCTTTACATTTCCATTTGACGCAATATAAACTAAAACATAACTTAAAAAAATATATTCATGGCAAAGAAATACAAAGCAGTTTGCAATAGTTGCATTTACAGAGGAGAGGCTTTTATTAATCCACTTTCAGCAAAAAACCAACTGCGCAAACATCAGAAAGATACCAATCATACACACAATGTGGGAATTGAGATAACCGAAGATGTAATCACTTTTATATCCAGTACAGAAATTGAAAATGGCAGTGTTAAGGCCCGAAAAAATAATCTTCTGTAACATAACAATTAAATAAAAATAAAATCATGGCATCAATTTACAAAATAGTAACGAGCCTTTATACCCAAACCTTTAAAAGTATAAATGCGAATGGCAAAGGTAAATCAAGTAACAATACTCTTTTAATGGGTACGTTTGTAAAAATGGCTAACGAGACCCAGGGGAATTGGGAGAAGGTCAGCGTCTTTGGCCGGGAAGGATGGATAGACAAAAATCATATTGGGGATTCCCCTGCGCTTAAATGCTTTTATGTTGACGTGGGGCAGGGAGACGGGGCATTGATAGAAGTAGGCAATGATACAACGGTATGAAAATTATTATTGATGGTGGTCCTAATGATAACCTTAGCCATTACCTGAGTAAATGGCAATACAGATACTATTTCGACAACAATAAAAAAGTAAAAATTGACTACATCTTTATCAGCCATTTTGATAAGGATCATTATGCAGGATTGATTCCTATCATTAATGATGAGCATTACGAAATAGGAACTATCTTCCATAGTGGTATTGCTAAATTTAATAATGCTAAATCTAATTTTCCTGCGGATTACCATACCGAGTTGGGAGTAAAACAGCTACATCAGGGCGTAGAGTACCTGACTACCAGTTTTGACAGTTTAGCCGATTTAAATGCGCTGAAAAACCAAGGTGGTATGCTAAATCTCTTGGAAACCTTCCTTACTGCAGTAAACAATGCTGAGGCACAGGGTCGTTTAGGTAATTTTATACGACTTGACCAAAACAGTATAGTAGCCGGAAAAACGATAAACGAAAAAGACCTTACTTTTAAAGTCCTTGGCCCTGTAACTACTACTATTAACGCTAAAACTGCCTATAAGTATTTTGATGATGAAGCCCATACGATAAATGGTCACAGCATTGTTTTGAAAATTGGATATGGCAACCGATCATTCCTGTTTGGTGGCGACCTGAATATTCCTTCTGAAGACCATTTACTGGCACACTACGGTGAAATCAATCCCTTTGAAGTGGATGTTGCCAAATCATGCCACCATGGAGCGTCTGAATTTACCACCGATTTTATGGCTAAAGTAAATCCGTATGCCACCGTAATTTCTTCGGGCGACAATGAATCATATTCTCATCCTAGAGCCGATGCTATTGGTTGTGCAGGTAAATACACAAAATCGGACAGGCCTTTGGTATTCTCTACCGAGCTGGCAAGATCGCAATCGGAAGGTTCTGATAAAATTAAATATGGAATGATCAATATGCGCTGTAACGGAGATAACATCATAATGGCACAAATGAAAGAAGTGACAACTGGTAGTAATGTATGGGACTTATATGAAGAAACATTTTTTTAAGAAAAAAGGGAGAAGTAATGCTGAAGAATTATTCGAAGGTGTAATTTTAAAGTGTAAGATCAATACCAAGAAAAAAAAATCATTTTTTATCAAAAATATATGAAAAAATAGTTGCTTTAGCAATTCCTTTTCCTCGTATTTCTTTATCTTCTTTTATAAATAAATATCCTAATTATACTTGTCTTTTAATTCCGAAACGCCTGCTTTGTCAAATGGAGTTTTATAGACTTGTTTTATTGCCCCGATTCCAATAAGTTCATTTTGAAAATAAGCAAAACAAAGTATGATGCAGTTGTTTACCTTTTCGATTGAAGGATTTTTAATCTGATTTTGTTGGATAAGAAGCCGAAGAAAATCTTCATTTTTTTGGCAGCTAAATTCTTTAGGTGTGCCTACTTTAAAATCGATTCTCATAAAAATGGTTGTTAGAATTTCAAATAGCCAAATGTTGGATACTAACATTCCATTGCTCGGCGTAGTAGCGACCCGGCGAACGGATTATTGTCTGATAAAAATAGAATTTTTTCGTGAAGAAAAAACGCCAAGTTAAATAAGCTAACAGCTATTATGCCAAACAGCTGCAAGTGTCGGTTCATTTTTTTCTATATATAGCTATAATGTCAGATTGTCTCTTATTTTTCAAATAATCTTTCTTGATTAAATCAGCTTGCCCTGGATCTGTTATTCCATCTGCTTCTAAATCTTTGTCGAGCCATTCCTCTGCTAAATCTCTCTCGCTTTGCGAATCGCTTTTATCAACATCTGCATAATATATTCTTTGAAACAGATGACCAGCAAAAACTTTGTCTAAATCTCTAATGGTAAAATAATGTTTGAAATAATCATTGTTATTTGATTTTGACGGATTGTTTGCGTAGAACTTCACTGAATGTACGCCCACGTATATTAATGTTCCTTTTGTTGAATTGTTTGCTATGATTTTGCCTATCTCAACACATTCTTTGAGCATAAAAAAGTGCAATAAATTAGAGAAAATGATTAAGGAATATGTTAGGTCTGGCAAATCGTCTTGTGGAAAATTTAGATTTAAATAACTCCAGTTTTTCAGGGTAGCTGATTTTTCGCTTTCAACTCTTTTTTTTAAGAAATCCAATTGTATCTGCTCGTTGTCAATCGCTATAATTTCCCGGTCAGTTGAAAGGAAATCAAGAAGAAATGGCGACTGTCCGCATCCTATATCTAAAATTGCCCCGTCTATCATTTCTTTCTCATATTGACGGATTGGATTGTTCAGTTCTCGCAAAAGTTCATTATTGGTTTGTCTTTTAAAAACCAATTCCCAATATAATTTCATTGAATTGTCCATAGTTATATTTTTAGGGTTGTGATTAATTGCCATAGAGATTCTTGTGCCTCTAAATGTTTTAGACTTTGAAGACGAAAGGTATGTGTTTATCAATCATCTGCTGACCAATAATATTATATCCACTTATAATATAAAATGTTTTTATCAATGTGAAAAAATATAACTGCAGCAAAAATTTCTAGAACAAAGGTGCGGGAATGATTTGTAGTTATTTTACGGAAAACCATATCCCTTATATAATTTTCTCAAAAATATCAATTTTGTTGTATAAAAGACTAGGTATATATACGTGATTTCCGGTTAGAAAAACTAAGTGCTTTTAATTTTTGTAATGAATTAATTAGATAATACTTTTTAGAATTCACCCCCAGAGCTGTTTGCTTTTTCCCTTAGTATTCTTTATCCACCGTATCCCGATTGCTTCCCTTTTTACTTTTTATCAAAGTCCCTGTATGCTTTTGTTTTATTACAGGAGCAAAGGTAGTCCGTGTCCTTGAGCAAAAACAAGGCCGGGTCTTTCAGGTTTTGCTGAAAAATCTCCATCTATGCGGAAATCCTCAGACTCATTGGTACAGGAGCATTGGGGATGTAAATACCGTTTAATTCCATCACAAAGTTCGGGCAAAGCGCGGCGGGGCGCTGCATAAAATTCCCCCATAAATGCAGGACATTCGTCCTGCTTTATTGCGTTGCTTTCTGCGCTTGCTTGCTTCTGCCCGCGGGCGGTGCTAAAATTAATCTTAAATATTTAGCATCATGAAAACTGCAGCAAACAACAATTGGAAAATCGTTTCAGAAATCGATCTGATTTATAAAACAAAAGTAAAAAGTTCCCAGAGACCTCTTATTACATCCTCCAGATGTGCCTATGCACTTTTGAAAGAGTGCTGGGATCCGGGCAAGATTGAATTTCTGGAGCAGTTCAAAGTGCTGCTGCTTAACCAGTCCAATAGGGTACTGGGTATTTATGAAGCTTCTTCAGGAGGCATCTCAGGCACTATTGTTGACATCAGACTCCTGTTTGCCGCTGCACTCAAAGCCAGTGCTGTGGGCATCATAGTCAGCCACAATCATCCCTCTGGTAAGACAAGTCCATCAGAAGCTGATAAAAGCATCACCAGAAAGATTAAACAGGCAGGAGAACTGCTGGACATCAAGCTGCTGGATCATGTGATTGTCAGTTCAGAAAACTATTATTCCTTTGCAGATGAAGGCGCCTTATAGCGCCTTTTTTCTTTTTTTCTTTTTTCTGTAGGCCTGGGGGTCTGCTGTTCTGTAAGGCAGAGGCTGGAATGCTGTAAAAGGGTAGCAGGTATCTGCAAGCATTAAAGCTGTTTATTTTGCTAACCTTCAACCTGATGCCGGCACCCTGATACGAAATAAAAAACACCGCCGGCACTTCATGCTGACGGTGTTTTTTTTTGGTTTTTACTGTTTCTTTGTGGCGGCCAGGCCGGCCAATTTTTCATTGAGTTCCGCAAGTCCTGCCCTTGCCAGACAGTCAGCAGAAAGCTGCTTTAATTCGGCAATATTTTCCTGGCCGGTGCGCTGCAGCAGCACCGAAGGACTGCCTTGATTTTCAGTAAGTCCGCGCCCGATCACATGGTGGAGCAGAAGCACATTTTTTCGTGAAATCTTCAGATCAATTTTCACCGTTTCATTCATGCCCGGGATACTCAGTATGGTATCAAAAACCTGGGCAGCATCATTTTCCGTCAGCATAGTTCACACGTTTTTAAATTAATAATTGGATCATTCAAAGATAGGCAGAAGCTTTAAAAACACCCCGTTCAAAATATGGACCTGATAGGAAGGACTGGAGAAGCTTTTATAATTTCGTTGTCAGCAGCATTAAAATGGCTACTGTAATAATTGTTATGCAGCTGCTGTAAGACTGCCCCGTTCCTGCAGTCGGCCAGATGTCCGTTTGTTAAACAAACGAATCTGGCTGCCCCGGCTCGGAACTCGCGGGCAGTGAAACCGGAAGGAAAAAAGTTAAAAAGGAAGGAAAAAGAGTTTAAAAAAGAAACGGGAAAGATGATGGGGAAGAAGATGAGAAAGAAGATGGGAAAAGAAGTGGTAAACAGAACGCGCATTGCGGCGGTGCGCTTTACCGCTGCTGAATATGCGGCATTGGAGAGAAGATTCAAAGCGACAGCCTGCAGGCAGATGAGTGAATACCTCAGGAACTGCCTTTTAAATAAGCCTGTAACGGTCAAGCACCGGGATGCCTCACTTGACGAATTCATGCTCGAGTATATCCGTCTGAGAAAGGAGCTCAGTGCCCTTGGAAACAACTTTAACCAGAGCGTTAAAAAACTGCATGCCCTGCAGCAGATCCCCGAATTCAGGCAGTGGATTTTAAGCACCGCAGCACAGCGCGAAAGACTGCTGTCCCAGGTGGAGGAGATACGGAAAATGACATGGAAAATTACCCGGAAATGGTTGCAGTCATAAATACGGGACATTCCGTTCGGAGTATTTTCACTTACAATGAAAACAAGGTGAAAGAAGGTACTGCGGAGTGTATCGGGGAAGGCAATTATCCGGCTTCGGTCGAAGGCCTGAATCAGGCTATGAAACTCGGCAGGCTGCTGCATCAGAATGCGCTGAACGGCAATGTAAAAAGAAACAGCGTGCACATCTCTTTAAACTTTCATCCCTCTGAGAATTATTCCAACGAAAAGCTGCTGCGCATAGCCGCTGCCTATATGGAAAAGATAGGTTTCGGTGAGCAGCCTTATCTGGTTTACCGGCATGATGATGCAGGACATCCGCACATCCATCTGGTCTCCATAAAAGTCAGGGAAGACGGTTCGCGGATCGACATGCAGAACATCGGGAAAAACCAGTCTGAAAAAGCCAGAAAAGAAATCGAAAAAGAATTCCGTCTGGTACCGGCGCAGGGAAGGGGAAAGGAAGAGGTTCCATTGGTAAAACCTGCGTGGTCGGGCAGGGTTTTATACGGCAGATCCGAGTCTAAAAAAGCCATTTCAGGCGTGCTTTATTCCGTGCTATTCAATTATAAATACGGCTCGCTTTCAGAGCTCAATGCCGTGTTGCAGCTCTACAATATCATGGCCTACAGGGGGAGTGAAGAGTCGCGGATTTTCAGGGCCGGCGGACTGGTGTACCGTATCCTGGACAAGGACGGGAAACCCACTGGAGTTCCCATCAAGGCAAGTGATTTTGCGATGAAACCCACGCTTGCTTTTTTAGAGCGCCGCTGTGCGCTAAATAGCAGCGAAAAGATATTTGAAAAGAACAGGATAAGAAGCGCAGTGGACGGTGCTTTGCTAAGGGGGGACATGGATTTGGAAAAGCTGGTTTCCGTGCTGCACAAAGAAGGCATCGACGTGGTGCTGCGAAAAAGTGCCGGGGGACAGCTTTACGGAATAACCTATGTGGATCACGTCTCGAAATGTGTTCTGAACGGCAGTGCGCTGGGGAAAAAATACAGCGCCAAAGGCATGCTCGAACGCTGCGGTAGTACCGCCAAAGCAGCAGCGGTTTCAGGGGATGGAATAGTCCCGCATACGGCTTGTAAAGAGCCGAAAGAAAGTGCTTTGGAAAGCGCTTCAGGCGGCAATCCGGTGAAGGTGCTTGAGGAACTTTTCAAACCGGAATTGCAGCGAGATTATGTCGCGGGAAGATTTAAGGCAAGGCGCAGGAAAAGAAGAAGGAGAGGACCTGCAGACAGGAATTAATTTATAAAAAAAACAACATTAAAATGGAAAGGTTATGCAGACAGGGGAAAACGAACAGGCACTGAGAAAAATACTCGATATGACAAGGCTCATCAGCATTCTTTTGCTGCTTGGGCACTTTTACTATTACTGTTATGAAGCTTTTAAGGCATGGAATCTTACTTGCCCGCTGGGAGACAAAATCCTGGGGTCGGTTTACAGGACAGGACTCTTTGGAAATTTTTATATTTCCAAGTCCGCGGCGCTGGGACTGCTTTTGATTTCACTGCTCGGGGCGAAGGGAAAAAAGGATGAAAAACTGCAGTGTAAGACTGCCGTTTACCGGATGGTTTTGGGACTGCTGCTGTATTTTTTAAGCGGGCTGTTGCTGTTGTGGGCTGTTGCTGTGGAGTATACAGCAGCTGTTTATATGCTGGCGGCGTCGGCAGGCTTTCTGCTGGTGCTTTCAGGCGGGACGCTGCTCTCGCGGCTGATCCGAAACAGGCTGTCTGACCTGGATATTTTCAACAGTGAGAATGAGACCTTTCCCCAGGAAGAACGCCTGCTGGAAAATGAGTATTCCATCAACCTGCCGGCGCAGTATTATTTAAAAAACAAATTGCGCAATAGCTGGATTAATATCATCAATCCGTTTCGCGGGCTTCTGGTTTTGGGCACCCCGGGCTCGGGTAAATCCTACTTTGTCATCCGGCATGTCATTACCCAGCACATTGCCAAAGGTTTCAGCATGTTTGTGTATGATTTTAAATACGATGACCTTTCCAGAATTGTTTACAATACCTTTGAAAAATACAAGCAGGTGTATGCCGTTGAGCCCAAATGTTATTTTATTAATTTTGATACCATCATGCACCGCTGCAATCCGCTGGATCCGCAGAGCATGGAAGACATCACCGATGCTTCGGAGTCCGCCAGAACCATACTGATGGGACTCAACCGCGAATGGATCAAACGCCAGGGCGACTTCTTTGTGGAGTCGCCGATCAATTTTTTATCGGCTGTGATCTGGTATCTCAGACGCTACAAGGACGGGGAATTCTGCACCCTGCCGCATGTCATCGAGCTCATGCAGGCCGACTATGACAGTCTCTTTACGCTGCTTCGCACCGACAAGGAAATTGAGGTGCTTATCAACCCTTTTATCAATGCCTATCTCAACGATGCGATGGAGCAGCTGGAGGGACAAATAGCTTCTGCCAAGGTAGCCATGGCCAGGCTGTCCTCCCCGCAATTGTATTACGTGCTCTCGGGAAATGATTTTACACTGGATATCAATAATCCTTTGGAGCCCAAGATTATCTGCATGGGAAACAACCCGCAGAAAATACAGATCTACGGGGCGGTATTATCGCTGTATGTGAACCGGCTGGTGAAGCTGGTGAACAAAAAAGGAAAGCTCAAATCGAGCCTTATTTTTGATGAATTTCCTACCATCTATCTCAATAACATGGACAGCCTGATTGCCACTGCAAGAAGCAACAAGGTAAGCACCTGCCTGGGGGTGCAGGACTTCAGCCAGCTGCGCAAAGATTACGGACGCGAGCAGGCCGATGTCATTATGAACATCACGGGAAATATTATCTCGGGACAGG
>Ga0247805_1001423_pt1 | contig 11536 bp, 11 predicted proteins | sample UWRJL044104R1_FD_180930 | JGI IMG/M metagenome (GOLD analysis project Ga0247805, IMG submission 180930) | Plant litter microbial communities from Arlington Agricultural Research Station in Wisconsin, United States - UWRJ-L044-104R-1 | ecosystem: Environmental > Terrestrial > Plant litter >...
CTTGAAGCAATAACCGACGCGATGAACCCAAGCAAAATTATTGTGCCTAAAACGACAAACACATTCTGAAGAGAAAAAACTACAGGATAAGCGAGGTTTTCTGTGATTTTAACGAGTTGGAATTTTTGTTGGATCAACACGATGACAATGCCTAGAAACAACCCGAAAGCGCCGCCCAGCACACTTAACAAAGTGCCTTGCAGTAAAAAGATTTTCCTTAAAACAGAAACTTCCGTACCTAAATTGTACAGCGTTTTCAAATTGCTTTGCTTATCCAAAATCATCATAATGAGCGCGCCGACCAAGTTGAAAAGCGCTACGATAATCACCAAAGTAAAAATTAAATACACGGCAATATTCTCGGTATTCAGCATTTTGTAAAGGCTTGCATTGAGCTGTGCGCGGTTTTTTACGGTGATTTTATGGTTAAAAACAGATTCGAGTTGGCTTTTGATAGTGTTTTCGCTGGCTTTGGGTGCCAATTTGATTTCCATCGCTGAAACCTGGTTGGGTTTGTACTCGAGCAACGCTTGTGTTAATGCAAGATCTGCGAAAACGAATTTATCGTCTAGGTCTTCGCTGATTGCGTAAATGCCAACCGGTGCGAGCGTAAACTTATTAAACGCCTGTTCGGCAGATTCGATCGTGCCTCTTCCGGGTTTTGGCACAAACACTTCAAACGGGTTGTTGAAATCGAACAAACCCATCGATAATTTCTGCGACACGCCGTTTCCAACGACAACCTGCGACGAATTCGGGTCGAGCCATTCGCCCTGGAACATGATTTTTTGCACATCGTTGACTTTCGGAAATAACGAATCGACACCTTTTAAATACGTGACCTGCTCTTTTCCGTTAAAAACGAAGAGCACACGCTCTTCAATGATTTTTGACGACGCGGCAATTCCGGTTATTTTTTTGACTTTGGCCTCCTGATCGGGAGAAATAAAGAATGATTTCCCAAGTGTGCTGCTGACTTTCAAATCGGGATCAAAGTCATTGCTGAACGACAAACTGAAATGTTTAAGTCCGCTAAACACCGATAATACTACGAAAAGCGCCATCGCGCCAACGATAATTCCCACAGAAGCAATGCCGTTAATAATGTTGATCGCATTATTCTTACTGGCGCTTTTGAGGTAACGTCTGGCTATGTAAAACGGGAAATTCAAAGGTTTAGGATTTCCTGCGGCGTTCGAGAAGGTCGCGGTTTTCGATCGGATTTTCTTTCTGGCTCAGCGCTTTGTCGATCTTTTCGATGTAATCCAAGGAGTCATCAATATAAAAGGTAAGGTTCGGCACTTTGCGCAACTGCATTTTGACGCGTTGGGCAAGATCGTGTTTGATGAGTGGCGTATTCGATTTGATCGCGGCCAGAGTTTCGGCTGCTTTTTCCTGTGGAAAGATGCTCAAATGTACGGTCGCAACGCCCAAATCGGAAGTCACAAGCACTTTTGATACGGAAATCACGAGGTTCGAAATGCCGTTTTTCCTGATTTCACCCTGCAAAATATCCACCAGATCTTTCTGGATTACACCGCCTATTTTTTTTTGTCTGTTCGTTTCCATGCGACAAAAATACAATTTTTTAGTTAGAAAGCAGCTGAGTGACAGAGGAACTGAATGGCTGCGTTTTTAATTTTTTGTGCGTTGCCTGCGGCCGGGCTATCCGTTGCAATCTGCCATTGCGAACGAAGAAAAGCAATCTGCCGGAACTTCTGCAATCGCAAGGTCAGGATTTCCACTATTATCCCTAACGCAAAATCTACCATAAATGAGTACTTTTGGATTTAGAATATTCGACTTTTACAATATGAGAAAAATAGAACACATCGGAATTGCCGTAAAAAACCTTGAAGTTTCCAATCTTGTCTTTGAAAAGCTCTTCGGCGCGGCGCCATACAAATCTGAAGAAGTAGCATCAGAAGGCGTAAACACTTCGTTCTTTATGAATGGTCCAAACAAAATCGAGCTGCTCGAAGCCACAAATCCTGAAAGCCCGATCGCAAAATTCATCGACAAAAAAGGCGAAGGCATTCACCATATTGCATTTGATGTGGAAGACATTGTAGCTGAAATTGCGCGCTTAAAATCGGAAGGTTTTGTTGTGTTAAATGAAATTCCTAAAAAAGGTGCCGACAACAAACTGGTCGCATTCCTGCATCCAAAATCCACTAACGGTGTATTAATTGAGTTATGTCAGGAAATTTCATAAATATGAAATCGTTTGTGGTGGCATTATTTCCAGCGTTTCTGAAAAGCCAAATTTCTAAAAATCCCTAGCAAACATTTGGAACGAACCGAAAATAGTAGTAATATTGCACCTCTTAACCGGTCCTATAGCTCAGCTGGTTAGAGCACCTGACTCATAATCAGGTGGTCCCTGGTTCGAGCCCAGGTGGGACCACTACTTAAAAACCAAGCACTTATAAAGCAATTTGTAAGTGCTTTTTTTATGTGCGGAGCAACTTGGGAAAAGTGAATAAAATCCTGGATTTCATACATACTTCAAGATGAAAATCAAAACTATTTAAAAGGAAAAGTCCCGCCATTGGCGAGACTTTTTGATATTAAAAAATGTAGTTTATAGAAACTAATTCTTTTTAAGAACCAGCTTTTTGATAATATGTTTGTCCTGATAATTGATTTTTACATAGTAAATTCCATCTGAAAGGCCTTCAATCGTTAAGGTCGTCATAGCCGAATTGGGTTTGCGCATGTTGATCACCCTGCCTAAATTGTCAGTAACCACAATGTTGTCGGCAATAATGTTGGCCGTATCAACAGTGAATTGCCCTGTACTTGGATTTGGATACATTTTCATTTCGTTTTCAGAAAATTGACTGTTAACTGCTAGCGCATTTTCGCATTTCAATGATTTTACGCGAATTGTCTGTGCCTGCTCGCCACAAGCGGAATTGCTGTGGATGTAGTAACGGATCACGTCTACATGACTACCGGATGACCAAGTCAATGGCGTAAGTCCGCTTGCATAAAGTTCGGTTCCCGAAGCGTTTGTGATCGTGATGTAATCTGTTGCGACTGAACTTGAAAACACGTAGCGCAAACCAAAATTGATGTAAACGTTTGAATACTCTCCAGCACGGCTTACGTCAGAAATCACTTCATTGCCTCCGTTACATGCAGTCTGGATAGAATCTTCAGGGAAAAGCCCGTATGAGGCACCGTTACAGCTAAACGAAGGAATCGTATCAAAACTTCCGCCATACACCCAGTTTCCTTTTGAGGAACCGCAATTCGAGCGTACCCAGTAATTGTAATTTGTTGCCGGACTGAATCCGTTTAGCACCCATACGCTGTCATTTAGGCTTACGTGAGTGGGGATGGTGTTTGCAGTAGGAGCAATGCCATTCGATACGACGTACAATTCATAGCCTAAGGTTGGTGCCGTATCCGGCGCGATCCAGGTAATGCGGAATGAATTAGATGTTACGTTTGAGACTGCAAGGTTGGTTGGATCTCCGCATCCAGGTGTCACATCCACACATTTAATGGAGCGTACTCTAGATGTATTCTGGGTTCCACAGTTTCCATCGGTATTCAAATGGTAACGGATCACTCCTGATATATTGCCTGAAGCCCAGTTTAAAGGCGTTGGCCCATTCGCAAAAACTATTGTTCCGGCAGCATTCGTAATCGTCAGATAATCGGTGGCAACAGAACTCGTAAACGTATATTGCTTATTTGCCGATACATTCACATTAGAATATTCACCCGCCCAGGCGTTACCAGAAATTTGTTCTGCACTTCCAGAACATGCTGGCGTAAAAGTCGCGTCAGGATACAACCCGTTGGTCGCGCCGTTACAGATTAGTGGAGCAATGGTTGTAAAATTTCCTCCCGCTGCCCATGCGCTTTTTGCAGTCCCGCAATTTGAACGGATCCAATAATAATAAGTCGTGCTGGCTACTAATCCTTGTAGTACACCTATGCCCGCAGTCGTGCTTGTCGCCGTCGCAACAGTGTTTGCCGTCGGAGCCGTATTTGTTGTGCTGATGTAAAGTTCGTATGAAGCAGGCGCAGTTGCAGGCGCAGTCCAGGTCAATCGGCTGGAATTTGAAGTGATATTGGAAACTGCTAATGCAGTTGGCAGGCTGCAGTTTGCGGCAGCATCGGCACATCTGATCGAACGTGTTCTTGATGTATTCTGGGTTCCACAGTTTGCATTCGTATTTAAATGGTAACGTATAACGCCCGATGTATTACCTGAAGACCAGCTTAAGGGCGTTAGTCCGCTTGCCAAAACAGCTGTCCCTGCAGCATTTGTAACAGTAAGGTAGTCGGTCGCAATGGAACTCTTAAACGTGTATTGCTTATTAGCCAGTACGTTTACATTGGTATATTCGCCCGCCCAGGCGTTGGTTACGATTTGTTCATCACTCCCTGAACACGCTGGTGTAAAGGTCGCATCAGGGTACAATCCATTTACAGCACCGTTACACACCAATGCTGCCGGAGTCGTAAAAGTTCCGCCCGAAACCCAGGTTCCGGTTGTAGCGCCGCAATTCGAGCGTATCCAGTAATAATAAGTGGTTCCTGACCCAACATTCAATGAAACAGTAGGCGTTGTGCTTGTTACTGTCGCAACGGAGTTTGCATCGGGAGCGGTGTTTGTTGTGATGATATAAAGGTCATAGCCCGAAGATGGGAATGTCGCTGCTGCTGTCCACGTTATCTTACAAGAATTGGATGTAATATTGGATACGGCCAAGTTTGATGGCGGTGTGCAGCTTACGGCATCTGCACATCTGATGTAGCGTGACCTGTTTACATCCTCATTGCCACAATTGGCGTTGGTATGGAGAAAATAGCGGATTACACCCGTCGTATTTCCCGAATTCCAGATGACCGGCTGTTGGCCGTTGGCATATGAAACAGTGCCTGCTGCATTGGTGATCGTGATGTAGTCGGTAGTGACTGAACTTGAAAACGAATACTGCTTGTTGGCAACCACGTTTACATTGGTATACTCACCTGCCCAGCTCTGATCAGTAATTGATTGGTAGCTGCCAGTACAATCTGGCGTCACCGTATAAGGTGGAAACAAGCCATTAGTGGCGCTGTTGCATCCTGTTACCGAACCTGTCGTGGCAAAACTGCCGCGATACACCCAGTCTCCGATTCCGATGCTGCATTTCGAACGCAACCAATAATAATAGGTAGTTGCCCCATTTAACCCATTTACGAACTGTGTCGTCGTGGCATTATTAAGTTGATATGAAGGAGTAGTATTGATGGTCGGGGTCGTATTTGACGAACTCACATAAAGATCATAACCCGATTGCGGAATAACAGCAGGCGCAGTCCAGCTCAAATTAGCAGAGCTCGAAGTAATGGTGGAAACAGAAGAAGTTGGTGGCGCAGCACATGCCGGATTGAAATCCGAAAAATTTGTTTCTAAATACCGTGTTCTGCGGGTAAGAATAGGATTGTCATCACAATTGGAATTGGAATGGATGTAATAACGCATGATCTGGTTGCTCGCCGGCTGCCAGCTAATGCCTGCATAACCGGAAGCATATACTACAGTTCCATTTTCGTTGGTAACGGTAATATAGTCAGTCGCAATTGAAGTGCTAAAAGTGTACACATGATTGGTATACGCCCATATCTCAGCGAAATCATCGCCATAACAATCGTCATTAATCGTTTGAAGAACCAACGAAGGTTCTGGTGAGATGACGCGGGGAGGATACCAACCGCCGCTGATGCATTGCGCAGTCAAATTGGGGATGAAAAATAAAAATGCCAGAAGGCAGAGCAAAGTAATTTTTGTCTTCATAAATAGTTTTGTTTTTTTTTCGGTTTCGTAAATCGATGTGGAAATCATCATTGTTGAGGTTTTTAAAAGTTTGTAAAAATAGCATAATTGAGCTGTTTTGCTCAAAATTAGATTAAAAGAAAATGAGAATTTTTACAAATGTATTAACGTCGTTGTGAAGAAGAAATCCGTTGGGATATGCCATACATTCGTTTTTAGGGGTGTGACAATCAGGTATTGATCGCAATGGCGCCTAACTTCCTTTTAACAGGCTTTACAAATTTCATTAAAAACAAATGGTCTGAAATGAAATATTTTTAGGATTGCACACGAACTTATAAATTATCCGTAAAAGGCATACAAATCGGTTGTATAGACGGCTTATTATTTGGACGCTTTATATTTAACTTATATATTTGCCCTGTTTTGAATTGGATGTAACTGCGAAAAATGAAGTCTTGATCGTTTATAAACTAACAGTTTTAAGAAGTTTTAAAATCCAATTGTAAAACTAAAGTTCTGAATTTTACGTTAATATAATCTTTGATATGCCATTATGTGGATTCAAATTGTATTTTTGCAAGCGATTTAAATTGATTACTTTGAAATTTAATGTAAAAAATTTTGTTAAAAAGAAATTTTATTTACTTTTACACCCTATGAAAATTGTCCCAAAGAAAGTTTTTTGCTTTTTAGCCATAACGATTACCAGTGTTGTCAGTGCCAGCGGCCCGCCACCACCAGGCCACATCCCTCCGGGTCCGGATCCTATTCCGATCGATTCCGGATTGGTATTTCTCTTTGCGGCTGCAATTTCATACAGCTTCTACAAAATATACCAAATGAAAATAAATAAGAAAGCTCCGATGTAAACCGGAGCTTTTTTTATGCATTCAAAGAAGTTTTTATTTCAGGTTGTGCAAGCGAGACACATATTTGCCTATGACATCAAACTCCAGATTGATTTTTGTGCCAATAGTAAAGTTTTTAAAGTTCGTGTGCTCATAAGTATACGGAATAATCGCGACGCTAAATTCATTTCTCTTCGAATTCACAACGGTTAAACTTACGCCGTTTACGGTAATTGAGCCTTTTTCAATCGTAATGTTGTTTAAATCGGTATCATATTCAAAAGTGTAATACCAACTTCCATTTGCATTTTCAATGCTTTTGCAGATTCCCGTTTGGTCCACATGGCCTTGCACGATATGGCCGTCAAGACGGTCGCCCAGTTTCATGCCGCGTTCTAAATTTATGCTGTCGCTTTCTTTCCAGTCGCTTAAATTGGTTTTGTCTAATGTTTCCCTGATCGCAGTCACTAAGTAACTGTCATTATTAATACCCACAACCGTTAAACACACACCATTATGCGACACGCTTTGGTCAATTTTAAGTTCATTTGTAATTGACGAATGAACCGTAATATGAAGATTATCGCCCTCTTTTCGCAGTTCTTCAATTGTGCCAAGGGTTTCAATGATTCCTGTAAACATTCTTGTTTTATTTTACTAAATTTGCACTTCAAAATTAGCAATAAATAACCAGTCGGAAGAATGAATAAAGCAGAAAATATCATCGTTGGGATATCAATCGGGGATTTAAACGGCATCGGAAGCGAAGTGGTTTTGAAAACTTTTGAAGATTCCCGGATGCTCGAAATGTGCACGCCGGTTATTTTTGCCAATGTCAAAATCCTGTCGTTCGTGAAGAAAACATTTGAATCAACTTCGATGCTGCACGGAATTGACCACATTGACCAGTTAGTTTCGGGTAAAATCAACGTGATGAATGTCTGGAAAGAAGGTGTTGATATTAATTTTGGAGTAAATGATGAAAACGTCGGAAAATATGCAATTAAATCGTTCGTTGCCGCAACCGATGCTTTAAAAGCCGGGCAAGTTGATGTCTTGGTAACCGCGCCGATCAACAAATACAACATCCAGTCGGAAGAATTCAAATTTCCGGGCCATACTGATTATCTGGACAAAGAACTTGAAGGCGATGCTTTGATGTTTATGGTTCAGGACAATCTGCGTGTTGGATTGTTGACAGACCACGTTCCGGTAAACGAAGTCGCCGGTCATCTGACCGAAGCGCTGATTGTCCGCAAGATCGAAACCATAAAAAAATCGTTAATTCAGGATTTTAGCATCAACAAGCCGAAGATTGCCGTGTTGGGATTAAATCCGCATGCTGGCGACGGCGGTGTCATAGGAAAGGAAGACGATGCTATTATCCGTCCGGCAATCAAAAAATTATTCGATAAAGGAACTTTGGTTTTCGGGCCTTATCCGGCTGATGGTTTTTTCGGCAGCAGCCAATATGAAAAATTTGACGCAGTGATTGCTGCTTATCACGACCAGGGATTGATTCCGTTTAAAACGTTGTCATTTGGCAAAGGTGTCAACTATACTGCGGGTTTATATAAGATACGAACTTCGCCTGATCATGGAACGGCCTACGAAATCGCAGGAAAAAACCGCGCCGATTTCAATTCGTTTAAAGAGGCTGTTTATCTGGCGATTGACATTTTTCATTCGAGAATTCAATACAAGGAAATCAGTAAAGATCCGATGAAAATCAAAGAAAAACAGGAAGAAAGAAATATTCGGTAAAAAAATATCAGTAACAGTTTTGTTTGTCTGATATTTTTATATCTTTGCGCTCCCGTTGAGAGTTTCGAAATGGGACAAATTTTGGTGAGATGAAACAGCTAAATGAGTTTTTAATTCCGTTTGTAGGGTTAAAATTAGGAAAACACCAGTTTGAATATCAAGTAAGTAAAAAGTTCTTTGATTATTTTAATTACGACGACTTTGAAAGTTGCGACATTAAAGTAAATCTGGTTTTAGAGAAAAAAAGCACCATGCTGGAGCTCAATTTCAAACATAAAGGGACGGTTCACGTGCCTTGCGACCTCACGGGCGAAATGTTTGATTTGCCGATCAAAGGAAAACTACGATTGGTCGTCCAGTTTGGAGATGAGTTTAATAATGACAACGACGAATTGCTGATTTTGCCGCATGGCGAGCATCAGATCGACATTTCGCAGTATGTTTATGAAATGATCGTGCTTTCAATTCCGCTAAAACGCGTCCATCCGGGCATCAAAGACGGTACATTGCAAACACCTGCACTTGATAAACTGAAGGAACTGACAGTCAAAGAGAAGAAAAAAGAAGAAACAAAAGAAGATACAGACCCGCGCTGGGACAAATTAAAGAATCTATTAACGGATAAATAATATCATAAAATGGCACATCCTAAGAGAAAGATCTCCAAAACGAGAAGAGACAAAAGAAGAACACATTATAAAGCTACTGTTGCTCAAATCGCAACATGTCCAATCACTGGAGAAGCGCATTTATACCACAGAGCTTACTGGCACGAAGGTAAAATGTACTACAGAGGACAAGTGGTTATTGACAAAGCACCAGTTGCTCTTGCCTAACATTTTACAATAAAAAAAACTGAAACTCTCACACTGTGGGAGTTTTTTGTTGTTTATAATTTTAACGAAATAAGGACTTCCAAAACAAATTTGGTTTGGAATTTTTTTGTAATTTCCACCCCTTTATCAAATGGTAACGTTTGGTAAGAAATTAATTAAAACTTATGAATACAATTACGGCCGCAATTACCGCTGTTGGTGGGTATGTACCTGATTTTGTGCTTTCCAACAAAGTACTTGAAACGATGGTTGATACCAATGATGAATGGATTACTTCACGTACCGGAATCAAAGAAAGAAGAATTTTAAAAGGAGACCATCTCGGAACTTCTTTTATAGCGATAAAAGCTGCTGAAGACCTGCTCAAAAGAGGCAATATCAATCCTGCCGAGATCGATATGGTCATTGTCGCTACCACAACTCCCGATTTGCCTGTTGCCGCTACTGCCGTTTATGTTGCCACTGAAATTGGCGCTGTGAACGCTTTTGCGTATGATTTACAGGCGGCCTGTTCCGGATTTTTATTCGGAATGTCAACCGCTGCAGCCTACATTCAATCCGGCAGATACAAAAAAGTATTGTTAATTGGAGCCGATAAAATGTCTTCCATTATTGATTATACCGACCGCGCCACGTGCATTATCTTCGGAGATGGCGGAGGCGCTGTTTTATTTGAGCCAAATACTGAAGGCCTTGGCGTTCAGGACGAATTTTTAAGAAGCGACGGAATCGGGCGTGAATTTCTAAAGATCGACGCAGGTGGATCGATCCTTCCGGCATCTGCTGAAACAGTGGCAAACCGCCAGCACTATGTGTTCCAGGATGGAAAAACAGTTTTCAAATATGCCGTTACCGGAATGGCCGACGTTAGCGCCAAAATCATGGAACGCAACAATTTGTCAAACGACGATGTCGATTGGCTGGTCGCGCATCAGGCCAACCGCAGAATCATCGATGCAACAGCAAATCGCATGGAACTTGACGAATCGAAAGTGCTGATTAATATCGAAAAATACGGAAACACCACTTCAGGAACTTTGCCATTATTGCTTAGCGACTTTGAAGATAAGTTCAAAAAAGGTGACAATCTCATTTTTGCTGCTTTTGGCGGCGGATTTACTTGGGGTGCGATTTACCTGAAATGGGCCTACAACAAACAATAAACTAAACTAAAAACAAATAATTATGGATTTAAAAGAAATTCAGAACCTAATCAAATTTGTGTCAAATTCGGGCGTTGCAGAAGTAAAGCTTGAAATGGATGATATCAAAATCACCATCCGCACAACTTTAGAAGGCAATGCACCGGACATTACCTATGTTCAGCAAGCGCCAATGCAGCAGGCTTTGCCTCAGGCAGCTCCGGCTCAGCAGCAAATCGCTCCGGCAGCAAACACGCCGTCAGCACCAGCAGCAGACGAAAATTCAAAATACATTACCATAAAATCACCAATTATCGGAACGTTCTACAGAAAGCCATCTCCAGACAAACCGATGTTCGTTGAAGTTGGGACTTCTATCAGCAAGGGTGACGTGTTGTGTGTCATCGAGGCGATGAAATTGTTCAACGAAATCGAATCGGAAGTTTCCGGTAAAATTGTGAAGATTTTAGTTGATGATTCTTCTCCGGTAGAATTCGACCAACCTTTATTCTTAGTAGATCCGTCATAATTTTAGATTTTAGATTTACAATTTCAGATTTTTGTTTGCCAACAGCAATCTGATTTTCAATGTCTGATTTCTAATAATCTAACTTATAAAAGATGTTCAAAAAAATATTAATTGCCAACAGGGGCGAGATCGCATTGCGTATCATCAGAACCTGCAGGGAAATGGGAATCAAGACCGTTGCGGTTTATTCTACTGCTGATGCAGAAAGCCTTCACGTCAAATTCGCTGATGAAGCGGTTTGTATTGGGCCGCCGCCAAGCAACCTGTCTTATTTAAAGATGTCAAATATCATCGCTGCTGCCGAAATTACAAATGCAGATGCGATTCACCCGGGTTATGGTTTCCTTTCTGAAAATGCTAAATTTTCTAAAATCTGCCAGGAACACGGAATCAAATTTATCGGTGCTTCTCCGGAAATGATCGACAGAATGGGAGATAAGGCTTCGGCCAAATCGACGATGATCGAAGCTGGCGTGCCTTGCGTTCCGGGTTCTATCGGAATTTTGGAATCATACGAACAAGCCGAACAACTCGCCGCTGAATTCGGATATCCTGTAATGCTGAAGGCAACTGCCGGAGGTGGAGGAAAAGGAATGCGTGCCGTTTGGAAACAGGAAGATTTACTAAAAGCA
>Ga0247805_1001424_pt1 | contig 11534 bp, 9 predicted proteins | sample UWRJL044104R1_FD_180930 | JGI IMG/M metagenome (GOLD analysis project Ga0247805, IMG submission 180930) | Plant litter microbial communities from Arlington Agricultural Research Station in Wisconsin, United States - UWRJ-L044-104R-1 | ecosystem: Environmental > Terrestrial > Plant litter >...
TCACCTCTCCATTATGGTCGATTTCTCAGCCGACGTTTTGCTATCCGACAGTCAGTCGTGCATCCATCGTTAGGATTTGAGCCATGTCTTCGCTCTTTACCTGGCCCCACGTGCTTGGCACGCTCATTGACGGAACCGATCTCTCGATTGCAGAGTCCACCTGGGCAATGGAGCAGGTCGTTGCGGGGGAGGCGACGAGCGCCCAGATCGCCGCTCTTCTCGTCGCGCTTCGTATCAAGGGCGAGACCGTTGACGAAATAGTGGGATTCCGCGACGCGGCGCTCGCGCACGCGGAAAAGCTATCCGTCGATTCGATGGTTCTCGACATCGTGGGCACGGGCGGAGACCCGTACGGTGCCGTGCTGAACATCTCGTCCGTCGCATCCATCATCTCTGCTGCGGCCGGCGTTCCCGTCGTCAAGCATGGCAATCGTGGTGCGTCATCGGCGAGCGGGGCGTCTGACGTGCTCACCGAGTTGGGTCTCGATATTTCGGTCGAGCCCGCGCGTGTCGCGGCTATTCTCGACGAGGTCGGAATCACTTTCGCGTTTGCGGCGAAGTTTCACCCCGGATTTCGTCACGCTGGCCCCGTTCGCTCCGAGCTTGGCGTCTCGACGCTCTTCAACATCCTCGGTCCGCTGTGCAACCCGGCCCGCCCGGAGGCGAGTGCCGTCGGTGTCGCCTCGCTCGAGCGGGTGCCGCTCGTCGTCGGCGTGTTCCAGACCCGGGGAGCCACGGCTCTCGTCTACCGCGGCGACGACGGCATCGACAAGCTCACGACGACCGGCCACAGCCACATCTGGGAGGTCTCGCGCGGTTCCGTCACCGAGCACGACCTCGACCCGCTCGACCTCGGCATCGCCCGCGCGCCGATCGAGGCGCTGCTCGGAACAACCCCAGCGAGCAACGCCGGCGTGATTCGTGAGGTGCTGGCGGGCAAGACCGGCCCGGTTCGTGACGTAGTGCTGCTCAACACAGCAGCGGGGCTCACGGCTTTCGATCTGGCGAAAAACCCTGACCAGCTGCGAGTTCCGATTCTTGATCGGCTCGCCAAGAATCTCGTTGTCGCGGCCGAGGCGGTCGACTCAGGTAAGGCGGCGCAGAAGCTCGATGATTGGGTCGCAGCGACTCGGCGTTAGTCAACGCAACTTTATTCAACGCAGCTTTATTCGACCCAGTCGAAGGTGCGCGTGACGGCCTTTTTCCAGGTCGCCATCAGCGTTGCCCGCGCATCGTCGTCGATCGACGGCTCCCAGCGTTTCTTTTCCTGCCACTTCTCGCGAAGTTCGTCGAGCGAGCCCCAGAATCCGACGGCGAGACCCGCGGCGTAGGCGGCGCCGAGCGCTGTCGTCTCCGCGACGACCGGGCGGATGACCGGAACGCCGAGGATGTCGGCCTGAAACTGCATAAGCAGCTCGTTGCCGATCATGCCGCCGTCGACCTTGAGTTCTTCGAGCGGGATTCCGGTGTCGGCGTTGACCGCGTCGAGCACCTCGCGTGTCTGGAAGGCCGTTGCCTCGAGGGCAGCGCGGGCGATGTGCGCCTTCGTCACAAAGCGGGTCATTCCGACCATCGCGCCGCGGGCGTCGGAGCGCCAGTACGGGGCGAAAAGACCGGAGAACGCCGGCACAAAGTAGACGCCGCCATTGTCAGCAACCGAAGAAGCGAGCTTCTCGACTTCTTTCGCGTCCCGGATGATGCCGAGGTTGTCGCGCAGCCACTGCACGAGTGAACCCGTCACGGCTATCGAGCCCTCGAGCGCGTAGTGGGCGGGCGCGTCGCCGAGTTTGTAGCCGACGGTGGTGATGAGGCCGTGTTCGGAGTGCACGATCTCCTCGCCCGTATTGACGATGAGAAAGTTGCCGGTTCCGTAGGTGTTCTTGGCCTCGCCGGTGTCGAAGGCGGCCTGGCCGAACGTCGCCGCCTGCTGGTCGCCGAGGATGCCCGCGATGGGCACCTCACGCAGCACGCTCGATTGCTCGACGAGGCCGTAGGTCTCCGACGAACTCCTGATCGCGGGCAGCATCGAGCGGGGAATGTTGAAGGCTGCGAGCAGGTCGTCGTCCCAGTCGAGCGTCTCGAGATCCATCAGTAGGGTGCGCGACGCGTTTGTGACGTCGGTGACGTGCACGCCGCCGTCCGGGCCGCCGCTCAGGTTCCAGACGACCCAGGTGTCGGGGGTTCCGAAGAGCAACTCGCCGCGCTCCGCGGCTTCTCGCGCGCCATCCACGTTGTCGAGAATCCAGGCGATCTTTGTCGCCGAGAAATAGGTGCTGAGGGGCAGACCCGTCTTCTCGGCGAAACGGCGGATGCCGCCGTCGGCCGCGAGTGAATCGACGAGCTGCTGCGTGCGGGTGTCCTGCCAGACGATCGCGTTGTAGACCGGGTCGCCGGTCTCTTTGTTCCAGACGATCGCAGTCTCGCGCTGGTTCGTGATGCCGACCGCGACGACGTCGTGCCTCGTGATGTCGGCCTTGGAGAGCGCCTGCCCGATGACCTCGCGCGTGTTCGACCAGATCTCGTCGGCGTTGTGCTCGACCCAGCCCGCCTGCGGAAAGATCTGCTCGTGTTCCTTCTGCCCAATTGCCACGACCCGACCCTTGTGGTCGAAGACTATGGCGCGAGTGGAGGTAGTGCCCTGGTCGAGTGCAACAACGTGGGTGCTCATGCGCTCAGCTTATTGTCCGTCCACGTAGAACCAGCGGCCATCCTCCCGAACGAACCGGCTCTTCTCGAGCTGTGACGAGTTGCCGGCCGACGAGCGGAAGAACGCTTCGAACATCACTGTGCCCGCGGTGTCGAACGGTCCGCCGGCCTGGGTGGCGAGAATGTCGAGCCGGTACCAGCCCACGTCGGCGTCGAGTTCGAGGTTGCTCGGCCTCGTTGTTGGATGCCAGGTGGCTGCAACATAATCCTGCTTGCCGGTCGCGTAAGCCGAATAGCGTGAGCGCATCAGTCGTTCGGCGGTCGGCGCGAAGGCCTCACCGCTGTGAAAACGGCCACAACATTCGCCGTAGGTTTCGCCGCTCAGGCACGGGCAACGGTCGTCGACGGAGATTGGCACCCGTTTATTATCGGCGCCCGCCATTCATTTTCAAGAAACGGCGGCGTAGCTTAAGCGTCATGAAAGTCATCGCAGACATCACGATGTCGCTCGACGGCTACGTCACGGGCCCGAGCGACGACATCGGCCGTCTTCACGATTGGGTGTTCGGAGGTTCCGCGACGGGCACCGACCCCCGCTCCTCAACAACCGGCATAGACGCGCGGATACTCACAGATTCGTTCGAGACTCGCGGCGCTGTTGTTATGGGTCGCAGAACCTACGACATCACAAACGGCTGGAACGGCGAACCACCCTTTCAGGTGCCCTGCTTCGTTCTCACCTCAACACCACGCGAGAGTTACGTGACCGAGAACGGCACAACCTTCGATTTTGTCGTGGATGGCGCGGCCGCAGCGATCGACCGCGCGCGGGCCGCGGCTGGCGCACTGGACGTTTCGGTTATGGGCGGTGCCCAGACGATCACGCGAGCACTGGACGCGGGGCTCGTCGATGAGCTGCAGATCCATCTGGCTCCGCGAATCGTTGGTGGTGGCATCCACCTGTTTGATTCGATTGGGCGCGAGATTGAGCTTGAGCGCTATCGGGTCGAGGAGTCGCGGTGGGCGACGCACCTGTTCTTCCGGGTCGTGCGATAGCTACTTGCGCGACCACCAGCGCTTGGGAGGCTCGGGCGCCGGTTCGGGGCGCAGGATGAGCAGCTCGACGCCATAGTTGGCGACGGCGACGGGGTGCTTATCCATAAGATCGCCGACGACTGTCATTGCCGCGTCCGACTCACTCCAGGCAAAGCTCGCGCTGAAGACGAGCGGTGCGATCGAGTAGTCGGTCACCCTGGCTTCGAGGCGCGGGTCATCGAGCATCGCCTGCTCGGAGGGGGAGTCCGGGCCGTTCATCGCGGGGTAGGCGAGGATCAGCTCGCGATAGAACGCCTGGAGTGCGGGAGTCGCCACCGAGATGTCGTCGCCCATGCCGTTTTCGAGCTGGGCGCGGTACCAGGCATCGAACCCGGCGTCGTCGATCGCGTCGGGCTCAAAGATGATGAAGTCGTAACTCATTTCGGAAGGTTGGACTCGATAAGTTCGACGATCTCGGTGGCATCGGGCTCGGTGTTCGGGCGGAAGCGGTGAACCTCACCGTCAGGCAGGACAACGAACTTTTCGAAGTTCCAGCTCACGCGACCGGCCTTGCCGTTTGCGTCGGGGGTCTCCTTGAGCTCCTTGTAGAGCGGGTGAGCCGAGCGGCCGTTGACCTTGATCTTCTCGAAGATCGGGAAGGTGACGCCCCAGGTGACCGAGCAATACTCCTTGATCGCTTCGTCGCTGCCGAGCTCCTGCAGAAACTGGTTGCTGGGGAATCCGAGAACCGTGAAGCCGCGGTCGCCATAGGTCTTCTGCAGTTCTTCGAGCTTCTCGTACTGCGGCGCGAGCCCACAGCGCGATGCGACGTTGACAACGAGAACTACCTTGTCGGAGTAGTCGCCGAAGGTCTTCGGGTCGCCGTCGATAGTTGCGAGTGAGATGTCGTTGAGGGTCATTGTCGAAGTGTACGACCCGCGGGTAGGCACGCGCTGAACTCCGAACGGCGGCCCACCCGAGGGTGGACCGCCGCACTGTGAACCGGGCTGTTACTTGAGGCTCAGGAGGCCGAAACGGAAGCGTCCCGATCCGTCGAGCGTGTCGTCAATTCCGGCAACCGAGGTCGACGCGATGACCGTCTCGGTGCCCTCGAGTAGCGGGATCGTCACAAGAGCCTTGGCCGCGAGGGCCTGGGCGTCTTCGACGACGGCTGTGCGCTCGTCGCCGGGCTCAAGCGCGCGCTCCTGGAGAACAAGAGCGTTGAAGGCCTCGTTGTTTGCAGCGGCACCGAGGATCGACGGCGTTGCTTCGTCACCCTCGAGAAGGTGAAGGTAGTTGTCGGCATCCGGGTAGTCGGCGAACCAGCCGAGCTGATATGCCGGGTAGTCGGTCTGGAACTGCTGAACGTACTGCGTCCACTCGGTCGACTGCAGGTCGACGTCGAAGAGACCGGTCGCCTCGAGCTGGCTCTCGATGAGCGCGTACTCGTCGGCCGTGCTCGCACCGTAATGATCGGTGTTGAACTGCAGCGCGAGTTCGACGGGCTCGGTGATGCCGGCGTCGGCGAGAACCGCTGCGGCCTTCTCGAGATCCGGCCCGCCGGTGCCGTCTCCGTAAAGTTTCTGGTAGGCGGGGGTGGAGCCGGGCAGGCCGGTCGGCACGATCGTGTAGATCGGCGCGTAGGTGCCCTTGTAAACCTGGGTTGCGAGCTCCTCACGGTCGACGATGTTAGCTACTGCCGTTCGAACCGCGAGTGCCTTAGCGGCATCGGCTTCGGGGGTCTTCGAACCGAAGGGTTGGGTCTCGAGGTTAAACGAGAAGAAGCGCAGCTCGGCACCGGGGCCGGTGTGAACCTCGATGGAGTCGTCGTCGGCGAGACTCTCGACGTCGGTCGCGCTCAGGGTGCGGTACGCGACATCCACCTCGCCCTCCTGAATTTCGAGCTTGAGGTTGCTCGCCTCTGCGAAGTACTTGACGAGGACTGACTCGTTTTGTGCGGCGCCGAGAAGTCCGTCGTAGTCGGGGCTCTTGGTGAGTTCGACGAGGCTATTGAAGGTGTAGTTCGAGATCGCGTACGGGCCTTCGAAGGCGTTGCCGTCGACAATGTCTTCGTCGGAGGTGATCGCGTCGGCCGCGAAGACGTCCTCGTCGACGATGATCGCCGCGGGGCTCGTGAGGATTTGCGGCCAGAGTTCGTTGTTCTCCGTGTTGAGCGTGAAGATGACGGTTGTGTCACCCTCGACGGCAACGGAGTCGAGCCCGCCGAGCAACGACGAGGGGCCGTTTTCATCGGCGATCGCGACCTGACGGTCGAAGCTGAACTTGACGTCCGATGCCGTGAGCGCGTTGCCGTTCGCGAAGGTCAGGCCGTCGCGAAGAACAACCGTGTACTCGGTGGGCGAGGTGAACTCGGCCGACGCTGCGAGGTCGAGTGACGGCTCGGTCGAGCCGGGAGCCGAGGTGAGAAGCCACGAGAAGACCTGGTTCTGAAGAACGGCCGATCCGATGTCCCACGATCCGGCGGGGTCGAGGGCTGTGACCTTGTCGGTTGTGCCGATCGTAATGATGCCGTCGCTCTCATCGGCGCCGGATGTCGCGCAGGCCGAGAGGGTCAGGCCGACCACTGCGACGGCAGCGATCGAGGGAAGAATGCGAGATCGCATGGAGTGCTCCTGTGGTGTGAAGGGGTCACCAAATTGTCCATCACCTGTTGCTTTGGGCTCCTGACAGCGCGTAACAGATCGACGTAATCGAGCGTTATTCAGCGCAGGGCCGCGGCGACCCGATCACCCTGCATCGCAGCGACGAGCGAGGCCTCGTCCGGGTAGGCAGAAACGTCGACGCGATCGAGACGGAAGGGCGTGGGGTCGGCGTACGGCTCAACGCCTGCGATGAGCTGCGCGACGAGCTTGCCCATGCCTGGCCCGTGCGTGACTCCCGACTCGTTGTCGCCCGTGAGTGCCCAGAGTCCGTCGATGCCCGGTACCGCGCCGGCATAGAGTCCGCCGTCAACGGTGTACACCGGAATGCCCTGAATGATTTCGGCTGTCTCGAGACCGGCGAGCGCGGGAAAGACCTCGGCAATGATTGCCTGGTGCGCGCGCTGCTGCTCGATGAGGACGGGGGAGTGCGGGCGCTCGAACCCGAACGAGAGCCCCTCTTCGATCTTGAGGGCCGAGACGCGACGGTACGCGAACCCGCCACCCCACGAGAATGCACCGCGCAGTTCTCGCAACCAGAGGCCGAGCTCGAGGCTTTGGATCGTTGGCATCCGCGGCGAGAGCCCGGCCGGCTCGGAGACGAATCGGGTCGCGACCGTCGGGATGAGGGGGAGCGGGCGGTCAACCGACTTCAATAGTTCGGGCGTCCAGGCGCCGGCAGCTATGACAACCGACAGCGCGTCGATGTCGCCCGCGGCTGTCGTAACACCGGTCACAGCTCCGTCGTCGATTCGAATTGCCGTGACGGCAGTTTCCCACGAGATCGTGACCCCGCCGGCTTCGAGCCGCGTGAGAATCTCGCGCAGCGCGAGGGCGGTGGTGAGCTGGATCGCCTCGGGCATAAACACCCCGCCGACGACGGCCGCGGCATCAACGCCACCGAAAGTGAGCTCGGCGACGGCATCCGCGTCGAGCACACGAGTGCCCGGAGTCGCGAGCGGGTGCTCGACGATTCCCGTTGCGAGCTTCTCAAGCGTCTCGGCTCCGCGTGCGATCGCGATGTTGCCGTTGTTGGCGTATTCGATATCAACGCCCGACTCGTGCAGACCGCGATAGAAGTCGAGGCTGTACTCCTCGAGCGCAATAGCGCCGGTGCCGATGCGCCGGTGGTGGTCGGCGCCAAATCGCGCAACAAACCCCGCGCCTGCCGCAGTCGTTCCGCTGAGCGGCGAACCAGCATCAATCAGATGGATGTCGCTCACCCCTGCCTCGAGCAGGTGAAGCGCCGTTGACGCTCCGATGATGCCTGCGCCAATGACGATGACGGGGGAGCTGTTCGTGGCCATATTCGATGGTAACCACTCCGACACGTGACGGTTTGCGGCTACTTCTTCTCGCGTAACGCGATGTGTTCGGGCAAAAAGCCGAGCCCAACGACGCGTGCGACAACGCGTCGCACGATGGGCTGCAGCAGCCGAAGTGCGGCCCTGGCTGGCGCGGGAACGGCGTGGGCTCCGGCGAAGGGCCGCGACATCCGATCGTGTGCGAGTTTCTGGATGCGCTGCATCTTTTTGACCGGTGGCAGCCGTCGCGACTGAACGGCCTCGAGTACCGAAATCGGCACCGTGCCGTGACGCAGGGGCTCGACCACCGCGTTTGCGAGGGCGACAGCGTCTTGCAGGGCGTAGTTGATTCCGACGCCCATAACCGGTGACATCGCGTGTGCTGCGTCGCCGATGCAGATGAAGCCGGGGCGGTACCAGCGCGGCAGCCGGTTGAGCTGCACCGTAAGCAACTTGACCTGGTCCCACGAATCAATGGATGTGATGACAGTGTCGAGCACGGGCGCGATGCTCGTGACTGCCGTGCGAAACGCCTCGAGGCCGCGCTTGTGCAGGGCGTCAAATCCGCCCTTCGGAATGATCATGCCGCCCTGGTATCCACCGCTGCGCTCAAGAGTCACGACTGCGCCACTGCCCGTCATATAGCCGAGGGTTGTGGGCGGTGTCGGCTCGGGTTTGGGCAACGCGAACCAGAGAACGTCGATGGGAACGCCGAGTTCTTCTGCCTCGAGTCCCGACGATTCGCGCAGCACAGAGGTTCGACCGTCGCACGCGACGGTGAGTGGTGCACGAAGTTCGTACGCGACATCCGTGCCTCGTGCGGTGACGCCGACCACGCGATCGTTTTCGGTGACAAGACCGGTCGCCTCTGTGCTCATGCGCAGGTCGAATCCGTCGAGTTTTGACGCCTCCCTGACAAGGAAACTCAGGAAGTCCCACTGCGGGGCGAAGACGAGAAAGTTGTCGGGTTTGGGAAGAGTGCCGAAGTCGACGAGGGTCGTTCGGCGCCGGTCGAGCACAATGTCGAGCGTATGAACGACACTCACCGGCAGGTCGAGAAAGGCCTCTTTGAGGCCGATCTCGCGCAACAGGGTTATCGTCGACGGGTGAATCGTGTCGCCGCGAAAGTCACGCAGAAAGTCGGCGTGCTTCTCGAGCACCGTCACTGTGAGCCCGGCGCGCGCGAGAAGCAGACCGAGCATAATTCCGGCAGGGCCGCCACCGGCGATGACGCAATCTCTCTCGATGCGCTGCATACATCTATCATCCGACGTGCCGAGCCCACCGCAATAGACTGACGAAACGACACTCGAAGTTGAGGGGTCGTCAAGCGAGGGGAATACACGGAATGGGCGGATTCGCCGCGTGGCTGTTTGGACTCAAGGTTGCACAGCCCGGGGAGTATCGGCGTCTGATGCGCATCCGCCGCGAGATCTACACAACCGTCGCCCCGCTCACCGTCGAAATCGTTCGCTCGCGCGAGCCGATCCCGTTTGCCGACATCGACGCCGCAGCCTTCCGGCCTCTCCGGAATGGCGCGGCCTGGGGCTCGGTGTTCGACTGCGCCTGGTTGCGCATCACCGGTGCGGTTCCGGCCGGGGCCGAGAACGCCGAGGTGATGCTCGGCATCCGCGGCGAGGGGCTCGTGCACTCACGCGAGGGCGAGCTGCTCGACTCTGTCAGCACGGTCTTTCAGCAGGGCGATCTGCCGCACAGCGCGGGCAAGTTCCGCCCCGTGCACAACGTCGACCTCAGTACCGGCGCCGTCGAGGTATACGCCGACGTCACCTATAACGGCTTCATCCTGTACGAAGTGGGCAAGGGCGTTTTTCACGGCGCACATCTCGCGACCCGCAACCAGGACACCTACGACCTCTACTACGACTACCTCACGCTGCTGGTGCTCGCCGGCGCGACCGACGACGCCACTCTCGAAAGAGACCTGCGCACCGACCTGCGCGCCGCCTTCGAGCTCTTCGCTCGCGGTCACGTGCTCGCGGCGCGCGAGGTACTCGCCGTGCCTCTCGCCGCCCGCAGCGAGAGCGATTTCGTCTACAGCGCCGTCGGCCACGGGCACCTCGACATGGCGTGGCTCTGGCCGATCCGCGAGACCAAGCGCAAGGCGGCGCGCACCTACGTGCGCGCGGTCAACGCCATCGACACACGCGACGGGTACACCTACGGCACAAGCCAGCCGCAGCAGCTCTTTTGGATGAAGCAGCGACATCCAGCCCTCTTCGAAAGGGTCAGGAAGGCAGTAGCCGACGGACGCATCGAGATTCAGGGCTCGTTCTGGATCGAGCCCGACACGAACCTGCCGTCGGGGGAGTCGCTCGTTCGCCAGGCCGTCGTCGGTCGGCGTTTTCTGCAGCAGGAGTTCAACCTCACCGACGAGCAGCTGCGCCTGTGCTGGCTGCCCGACACCTTCGGCTACAACGGCAACCTGCCGCAGATTCTGCGCGGCAGCGGCATGGACTGGTTCCAGACAATCAAGCTCGCCTGGAACAAGGTCAACGATTTTCCGCATCGCAGCTTTCACTGGCAGGGCATCGACGGCTCGACTGTGCTCGTGCACATGCCGCCCGAGGGCGACTACAACAGCAGGGGAGCGGCCGACGGCCTGCTCACCGGCCTCGCGAAATACCCGGAGAAGGCGCTCAACGCCGCCCTGCTCGTCTACGGGTCGGGCGATGGCGGCGGGGGACCGGGCGAGATCCACTTCGAGGTCACCCAACGCGAACACGACCTGCGTGGACTCCCGCGCGTCGAGCACTCGACGGCGAGCGACTTCTTCAGAAAATTAGAGACGTTGGATGTCGCGCACACCCACTCCGGCGAGCTCTACCTTGAGACGCACCAGGGCACCTACACAACGCAGGGGCAGATCAAGCGCCACAATCGCCTCGTCGAGCGCAAGCTGCACGAGGTCGAGGCGCTCGCGGTGATCGCCGGCGCCGACAGCCGTCTCGAGCTGGCGGAGCATTGGCGCGAGGTTCTGCTCAACCAGTTTCACGACATCATCCCCGGGTCGTCGATCGCCCGCGTCAACCGCGAAGCGATCGCGACCTACGAGCGCATCGAGGGTTCCCTCGACGCCTACGCGGATACGCTCTATGCGGGGCTCGATACGGGCCCGCGTGCGGCCGTCAATCTCACGAGCTTTCCGCGACGGGAGGCGGTCAAGGTCGGCGACGACTGGTTCGAGGCGGATGTTGCGCCATACTCGGCCGCAACGCTTACGCCCGCGGGCACCTTCGACGGGCTCTCGATCACCGACGACAGCATCAGCAACGGTGTGCTCACCCTGAGGTTCGGTGACTCGGGCGAAATCGTGTCGTGCCGGTCTAGCGACGGCGCCGAGCACGCGGGCGCCGGCCTCAACCGTCTTGTCCTCCACAAAGACCCCTACGTCTGGCCTTTCAACGCCTGGGACATCAAGGGCGACTACTTCACGAAGCCCCCGCGTACGCTGAAAATGGCGCACGTAACAAGCTATGTCGATGGAGCGACGGTTGTGCGCGAGCAGAAGCACAGCTCGAAGACCGTGACGATCACGCAGCGGATAGTGCTCGAGGCGGGCGGCGACACGGTGCGCTTCGACACAACCGTCGACTGGCATGCGAAGCACCGCATGCTGCGTGCGGAGTTCCGTCCGACGCACTACGGCGACACCGTGCAGTGCGAGATTCAGTTCGGGCACATCTCTCGTGTGACAACTGAGCGCGACGCGGTCGAGACCGCGCAGTTCGAGGTGTGCGCCCACAAGTGGATCGCCACCGAGAATGCAACGGGCGGCTTCGCCCTGCTCAACGACAGCAAGTACGGCCATCGCGCAAAGAACGGGGTGCTGAGCCTGAATCTGTTGCGCGCCCCAACCTTTCCCGACAAA
>Ga0247805_1001425_pt1 | contig 11531 bp, 12 predicted proteins | sample UWRJL044104R1_FD_180930 | JGI IMG/M metagenome (GOLD analysis project Ga0247805, IMG submission 180930) | Plant litter microbial communities from Arlington Agricultural Research Station in Wisconsin, United States - UWRJ-L044-104R-1 | ecosystem: Environmental > Terrestrial > Plant litter >...
CGTAGGAGTGGCCGACGAGCACGATCGGTCCCTCGATGGTGGAGAGGAAGGTGCGGATGTACTCGGCGTCGCCCGGCAGGCTTCGCAGCGGGTTCGGCGGCGCGTAGGTGGTGTAGCCCTTCTGCTGCAGCAGCTTGATCGCCTCTGTCCACCCGGATGCGTCGGCGAACGCACCGTGGACGAGAACGATACTGGGCATGGCTGAGGTGTCGGATGTCACGGTTCTTCTCCTAGTCGACTGGCGTGGGTGGCGCTGGGCGTGGATCGGAATGCGCCCCCGACGGTACTCGCGTGACAGATTCTCCGATAGGGGTTACGTCGGGCGAATGCAAGGCCTCCGCGCTCCGCCCCGACGCACGTACGGTGAGCGAATGGCCCTCGAGACTCCCTGCACCCGCGCGTGATCGGGTACTACGCGCACCACCGCGGAGCGGGACACGTGCACCGCGCTACCACCCTCGCCGCCCGCCTCGCAGAACCGGTCACCGTGCTCTCGTCGTCGCCCCCGCCGACCGGCTACACGGGCGAGTGGATCCTGCTGCCCCTCGACCACGGAGACCGGGACTCCGACCCGTTCGCCGACGTCACCGCGAACGGCGCGCTGCACTGGGCGCCGCTGCGCTCCGCGGGACTCTCGAACCGCATGTCGACCGTCTCCGCGTGGATCGCGGCCGCCGCCCCCAGCGCCTTCGTCGTCGACGTCTCGGTCGAGATCGCCCTCCTCGCCCGCCTGCACGGCGTGCCCGTCGTCACGATGGCGCAGCCGGGCGACCGCTCCGACGCCCCGCACACCCTCGGCTACCGGGCCTCGAGCGCGATCATCGCCGCGTGGCCGTCGCGAGTCGACCCCCTGACCGTCGAAGCGGATGTCGCGCCCCGCGTCGAGCGGGTCGGCTCCATCAGCCGCATCCAGACCAGCGACTCGGCGACCGACCGCCTCCCGAACACGATCGCGGTTCTCGGCGGGTTCGGCGACCGCGGTGTGAGCAGACTCGCCACCCTCGTGGCGGACGCGCGCGCGGCCCTCCCCGATACGAGCTGGACCACCCTCCGCGGTGTGGGCGAGAGCGATGTGGCGCGGGCGCTGCGCACGAACGCCGTCGTGATCGCGCACTGCGGCCAGAACGCCCTCGCCGAGATCGCCGCGTCGCGGATCCCGGCGATCATCGTGGCCGAGGACCGCCCGCACGACGAGCAGCGGTCGATGGCGCGCGCACTCGCGGTGAGCGGAGCACCCGTCACGGTGCTCGACCGTGCGCCGCACGACTGGGCGGCGGTCGTCGCCGCCACGGCAGCGCTCGACGGCGGCGCCTGGGCGGGGTGGGACGACGGGCACGCCGTCGATCGCGCCGCGGCGATCATCGCGCGGGTCGCGACGGGCGGCAGCACGGCGAGCAGCGCACCCGAGCTCGGCGACGCGCGCTCCGAGGGCGCCGCGTGAGAACCGCCGTCGTCACGATCGCCTCCGGCCGCCACACTCATCTGGAACGGCAGCACGCCGCCCTCGGGCGGTCCACCCGCCGGCCCGACGACTACATCGTCGTGGCGATGGACGACCCGGCGCTGCTGGAGTGGGCACCGGCCGCCGCGCCGCACCCGCTCGTGGTCGCGCTGGACGCTCCGACCGGCCGGCTCCCCCTCGCCGCCGCCCGCAACCTCGGCGCCCGGCTCGCGATCGAGCGCGGGGCCGAGCTGCTGGTGTTCCTCGACGTGGACTGCATCCCTGTTACGGGCCTGCTCGAGCGCTACGCGGAGGCCGCCGCCGCCCAACCCGACGCGCTCCTCACCGGCGCGGTGGGATACCTGCCGGAGGAGACGGACTACGACGATCCGGGCTCCTGGGCGGGAACGGCGCGGGTGCACTCGTTCCGTCCGGATCCCGCCGCGGGAGTCGCGGAGGCGGGGTCTCACGAACTGTTCTGGTCTCTGTCGTTCGCCGCGGCATCCGCGCTCTGGCAGCGCATCGGCGGATTCGACGAGGGCTACTCGGGGTACGGGGGCGAGGACACGGACTTCGGGCTCAGGGCACGGGAGCGCGGTGTGACGGTGCTCTGGATCGGCGGGGCGACCGCGTTGCACCAGCACCACCCCACGGCGGACCCGCCGGTGCAGCATCTCGACGACATCCTCGCCAACGGCGCCCGGTTCGCCGGCCGCTGGGGATTCTGGCCGATGCGCGGCTGGCTCGACGCCTTCGAGCAGCGCGGGCTCGTCACACGCGACGGCGCCACTGGAAACTACAGCAGAACGGACGCGGCCTCGTGAGAATCGCCCTCCTCAGCCACATGCACCACCCCATTGCCGAGCCGTACCAGGGCGGCACCGAGGCGCACACCGCCATGCTCGCCGACGCGCTCGTGGCGCGCGGGCACGAGGTGACCCTCTACGCGAAGGAGGGCTCCGTCTCGACGGCGACGGTGCATCCGCTGGTACCGGCGAACTTCGAGTTCCTCAACCGCGCCAGCCCGCTCGTGCGCAAGCAGCAGCGCGGGTTTCTGGCGGAGTCGGTGCACCACAGCATCGACCTGATCCGCGACGGGGAGTTCGACGTGGTGCTGAACAACTCATTGAGTTCGCTGCCGTACAGCCTCATGGACGACCTGCCGATGCTGACGGTGCTGCACACGCCGGCGAACCTCGACGATGTGACGGCGATCATCGGGCGGCCCGGCTGGTCGGCGAGCCCGCTGCACCGCTGGGTGACCGTGTCGCAGAACAACGCGCGGGACTGGCGGCGGCTGCTGCCTGAGGTGGGGGTGGTGCACAACGGCATCCATCTCGAGCGCTGGCTGTCGACCGTCGCGGCACGGCCGGGCGTGGCCGTCTGGGCGGCGCGCATCACCGGCGAGAAGGGGCTGCACCTGGCCATCGACGCCGCCCGCGCCGCCGGCATGGAGTTCGAGTTCGCCGGTCCGGTGTCACGGCCGGACTACTTCGCCGAACAGATCGCTCCGCGACTGGGGGCGGATGTGCGCTACCGCGGCCATCTGGCGCACGCGGCCCTCGCCGACTTCCTCGCCTCCGGGGCGGTGTTCGTGGCGTCGCCGCTCTGGGCGGAGCCCTTCGGTTTGTCGATGGTGGAGGCGCTCGCCTGCGGGACCCCGGTCGCGGCCCTGCCCTACGGCGCCGCGCGCGAGCTGATCGGGCCGGATGCCGGCGCGATCGCCGGATCGGAGGAGGTCGCGGACCTGGCGGATGCGATCTTCCGCGCCAGCCGGGTCGACCGGCGCGACGCACGCGAGGCCGCAGCCCGCTTCGCCTTCGACGGCATGATCGACGGCTACGAGTCGGTGCTGCGGGAGCTCGCGGGGCTCGGTGTCGCCGACGTGGAGCAGTCCGCCTGACAACGCCCGCCCGAGCGGATGCGCCGCGTGGCACACTCGGACGATGAGCGCTGAGAAGATCCACGGGTACACGGCCGACCAGGTGCGCGACGCGGAGGCGCCGGGCCTCGAGCGCGGCGAACCCCTGATGATGCGCGCCGCCGCCGGGCTCGCGGCCGAGCTGCGCACGGTGCTGCCGGACGACGGCGGGGTGGTGCTGATCCTCGCGGGCACCGGAAACAACGGCGCGGACGCGATGTACGCCGCAGCCGAGCTCGCCTCCGGGCGACCGGCGGACGCGGATCCGGCGGAGGGCCACGGCACGCCGGCCGGCACCGGCGGGCCGGAGGGCGGCGCGGTCAGCGTCGCCATCGTGCCGACCGGCGACCGCCTGCACCCGGAGGCGCTCGCCGCCGCGCTGGAGGCGGGCGCGCGCCTGTTCGACGCGAGCGAGGCGGCCTCGCTCGCCGCCTCCGCCGACGTGGTCGTCGACGGCGTTCTCGGCACGGGTACGAGCAGCGGCGGCAGCGCCCTCCGCGGCCCGGCCAGGGACATCGTCGCGGCCGTGCTCGCGGCGCTGATGGAGAACGAGCTGGCCTACGTGGTGGCCGTGGACATCCCCAGCGGGGTGGACCCGGACGACGGATCCGTGCCCGACCCGCTCGTGCTGCCGGCCGACGTCACGGTGACCTTCGGCGCCCGCAAGGCCGGTCTGCTGATCGCCCCGGGCTCGGAGCTCGCCGGCGACGTGCGGCTCGTGGACATCGGCCTCGGTACGGAGTACGCCGCGATGCCGGCCGCGGTGACTGTCGACGCGGGCTGACGCTCCCAGCCGCGCGCGGCATCCGTGGCTGTAATCTGCGAGTCATGACGACCTCAGTCGTGGGCCTCGTACCCCACCCCACGAAGAACATCGACGCCTCCATCGACACGATCGTGCGCTGGGCCGGCGAGCAGGGTGTGACGCTGCTCGCGGTGGCCGGCGACGCCGCACCCCGACGCGACAGCATCGAGCTGGTGACGCTGGAGCGGTTCCGAGCGGATGTCGACGCCCTCGTGGCGCTCGGCGGCGACGGCACGATGCTCGGGGCGATGCGTCTCGCGGCGGATCGCCCGGTGCCGGTGCTCGGCGTCAACTACGGCAACCTCGGATTCCTCGTCGAGGTGCAGCCGGGCGAGCTGGAGGCGGCGCTGGAGCGGGTGCGCACGGGCGACTTCCAGCTCGAACCCCACCACGCGCTCGAGGTCTCGCTCAACGACGACGGTGTGCTGCGCACCCTGCTGGCGTTCAACGACTTCACCGTTGCCCGGCGCCCGGGCGGCGGAGTGGTGTCGGCCGACCTCGAGGTGGACGGCACCGCCTTCGGCTACTACAAGGCCGACGCGCTCGTGATCGCGACCGCGGCCGGTTCGACCGCCTACAACTACGCGGCGGGCGGGCCGATCCTGTCGCCGGGAGTCGCGGCGTCGGTCGTGACGCCGGTGGCCCCGATGGCGGGGATCAGCCGCGCGGTGGTACTGGGCGCCGAAGAGGTGATGCACCTCACCGTGGGCGAGGGCACGCGCTCCGCGGCGGTCGAGCTCGACGGGCTCGTCGTGGCCGACATCTCCGAGGGCAGCGAGATCTCGGTGCGGCTGCTGCGCGACGCCGGGATGGTGATCCGGCTCGACTCGCGGCGCCACGCCAACAGCGGGCTGATCAAGCTCAGCCTGCTCGACCTGCCGCTGCGCGCGGGTCAGCTGAAGGAGTTCGTGCCCGCCGAGCTGCGGGAGCGCGGGCGCACCGAGAGCTGAGCCCCCTCGCGGCAAACGCGCCTAGCGTGCGGTGCGCGACGAGCGGATGCGCCGCACGAGCAGAGCAAGCGCCCGCCAGCCGACGAGGAACACGGCCAGCACCACGGTCGTCACGATCACGAAGCTGAACTGGATGCCCTGGAAGCTCAGCGCCCGCAGCAGCATTCCGATGGCGACCGTGCAGATCCACACCGGGACGGCCGTGCGCAGCAGCGCGAGCGGCGCCTTCCACCCGCGGCTGACCAGCCAGCCGACGACGAGTCCGACCGCGAAGGGCCAGTAGGTGACGAGAGCCCCGAGCACCGGGTTCTCGTCGTGCGACGCCCGGCCGATCAGCACGAAGACGAGCACGAGCAGCGCGTCGGCGGCGAATGCGATGGCGGCGGTGCGGGTGATGATGCTCATGCGGTCAACGGTACGCGACACCGGAAGGGAGGAGATTTGCGCGGAGGCACACCCGAGGGAGGAGAGATTCCGGGTCGTCGACCGAAACTCCTCCCGGCTACCCGGTCGCGCCGAGCACGCGCTGGATCGCGCGCAGGTCGTCTGCACTGTGCGCGAGCAGGGTGACGGTCTCGAGCGAGGTCTGCGGATGCGTGCCCAGCCAGTCGCGGATCGTCGCGACCGCGACCGCCGAGGCCCCGTCGATCGGGTAGCCGTAGACCCCGGTCGAGATGGCGGGGAAGGCGATCGACCGGTACCCCTCCGCGAGGTCGAGGCTGCTGCGGTAGCACTCGCCCAGCAGCCGCGCCGCCTCCCGCTGCGGGTACGCGGTGTAGACCGGTCCGACCGTGTGCGCGATCTTCTTCGCCGTGGCGATGTTGAACGCGTCGGTGAGCTTCGTCTCGCCGGTCTGCGCGCCGCCCAGCGCACGGCAGGCGTCGAGCAGCCGCGGGCCCGCGGCCCGGTGGATCGCGCCGTCCACTCCCCCGCCGCCGAGCAGGGAGGAGTTCGCCGCGTTGACGATGACCTCGCTCTCGAAGCTCGTGATGTCTGCCCGAACCGCATCGATGACTGTCATGAGCACCACCGTAGGCTCGTCGTGCCGCGACCGCGAGGGCGAGAAGGCCAATAAGGTTGACACTTATACTTGCCAGTAATTAGCTCTAGTCTTATGAAATGAGCACCCAGCACGCCACAGCCGTCATCGTCGACATCTCCAAGTCGCGATCGCACGCCGACCGCAGCGCCCTGCAGTCGACGATTCAGGATGCCTTCGGCCGGGTCAATGAGATTCTGCCCGCCACCCAGCCGCTCGAGCCGACATTCGGTGACGAGTTCCAGGCCGTCTACCCCGACGTCGCGTCGGCCCTGCGGGCGACGCTGCTCGCGCGGCTGTTCCTGCCGGAGGGGGTGGACTGCCGCTTCGGGCTGGGCGAGGGTGAACTGCGCACGGTGGGTGCCGGTGTCGCAGGTGCGGTGCAGGATGGTTCCGCGTGGTGGTCGGCGAGAAAGGCAATCGATGACGCGAGAAGACAGCAGTACTCGAAGCTCGGGTTCGTGCGCACCTGGTTCCGGCGCGACGAGCCGGGCGATGCGAGCGAGGCGCTCGTGAACGCCTACCTGCTCTCGCGCGACCAGATCGTGAGCACCATGACCCCGCGTTCCCGGCGGCTGCTGCTCGGCCAGTTGCTCGGCTCCACCCAGGCACAGCTGGCCGCGACCGAGGGAATCACCCAGTCCGCGGTCTCGCAGAACCTGTCGCGCAGCGGCGCGAACGCACTCGCCGCCGGCGAGGCACTGCTGCGTGAACCCCTCGGGGGCGACCCCCTCGCGAACGGCGGAGACCGATGATCCTGCTCGCACTGCTGTTCGCCGCGCTCGGCATCGCCGACCTCGTGCGGTCCCGCCTCTCACCGACGCGCACGACCTGGCTCGCGGCGGTGCTCGGCATCGTCGCGCTGCTGCTCGGAGTGGCGGGTACCGGCCTCGACTGGTGGTGGTCGCCGATCGGCGCCGTCGCCGTTATCGGCTGGCTCGTCGCCACCCGGGAGGGTTCCGGCCTGCACCGCTCGGGGTACTGGGCGATCGCGACCTTGGTTCTCGTGGTCGCGGCGGCCCTCGCATTCGGCCCAGCGCTCGGCTCGCCATCCGGTCTGCTCGTCGACTGGTACGACGCGCTGCCCTACTCCGCGCTGAGCGCGGTGCCGTTCACCACCTTCGCCCTCACGGTGGGCGGGCTGCTATTCCTCTTCGAGACCTCGAACGTGATCGTACGTCTGGCGCTCCGCGCGGAGCGCACCGAGCCGCAGCCGGTCGCGGTTGTGCCCGTCGTCGTTCCGGTACGGCGCTCCTGGTGGCGGCGCGCGGCGCCCGTCGCGGTCGCGCCGGAGGCGCCGGTGTTCACCGAGTTGAAGGGCGGCCGCTTCATCGGCCCGCTCGAGCGCGTGTTCTTGCTCACCCTCGTGATCGCCGGTCAGTTCACCGCCATCGCGGCCATCGTCGCGGCGAAGGGGATCATCCGCTTCCCCGAGATCTCCAAGGACGCCCCGGGCGGCTCGAAGGCGGAGTACTTCCTCGTCGGCAGCTTCGCGAGCTGGGCGCTCGTGGTGGTGGTCGCGGTTCTTGTGCTGTTCGGGTCGACTCGTCTCGCGATATAAGTACAACGCTGATATTTAGCAGATATTAGTCGAAAACTTATAGTAGCCCGCAGCGCCGCGGTTCGCTCCGGCGCGCGGTCCGCGTTCTCAGGCGGCCGAGAACCAGTACTCCCCGAGCCATTCGAGAAAGAGCTGCGCAGCGGGATCCGCGTGTTTGATCTGCACGGTGCCGGTACGGCCGAAGTTCGCGTCGAAGCCGTCGAGTTTCTTCATCCCCGTGCGAGTCAGCGGGCGAAACCCCATCGTCCACTGCGGAAACTGACGGGTCTGAACCACCTGGCGGCTGAGCTCGTGGATGTCGCCGTGCCGCTGGTCTCGGCTGATCGTCCTGTACAGCCGCAGCACTCTCTCCTCGTCGCCCTCGAGTATCTGCACGAACCGACCCCGCTCGTAGAGAAGCGCACCCGTCACTCCGTTCCGGGTGTTGTTCGCCCGTGACTGCATCAGAATGGCGACTATCTCCTCCTCCGAGAGCGGCGAACGGGTCGCGCTCACGTAGGCCAGGGATATCACCGGGTACCGCTGCGGTCGGTCATAACAGCAATAGTCCATGCCCGCCCGCAGCGCACCAATCCCCAGTTGGGGGGCGTGGACGGCCACGCGAACCCGGTCGATTCCCCTGTCCACGCGCCGCCCGCGCATTGCACTCCGGGCGCGGGTCGGCAAGGGCCCCCGGGGATGCGGCCCCGATTGGCCGCCGCCCGTCCCGTCGATGAGACTGGTCTGATGCCCATCACACCGCTGCGAGCGAAGCGCCTCCCCTGGAAGGCGTGGATCACCGACTCCCGCCTGCTGCTCGCCGCCAAGACCGCGCTGGCGGTCGGCATCGCCTGGTTCGTGGCGCCCTTCGTGCCCGGCGTCGGCGCCGACTACCCGTACTACGCACCACTCGGCGCCCTGATCAGCATGAGTCCGACGCTGATGAGCTCCGTGAAGATGAGCCTGCAGACGCTGGCCTCGCTCGCCATCGGCATCGTGCTGGCCGGCGCCGTGATCGTGCTCGCCGAGCCGAACCTCGTGACGATCGCCCTCGTCGTAGGGCTCGGCACCCTCATCGCCGGCCTCCGCTGGATCAAGGCGGGCGGCGAGTACGTGCCCGTCGCCGCGTTGTTCGTGCTGATCATCGGCGGACCGAACGCCGACTCCTACTCCCTCGGCTACCTCGTGCAGATGAGCGTGGGCGTCGCGGTCGGGCTCCTGGTCAATCTCACGATCTTCCCGCCGCTGCGGGTGACCGCGGCCGTGCTGCGTCTGGGCGAGTTCCGCGCCCTGCTCGCGCGCCACCTCGACGAGATGGCCAACGCGCTGGTCGAGGCCTGGCCGCCCGAGCACGAGGAGTGGGCGACCCGCAGCGACACCCTGCGCAGCACCGCCGACGAGGTGCGCGCCGCGCTGCTCGACGCCGACGACAGCCGCAAGGGCAACCCGCGCGCCCGCCTGCACCGCCGCGACATGAGCGGCGACTACGCCGACCTCTACGACCTGGAGACCATCACCTTCCACGTGCGCGACCTCACCGACGTGATCGCCGCGTCGATCTGGCAGCGCCAGTTCGCCGCCGATCTGCCCGAACACACTCGGGAGCCCCTCAGCGAGGCGCTCCGCGCCATCGGCAACGTGCTGCTCGCCCGCAACGCCGGGGACGATACAGCGGATGCCGTCGCGGCAGCAGACGAGGCGTTGCAGACCGCCCTGTCGCGGCTCGACCAGAATCGCGACGCGACGCCGTCTGCTCTCAGCACGGCGGCATCCGCTGCTATCAGTGCGCGCCGCATCGTCGCCATCATGGCGCAGCGCGCGGGTGACCGCGACGACGACTAGGCGCTACTCGGGGCGGGTGACCAGCCGCGCGTCGATCCGCGCCGCCTCGTCGTCGTTCAGCACGAGCGTGACGATGCGGCCGTCGACGGTCGCGGCGGTGCCGGTGTAGCCGCCGTACCCGACGCGGATGCCGGCGACGCGGCGCCCGTCGACCTGCAGTAGCGCCGGCTCCGGCTCGAGCGCGCGTACCTCCGCTCGCCAACGGTCGAGCTCGGCGAGCCACTCCTCCGAGGCGAACAGCGGCGCGAACTCGGCCTGATTGATGCGGTCGTTCGTCACGACCTGGTTGACGTGCTGCACCAGCGCGGCGTGCGTCGCGGACAGCGGGGGCAGGCGGGTCGCCCCGGGCACCTCGCTGAAGACGAGGCCGCGCAGGCGGCGGCCGATGCTCGCGTGATCTAGCTCCTCAAAATCCCCCCGCTCGTCGGCGAGGTAGTAGGTGGCACCCAGCACGTCGACGACCTCGTCGTGGCTCACGCTCTCCCACGCGGCGAAACGCAGGGCGGGCTGCTCCACGAACTGGAACACCGGGCGGCCGAACCAGGCCAGCGCGGCATCGTCGGGGTGACGATCCGCGAACGGGAGGTCGGAGTACGGCATGGGGCGAGTCTCCCGCCGCTCACGGGAGGACGCAAGTCTCCCCCGCTCCTTCGTGGCGCGCCATCGGGGCCGGTAATCGCTGAGGAGGCGATCCCGGTCGATTGAGCACGCCGCGGCCGCCGCAATCGACCGGTACCGGGTCGGAAGCGCGACAGGCCGCGCCCGTCCGACGGCATAACGCGAGGAGGCCGCCGCGGACTACTCCGCGACGGCCTCCTCGATGAATGGGCTACTGCTGCTGCGCCCGCTCGAGCACGAGCTCGCGCACGCGGGCGGCATCCGCTGTTCCACGCATGGCCTTCATGACCGCACCGATGACGGCGCCGGCGGCCTGCACCTTGCCGTCGCGGATCTTCGCGAGCACGTCGGGCTGCGCCGAGAGTGCCTCGTCGATCGCCGCGATCAGCGGGCCGTCGTCGGACACGACCACGAGGCCGCGGGCCTTGGTGACTTCGGCGGGGCTGCCCTCGCCGGCCACGACGCCCTCGAGCACCTGGCGCGCGAGACGGTCGGTGAGCTCGCCGCCCTCGATCATGGCGATGAGCAGCGAAACGTGCAGCGGGCTCACCAGCGACGACGCGTCGACGCCGGCGACGTTCGCGAGGCGGGCGATCTCGCCGGTCCACCACTTGCGGGCCTGGGCGGGGGCGGCGCCGGCGGCGACGGTCTCCTCCACCTCGACGAGCAGGCCGGAGTTCAGCACGTCCTGGAATTCGAGGTCGGTGAAGCTCCACGCCTCCTTGAGGCGGCGGCGGCGCACGGCGGGCGCCTCGGGGAGCGCGGCGCGCAGCTCCTCGATCAGCTCGAGGCTCGGCTCCACGGGAACGAGGTCGGGCTCCGGGAAGTAGCGGTAGTCGTCGGCGTCGCTCTTCGGGCGTCCGGCGCTGGTGACTCCCGTGTCCTCGTGCCAGTGGCGGGTCTCCTGCGTGATGGTGCCGCCCTTCGCGAGGATGGCCGCCTGACGCTGGATCTCATAGCGGATGGCGCGCTCGACGCTGCGCAGGGAGTTGACGTTCTTGGTCTCGGTGCGGGTTCCGAGCTTGCCGGAGCCGCGGGGCGTGAGGGAGATGTTGGCGTCGCAGCGCAGGTTGCCGCGCTCCATCTTGGCCTCGGAGATGCCGAGCGAGACCGCGATGTCGCGGATCGTCGAGACATAGGCCTTGGCGAGGTCGGGGGCGTCGGCCTCCGCGCCGTAGATGATGTCGGTGACGATCTCGACGAGGGGCACGCCCGCGCGGTTGTAGTCGACGAGCGAGTACTCGGCGCCCTGGATGCGGCCGGTCGACCCGCCCACGTGGGTGAGCTTGCCGGCGTCCTCCTCCATGTGCGCGCGCTCGATCGAGACCTGGAAGACGCGGCCGTTGGGCAGCTCCACCTCGACGTTGCCGTCATG
>Ga0247805_1001426_pt1 | contig 11529 bp, 10 predicted proteins | sample UWRJL044104R1_FD_180930 | JGI IMG/M metagenome (GOLD analysis project Ga0247805, IMG submission 180930) | Plant litter microbial communities from Arlington Agricultural Research Station in Wisconsin, United States - UWRJ-L044-104R-1 | ecosystem: Environmental > Terrestrial > Plant litter >...
TTACTATTACCAGAGCTGGTTATTCCGGAATGCAACGTTATGGCTGCGTCTGGACAGGTGATAACGTCGCCAGCTGGGAACATCTGAAGATGGGTAATATCCAGTGTCAGCGTATGTCTGTCTCAGGAGTACCCTTTTGCGGAACCGATATCGGAGGTTTCAGTGAGGAGCCGGATGGTGAATTATTTACCAGGTGGATTCAGCTCGGTACATTCTCGCCGTTTATGCGTGCGCACTCGGCCGGTGATACCTCAGAAAGAGAGCCATGGAGTTTCGGAGAGCCCTTTACCAGCATTAATAAGAAATTTATAGAACTTCGTTACCGTTTAATGCCATATCTGTATTCTGTTTTCTGGGAACATCACAGATACGGATTCCCGATTTTGCGCCCATTGGTGATGCTTGAGCAGGAAAACATCAGTAATCACTTCCGTCAGGACGAATTTGCTTATGGAGATAAGATTTTGGTTTGTCCTATTTTAGAGCAGGGTGCAGTTTCCAGAACGGTATATCTGCCGAAAGGGGAGTGGTATAACTTCTGGTCTCATGACCTGTTAAACGGAGATGCCGAGCATCATATTGAAGCACCGTTGGAAACAATGCCGATTTTTGTTAAAGCGGGAGCGGTGATACCAGAATATCCGGTTATGCAATATGTAGGTGAAAAACATATAGAGGAGGTTATGCTCAACGTCTATTTCACAACTCATGAAGTGAACTCCTTCTTCTTCGAAGATCATGGCGACACATTTGCCTATGAACAGGATATCTATTCCGAAAAGAAATTTACAGTCAAAGGCTCTGCTAATCATCTTGACATCTATCAGCAACTGGAAGGTTTATATACGCCGAATTATGAGTGGTATAATTTTAACTTCATTGGTATTCCGTTTGAAGTTAACAAAGTGTATGTAGATGGTGTGGAGGTCAAAGATTTTCAAGTCGACGAGCATAATTGCTTCAGATTCAAGACCAATAAGAATTTTAGTGAGATACAAATCAGGTAAGGCTAATTAATTAATCTATCAGCCTGCTGAATAATAAGAAAATAAATATGGCAAAGAAGACTCAAGGCAAACCAGTAAATACTACACCAGTTGCAGATCGCCAGGCACCCGTCTGGATTTATAGTTTGCTGACAGATTTTGATATTTCGCTTTTTATTTCAGGGAAGCACTTCAGGCTTTATGAAAAGATGGGGGCTCACCCCCTGAAGGTCGACGGTGATAAAGGAACATATTTCGCTGTTTGGGCACCAAATGCACATGACGTTTATGTCACTGGAAATTTTAATGACTGGCATAAAACCAGTCACAGATTATACCGGAGACTGGATTCCTCCGGTATCTGGGAGGGGTTTATACCGGGTGTAGAAAAAGGAACAGTTTATAAGTATTTTATTCATGGGTATGATGGCCATAATTACGAGAAAGGCGATCCTTTCGCAACACGGTGGGAGCATCCTCCACAGACCGCTTCAGTAGTTTGGGATACTGAGCATGACTGGAAAGACCAGCGCTGGATAAAAGTCAGGGAAAAGCTAAACGCAATAGATCAGCCGATGTCCGTATATGAAGTACATTTGGGCTCCTGGCAGCGCGATCCTGCGGACCATACCAGAATTCTTACCTATAAAGAAGTTGCCACCTCGCTGGTTCCTTATTTAAAAGAGATGGAGTTTACGCATGTAGAGCTGATGCCGGTGATGGAATATCCTTATTATCCATCCTGGGGGTATCAGATCACAGGCTATTTTGCCGCTTCATCCAGGCATGGTACGCCTCAGGAACTGATGGAACTGATTGAGGAGTTGCATGCAAATGATATTGCTGTAATACTGGACTGGGTACCTTCACACTTCCCCGGAGATGCCCATGGACTATTTAAGTTTGATGGTACACATCTTTATGAGCATGCGGACATGCGAAAAGGCTTTCATCCGGACTGGAAATCTTATATTTTCAATTACGATCGGAATGAGGTGAGATCTTTCCTCATCAGCAATGCGGTTTACTGGATTGATCAGTTCCATGCAGACGGACTGCGGGTAGATGCAGTAGCTTCTATGCTTTATTACGATTTTTCGAGAAAAGAAGGAGAGGCGGGGACCAATATTTATGGAGGAAGAGAAAATCTCGGAGCTATCCAGTTCCTGCAGGATTTAAATGAATATGTGTACGGTAATTTTCAGGGCGTACACACCATAGCAGAAGAGAGCAGCACTTATCCCGGCGTAACCAGGGCCGTAGAAGAGGGAGGGTTAGGATTTGGTATGAAGTGGATGATGGGTTGGATGAATGATACACTACAATACTTCAAGACTGATCCCATTGACCGGAAATTCAAACATCATCAGCTCACCTTCAGTACAACTTATGCTTTTACCGAGCGGTTTATGCTTCCTTTTTCCCATGATGAAGTTGTGCACGGTAAATCATCTATGATTTATAAAATGCCGGGAGATGAATGGCGTAAACACGCTAACTTGAGATTGCTCTACGCCTACATGTTTACACAACCAGGTACTAAACTGTTGTTTATGGGGAATGAGTTTGCACAGAACGGCGAATGGAATTTTACCAGAAGCCTGGAGTGGGACCTGTTGCAGTTTGCCCCCCATAAAGGAATGCAGCGGTACGTGAAGGCCTTAAATCATTTATACAGAGCAGAGCCGGCGCTATATCACTTTGGATTTTCGCATGAAGGATTTGAATGGCTGAGTGCAGACGATGCAGACCATTCCGTCTATGTGTATACGCGTAAAGGAGCTGCTGCCGAAGATACTTTAATTATTATACTCAATATGACCCCGGTTTACAGAGAAAACTACCGTGTAGGTCTTCCTTTTGAGGCAGAATGGGAGGAGATCTTTAATAGCGATGAAGAGATTTACTTTGGAAGCGGAAAGCTTAACAAGCAAACATTTAAACCCGAATCCTTCCAATATGGAGAGCGCGCGTTCTCCATTCAGCTGAATATTGCGCCTTTAGCAGCGATGGTTCTTAAACAGCCTGATAAACTGCATAAAAAAAGGATGGCTAAATAAGCCATCCTTTTTTTATGATTGAAAATATAATCTTATTTCAGGTTACCGTAGTACTCTACGAATTTAGCTAAAGCAGAAGAATATCCCCACTCGTTATCATACCATGAAACAACTTTAACGAAGTTATCATTCAATGCGATACCAGCATTTGCATCAAAAATAGACGCGTGGTCATCACCAATAAAGTCAGAAGAAACAACCTCATCTTCAGTATAACCCAGAACACCTTTTAAAGCACCTTCAGAAGCAGCTTTCATGGCATCTTTAATTTCCTGATAAGTAGCTGGTTTTTCCAGACGTACAGTTAAATCAACAACAGAAACGTCAGCAACCGGTACACGGAAAGCCATACCTGTCAATTTACCTTTTAGTGCAGGAATAACTTTAGTTACAGCTTTAGCTGCACCAGTAGCAGAAGGGATAATGTTAGAGAATCCACCACGTCCGCCTCTCCAGTCTTTCGCAGAAGGACCATCAACAGTTTTTTGAGTTGCAGTAACAGCGTGAACAGTACTCATCAGACCTTCAGCAATACCCCAGTTATCATGTAATACTTTAGCAATCGGAGCAAGACAGTTTGTTGTGCAAGATGCATTAGAAACTACAGTCTGGTCAGCAGTTAACTGATCGTGGTTAACACCCATTACGTAAGTAGGGATGCTGTCATCTTTCGCCGGAGCAGAAAGAACAACTCTTTTTGCACCTGCAGTAATGTGTTTCTCTGCATCAGCCTGAGTCAGGAATAAACCTGTAGACTCGATAACAGTTTCCACACCAACTTCATTCCATTTTAAGTTAGCGGGATCTCTTTCAGCAGTGATACGGATAGTTTTTCCGTTAACTACTAAATGACCGTCAACTACTTCAATAGTACCGTCAAAACGGCCATGTGTAGAATCATATTTTAACATATAAGCCATGTAATCCGGCTCAACAAGGTCATTGATTGCAACGATATCTAAACCTCTCTTTAAAGCAGCTCTGAATACTAATCTGCCGATACGGCCAAAGCCGTTAATTCCAATCTTTGTCATTATTATTAATTTGAATAGTAATTAAGTAAATTATATATTGGTTCTTTGGTAATCGAATTAATTGTTATCCCGTTTTTTTCGGCAACGAGTTCAAGCCTGTCCGGAAAATTACCGGCTACTATGCCGACAAAATGAACATCCTGTCCAGGGTGTTGTTTGATCATCGGCAACAGGTAGGTATCCATATAACGCTGAAATGCCTCGTCAATAATACGCTGTATATAGACGTGTTCCTGGTTTTCTATGTAAAAGTCCAGAAAACTACTCAAAAAATGCTGAGCCATAGATTTCTGGTAAACTCTTTCTAAAATCTGCGAGCGGTTCAGGTCATATCTTTTTCGGAATTTTTTTAATAGTTCCGGGGGAAGTTTTTCCTGAAGATAGTGTTTCAGGATTATTTTACCCAGATAATTTGAAGAACCCTCGTCTCCCAGAACATATCCCAGTCCGAAATTGTTCTCCTCTGGCGCCTGGCCATTAAAGTAGGCACAGTTGGATCCGCTCCCAAGAATACCGACAATGCCAGTCTTCTGGTAACATGCCGCAATTGCCGCACCATAAATATCATCCTGCACAGTGATTTTACTAAACTTAAAAAAGGAGGCCAGCGTTTCCGTTAGCTCCTTACGTCTTGCCGGAGAATTCGCACCGGCAGAAAACACATAAATCTTTTTGATCCGCTCTGCATAATTGATCAGCGTGATTTTTTTATTCAGCTGCTGAAGCACCGTTTTAGCTTCGACAAAACAAGGATTAAGCCCGGGCATGCTACATTCTGCAATAAGCTTACCTTCATTGGCTATTTTCCATGCCGCTGTTTTAGAACCACTATAGACCACCGCTATCATATCAGATTGATAACACTTTAGTCATTTCCAGCAGGTCACTTTCCAGTTTAAAACTGTGTGCAGTTAATGCCTCGTCTAAACTTGTCAGCTGGATATCGTTTCCACGAAGACCAACCATCTGGCGTGAACTGCCTTTCAGTAACTCATTTACTGCTGCATACCCGAGTCTGCTACCTAAAATACGGTCAAAACTACTTGGGCTGCCCCCGCGTTGTAAATGGCCGAGTATAGTTACTTTAGTATCATAATGATTAAAGCGTTCCTTTACATGTTTAGCAATATCGTATGCGCCGCCCTGCTTATGGCCTTCAGATACAATAACGATGCTGGAAGATTTTTTAGTGGCAGCACCAATTTCCAGTGTTCTGATCAGTTCCTCCAGGCTGGTTGCTTTTTCCGGCAATAATACTGCTTCAGCTCCGCAGGCTATTGCGCTGCGTAAAGCAATACAGCCAGAATCCCGGCCCATCACCTCGACAAAGAAAAGCCGGTCATGTGAGTCAGCTGTATCACGTATCTTATCAATCGCTTCAATAACAGTATTGATAGCGGTATCATAGCCCAGTGTAAAATCTGAACCATATAAATCATTATCAATTGTACCAGGGATACCAATTACACTTACCGGGTGTCTTTCAGAAAAACGCCTTGCACCTGTAAAAGTACCATCTCCACCTATTACAACCAGCGCATCAATATTATGCGCCTTCATGTTGGCATAAGCCTGATCCATTCCTTCATCAGTTTTAAACTCCAGACAGCGGGCAGTTTTAAGCACCGTTCCACCCAGATGAATTATATTACTAACGGAGCGGGCGTCCATAGGGATAATATTATTATTAATAAGTCCCTGGTAACCTTGAAGAACACCAAACATGTTGATGCCATTATATATTCCTGTCCGGACAACTGCCCGGATGCATGCGTTCATTCCAGGAGCATCTCCTCCTGAAGTTAGTACTGCTATATTTTTAATATTTGGTCTCATCTGATACTACGAATATACTGTGTAGAAGTTACACTAAGTAATTTATTTTGTTTTTTTACCTAAATACCATATAAAGAATGAATTTATTCAGGTGTTTAATTAGGAAATGCGGGGTGATCAAAATTCTTGATGCCCATCGTGTTTTTCAGGGCATAAGTTAATATAAATTTATTAAACTAGTAAACCCCGACAATTCGCGTTAGGTGTGTTTGATGCCGGTAAAGTCTGATATTTGAAAAAATTGACATACATTTACGACAATCCGGTTAAGCAATAGAGATTTATGATCAGACAAAACCGGATAAGAAATATTATTATAATATTTGTAGAATTGTCCTGACCACCAGTAAACCTGTTTAATCTGTATTAAATGAGGTTTTTTTGTTTTAAGGGGAAAATGTTCAGTGTAGATTTATAAATTAAAAGAAATCGTTTTGAAAGAAGTATTACCACAGTTTAATTCAACCTTCTCCATTGACTGTATCCTATTCGGTTTTGATGAAGGTGAATTGAAAATTTTGCTGATTGAGAGAAATGAAGAGCCGTTTAAAGATTGGTGGGCACTACCTGGAAACCTGGTAAGTGAAAATGAAAGCCTTGACCAGTCTGCTTCAAGAATTTTGCATGAGCTTACAGGGATAGAAAATGTCTACATGGAGCAGTTTTATACTTTTGGAGATGTCGGACGTCACCCGCAGGGGCGTATTATTTCTGTTGCTTATTATGCAATGCTCCGGCTAGGGGGAGATAAAGCACTGAAACCAGTTAGCACCTACGCGAAACAGGCTTATTGGATCAATGTTAAAGACCTGCCGAAGCTAGCCTTTGATCATCAGAAAATATTTGACCAGGGACTGGAGAAAATTAAGCGACGGATTAAGCATCAGCCGATTGCATTTGAGCTGCTGCCTGAAAAATTTACACTTACACAACTTCAGAATGTATATGAGGTTATTCTGGGTAAGAAGCTTGATAAAAGAAATTTCAGGAAAAAGATGTTAAGTTTTAATGTACTGAAAGACCTCAATGAAAAACAAAAAGGAGTTTCCTTCCGTGCAGCAACCTTATACCGCTTCGATAAGCGGAAGTACGGTAAACTGTTTGGCAAAGAAATATCTTTCTAAATCAGCGGAGCCGCCGCCGGAATATATAACGCTGAATTTCTGACATAAAAAAACCGCTATCTTTTACAGACAGCGGTTTTTTTATGTCAGAAATTCTCCTGAATTATTTAATCAAAGATTTAGAATGCGCCATATGGTATTCAACCAGGTCATCTATAGGTGAGCGGATAATTTTTCCAACACCCATTTCGTAACGGTCAGCAACAATGCTCAGAATATCTCTGAAGCTGTAACCAACAGAACCTACACAGTTTAGTGAGAAATCTTTATAGTTCGGGTAGTGAATAACAAGGTTCTCAAAGAATGCCGTGAATGCATATTCAACAGTAGAGAATGTATAATCTTCATAGCTATCTTTGTAATCGTACAGGAATTTACTGAAACCTGCGCAAAAACGGTTAGGAAGCGGTTTATTGTAGATATTATCAAAGATGTCCTCGTTGGTCAGCGCGAAATTGTCGTAGAAACTTTCTCTCAGACCTTTAGGCATATAACCTTTCATATAGTCACTCAGAATTCTTTTTCCGATAAAGCATCCGCTACCTTCATCACCAAGGAAATAACCCAGCGAGTCAATGTTTAGCGAAATATCTTTACCATCGTAAAGGCAAGAATTAGTACCAGTACCTAAAATAGCGGCAAAACCAGGTTGGTCACCAAGTACGGCACGGCATGAAGCCAGTAAATCATGGCCTATATTAATTTGTGCGTTCACAAATACTTGAGCCATTGCCTCTTCGACGATTTTTCTTTTGCTATCTGTAGAGCAGCCAGCACCATAATAATATACTTCTGTAAGTTTGTCTGCTTCCAGGTGATCTGGTAAAGACTTTTTTAGCGAGCCAACAATATATTCAGTACTTGAAAAGTACGGGTTGTAACCTTCGGTGTTGAAATGAATTTTTCTACCAGCTTCATTAATTAAGCACCAATTGGTTTTGGTTGATCCACCGTCTGCAATAACTATCATCTTAATTTGTTTTATGGGGGGTAAAAGTAAATATTCCTGAACACTCGAACTGTATTTTTTCCATTTTATGTTTTTTATGCCGTTTAGGAATTTATTAATTTGGTTTTTTTCTCTGTTTAATAATTTTAAGTAACTCTTTTTCTGGTTTTTAATGTACTTGAAAACAATACATATTTATCTCAAATTAAGATATTGTTAAAATAACACTAAGCTAAAATTACACTTGTTATTTTAAATTCCAAATTTTAAAATAATTACTCAGGATCTAAATGTCCTTTTATTCTACGATAATAGCAAATCATTCCTTTTTAAATAGGGCCTATTTGGTTATAAAAGAACTCCATACCGTTAATGTAACGTTTTGGCGAATTATAAATGTTTTTATAAACAGTCTTTATGACAATTATCATATTGAATTCGATTAGTCGAATTTTTTAAAGAAATAGAAGAAATGCTCAGGTATAACCCGGGCTAAATTAATAAATTTGCTTTTGCAGTATTTTCATGCTGCAGAGCGGATAAAATAAAAAGATATGTTTACAGGTATAATAGAAACATCAGGAACCGTTACCGGACGCAGATCCGAAGGAACGAATATTCATCTGACAATTGCTTCAGCAATCACTGCTGAACTGAAAATAGATCAGAGCATTTCACATAATGGTGTTTGTCTTACGGTCGTTGCACTGGATGACAAGACACATACGGTAACTGCAATTCAGGAAACGCTGGAGAAGTCAAACCTCGGTGATCTCCGGGAAGGCAGCATTGTAAATCTGGAACGCTGTATGCAGATGAACGGGAGACTTGACGGCCATATCGTTCAGGGCCATGTCGACCAGACTGGTGTTTGTATTTTAAGAAGGGAAATTGATGGAAGCTGGGAATACAGATTCCGTTACGATGCCGCTCCAGGCAACGTCACTGTAGAAAAAGGCTCTGTTTGTGTCAATGGTATTAGTCTTACAGTTGTTAATTCAGCCGCTGATGAATTTTCTGTATTTATTATTCCCTACACTTTTGAGCATACTAATCTGAAAGAAGTAACAGAAGGAGATACGGTTAATCTGGAATTTGATATTATTGGTAAATACGTGGCCAGACTAATGCCTTTGAACCGCGCATAATTGATTGTTCTAAAGAATGTCCAGCTTCTTTTTTCTGGCACGTGCCAGTTATTTTAAGATTATTGGCAAGGTAATTGGTTGATTGACATTGTAATTAATCAGGTGTTAAACCATAAAGAAGCAGATATGAATACTTTAGAGAAGTTTGAGTTGATGGAGAAAATTGTCAGAGAGTTAGAAGATCTTCAACATTCTCAGCAAGCCATCATACAGAAAATAGGAAAAATAGAAGTTGATAATATAGAACTGGGTGATAAAAGATTAGAGCAGGATCTTCCCGATATGCACCAGCGTGTAGCAGACAATCTGGATACTATTGTTGGTATATTGGATTACTTCGCTGATAAGACTCAGAACTTTGGTAATAAAAATAATGTTGATGCGCTTAAAGAACAGCAAATCATTAAAGATGCTACCGGATAATAACACATAATCCGGAATTGAGAGAGAGCTCCTCTAGTATACTACCTCCAAAATTTAACACTATTTTTGGGACAGCATATCAGGGGGGCTTTTTTTATGCTTCGGGCTTTGGTATTTTTAATGAAAATGTAGTCCCTTCATCTCGTTTACTATCAATTCTTATACTTCCGCCGTTTTTGGCCATAAAGTCCCAGCAAACCATTAATCCGATGCCTGTTCCCTTTTCATTGCGGGTACCCCGGCTGGAGATATTTTCCTGATTGCGTATTTTCTCCAGGTTGTCGCTGTCAATCCCAATACCATTATCTATAATATGCAGGGCGATGAACTGCACTTCGTTCGCTGCGGATATTCGGATCGTACATCCGGAAGAACAGAATTTAATCGCATTGGCTATCAGGTTTCGGATTACAATCTGCATCATTAGTAAGTCGGCAAAAACTATAAGATCTCCGGCAACGTCCGTTAAAATTGTAATCTCCTTGAGGTTTGCTGCTTTCTGATGGTAGTTTCTTTCGGAATCGATGAGCCTTTTCAGGTTAAAACATTCCCGGTTAATCCCGTAACCATTAAGCTGGCTTCTGGACCAGTGCAGTATATTATCAAGAAGATCTGTTGTATACACAATATCTCTGGCCAATGCCGGAGAAAGGCTTTTGAATTCCTCCGGGCTAATCAGCTCATCATTATTCATTTTCAGTACTTCAGAAAGATTCAGTAAAGGTCCGCGCAGATCATGTGCCATAATAGAAAAGATTCTGTCCTTCAGCTGATTGAGTTTTTGAAGTTCGTTAGCCTGTCTTACCGTTTTCAACGCTTCCAGACGCAAAGTAGTGATGTCCTGAAAACGGATAATAGTAAAGTGCCGGTTAAGCTTATTTTCATTTAATATCCGCAGGTCTGCCTCCATGTATTGAATCCTTTGATTAACCAATATCTGGATTTCCTGTTTACCAGGAACACTCACCCTTATTTTTTCCAGAAGCTCCGGCTGGTCACTTAGTACCGTAGAAAGAAGCTTCCCGCTTAACCGCATCTCTGAAGGCATGCCGAAATGCTTTTTAAATGAATTATTATAATCGATAATGGTGAGGTTGTCATCGAAAACCACAAATCCATCTTGCATCAGTTCGAGTATTTTTTCCCTGGCAATAGGTTGAATATCAAATAACCTGAATTTATAAATTGAAATAGTGATCAGTAAAGTGGAAATCAGAAAGGCAAATGGCGTTAAATCCAGGCCATATAAAGGAACTAAATTGAATACATAAATAATATTTGTTATCCAGGGTAAAGCTGCACCGATTAGTATCGTTTGATTTTGTTTCCGGTATATGGGGTCAGATTTACTGAATTTTCTGATTAGAAAGAAATTACTCAGCAGGAGTAAAGCATAAAAATAGGCTACAAAGAAATAATAGGAGATTCCTCTTTCTATGTGTAAAACAGAGTATGGCGGGCCTGGAACCAGGTAAGTTGACTTATAGTGCAAATGGTGAAAATCATTTGTCCAGACCAGTACAAGTGTAATTATAGGCACGATAGATGCGAGGAATAAATTACCGCGGTTGCGGATCCACTTTTCGTGTCCGGCCACATCCATGCTAAATAGAAACCAGGATAATGGAAGACTTGTGATTCCCAGATATTGTACACCGGTAAGCCAGCTAATTTGGGATGTACTTGCTAGTTCCAGACCATAGCTTACCGACCAGATTGAATTTGAAAGAATAAGAAACCCAATCCACCGAAGTGTGCCGGGTTTATTACTTAAGATCAAACACGAAATTAAGAACGTAAAACTGCCGAGGATAATTAAAACCAGCGCGTAAAAATTAAAATCAAAATTCATTTAACAGTTTAGTCAGCCTTGAAGACAGACTCCGCGGCAAATTTATAATTAATCATCTTTGTAAAACTATGTTTAGCAGACAAATAAATAAATTTTAAACAGGCTCTGAAAATATTT
>Ga0247805_1001427_pt1 | contig 11528 bp, 10 predicted proteins | sample UWRJL044104R1_FD_180930 | JGI IMG/M metagenome (GOLD analysis project Ga0247805, IMG submission 180930) | Plant litter microbial communities from Arlington Agricultural Research Station in Wisconsin, United States - UWRJ-L044-104R-1 | ecosystem: Environmental > Terrestrial > Plant litter >...
TGAAAGCCGCATCGTTTCCGCAAATTTGTTATACAAATTACTAAAAAACAATCCGCACCAGGTCAAGCAATTCGTATCGGCTTCCGCCATAGGGATTTATCCTGACAGCCTCACAAAAACCTACACTGAAGACGAAAAATCAGTGGATGCATCATTTTTAGGAAATGTCGTTGTCAAATGGGAAGAATCTGTAGATAAATTCAGACTGCTTGATATAAAAGTGTGTAAAATTCGCACCGGTTTAGTGCTCTCAAAAAAAGGCGGTATGTTGCAGGAATTAGTAAAACCAATAAAAATGGGCATTGGATCGCCATTTGGAAGCGGAAAACAGTGGCAGTCCTGGATTCACATTCACGATCTGGTTCACCTGTACTTTTTTGTCGTACAGAACCAATGGCAGGGTATTTACAATGCCGTAGCGCCAAATCCGGTTCCAAATGCAGCACTCACTGAAGCAGTCGCCAAAAAACTACACAAACCGTTTTTCATGCCAAACATACCAAAATTCCTGATGAAAATCATCCTCGGCGAAATGCACATTTTACTCTTTACCAGCCAGAAGGTCAGCGCCCAGAAAGCCATCGACAATGGTTTCGAATTCAAGTACAAAACGCTTGAACCTGCCCTCACAGATTTGCTGCAATAAAAAAAGCGCTGTAGTTTAAATAGCGCTTTTTTCAAAATATAAGGTAATGTGAATTAATAATTTATGCTAACCTTAGAGATTTTATTTTAGTCCAAACACTAAATTTCTTCAGTGTTTAGAAAAACAAACATAGGCAAAACGAAATCGAATTAGTCATAAAATTCTATTAAATTTTCAGAAGTATAAGATTTTGTTTCAGTTCATGTAGGACCGATATCCGCTCTATGTTATGTTTAGCAGGCTCCACAAAACGATGCCGTTGCACTCGTGCTAACAAGGAAATCCCATTTCAAAATGACGATCCGAAAAATAAAAATGACAATTTGACATTTTTACAGAAATGGCAATACTTTTGCAAACCACGGCAAAAGCAAAAATGAAATTCAACAATATATTTAAAAATAGTACAAAGATGACTACCGAGAATACTGAAAACGAAAAGGAACTCGACCCGAACATTATCGAGGAAAACGCTAACGGTGAACAGCTTATCGTAGAAGAACTAAGCCCTGAAGAGCAATTGCAACAGGATTTGGATAAAGAGAAGGACAAACACATCCGCCTTTTTGCCGAATTCGAAAATTATAAAAAACGCACCGCAAAAGAGCGCATCGATTTGTTCAAGACTGCCAACCAGGAAGTTTTACAGTCATTAATTCCGGTTTTAGACGATTTTGACAGGGCATTGACAGAAATTAAGAAATCTGAAGACGACGCACTTATAAAAGGGGTCCAACTGATCCACGAAAAATTAAAAAGCACTCTGGTTTCAAAAGGATTGGAAGAAGTAGAAGTGCGCGCAGGTGACGCTTTCAATGCTGATTACGCCGAAGCCATCACGCAAATCCCGGCACCATCAGACAAATTGAAAGGAAAAATCGTTGACGTGATTGAAAAAGGCTACAAGCTTGGAGACAAAATCATCCGTTTTCCAAAAGTTGTGATCGGACAATAAGCTGCAAATATGCAAACCAAACGCATTTGAAAAGAGACCATGAAAAAAGATTTTTACGAAATACTCGGAATTAACAAAGGCGCTGACGCGGCGGCAATCAAGAAAGCGTACCGCAAAAAAGCAATCGAGTTTCACCCTGATAAAAACCCCGGAAACAAAGAAGCCGAAGAGAATTTTAAAACGGCAGCCGAAGCTTACGAAGTGCTAAGTGATCCTGATAAAAAAGCCAAATACGACCAATATGGCCACCAGGCTTTTGAGCAAGGCGGTTATGGCGGCGGCGGGCATCATATGAACATGGACGATATTTTCAGCCAGTTCGGTGATATTTTCGGAAGTGCATTCGGCGGTGGTGGCGGATTCTCAGGTTTTGGCGGACAGCAGCAACAGCGACGCGCCAAAGGAAGCAATCTGCGTATTAAAGTCAAATTGACACTCGAAGATATCGTGAACGGTGTTGAGAAAAAAGTTAAGGTAAAACGTAAAGTCCAAGCAAAAGGCGTAAGCTACAAAACCTGTGCAACCTGTAACGGACAAGGACAGGTAATGCGCGTGACCAATACAATTTTGGGCAGAATGCAATCGGCTTCTACGTGTCCGACTTGTGGAGGAACCGGGCAAACCATCGACAAAAAGCCATCCGAAGCAGATGCCCACGGACTGATCGTTGAAGAAGAAACCGTCTCGATTAAAATTCCTGCTGGCGTTTCAGATGGCATGCAATTGAAAGTTTCGAATAAAGGAAACGATGCGCCCGGAAACAACAGCATCCCCGGAGATTTAATCGTCGCGATCGAAGAATCCGAACATGAATTTTTAAAGCGCGAAGGCGAGAACCTCCACTACGATTTGTATATCAGTTTCCCGGAAGCGGTTTTAGGAATTTCGAAAGACATTGAAGCTGTAAACGGAAAAGTGCGAATCAAACTTGAAGAAGGCATTCAATCGGGTAAAATATTGAGACTTAAAGGCAAAGGAATTCCAAGCATTAATGGTTATGGCAGTGGCGATTTGCTCGTTCATGTCAATGTTTGGACGCCTAAAACTTTAAATAAAGAGCAGAAAAACTTTTTTGAGAAAGCATTAAAAGAAGAAAATTTTATTCCAAATCCTGAAAAATCAGACAAATCTTTTTTCGAAAAAGTTAAAGATATGTTTTCATAAATTAAAAAATTATTTTATATTTGGATGTTACTAGGCAACTAGTAATTTCTTTTTCATAGCAATTTTTCCCATCCTTGTGCAAATAAGGGTGGGTTTTTTTTTGTAACATCTCAAGGCAAACGCGTACTAATTTGCTACATTTACACAAATTAATTACCGAATGGAAAACATACTTACAGCGGACAAAATTGTTAAGCAATATGGCGATTATACAGCGCTTAATGAAGTTTCTCTGACAGTTCCAAAAGGCAGCATTTACGGACTTCTCGGTCCGAACGGCGCCGGAAAAACTTCGTTGATCAGAATCATCAATCAAATCACCATGCCAGACAGCGGCGAAGTGATATTCGACGGACAAAAACTTCATCCAAACCATGTGCAGCACATTGGTTATTTGCCTGAAGAACGCGGTTTGTACAAATCGATGAAAGTAGGCGAGCAATGTTTGTACCTCGCACAAATGAAAGGCATGTCAAAAGCCGATGCGACCAAACAACTCGAATATTGGTTCGACCGATTGGAGATCAAAGGCTGGTGGAACAAAAAAATCCAGGAACTTTCAAAAGGAATGGCGCAAAAAGTACAGTTTGTAGTCTGTGTGCTGCACAAACCGAAATTGCTGATTTTCGACGAACCGTTTTCCGGTTTTGACCCGGTAAATGCGAATCTGATCAAAGACGAAATCCTCGAACTTAAAAATCAAGGTTCCACCATTATTTTCTCGACACACCGAATGGAAAGCGTCGAAGAACTCTGCGACGACATCGCCCTGATCCACAAATCCAATAAACTCATTGAAGGAAAACTCGACGACGTAAAGCGGCAATACCGTTCCAATACGTTTGAAGTCGGTATTCTGAGCGACAACGTCGAAGGCCTAATGTACGACCTCACGCAAAAGTTTCGATTGTCGCAAACGCATTTCAAATCGCTGAACGACGAGCTTAAACTCAACATCGAACTTGGAAATGCCAAACCAAATGAATTGCTTTCGATCCTTACGCAACGTGGCCAGGTGACGCATTTCGTAGAAAAAATCCCGAGTGTTAACGATATTTTCATCCAAACCGTCAGCAGCAACTAAATCAATTAAAATGAGCATCTTATCATTAATTATAAAAAGGGAATTCATCGCCAAAGTGCGCAACAAATCCTTTATTGTCATGACCTTTTTAAGTCCGCTGTTGTTTGTCGGAATTGCGGTTTTCGTTGGCTATTTAAGTTCGATGAAAGCCGATGTGAAACAAATTGCAATCCACGATGAATCCGGATTATTTGCCAACGAATTTAAAAATTCCGACGAATACCATTACCAGAATGTTTCAGCTATCGACGTAAAAGTTCTCAAAGACAGCATCACCAACCATTATTACGAAGGCTTGCTATGCATTCCGAAAGTGGCCGATACGAAAGCGCTTTCGTCAAAAATCCAATTCATCTCAAATGAAAGTCCGAGCCTGTCATTCGTCAGCCAACTCGAAAATACTATCGCAAAAAAACTCACCAAGGCCAACTTCGAAAAAGCGAACCTCGATACTTTAGCCATCAAAAATGCCGAAGCCAAAGTCAACATTTCACTCGCCAAATCATCAGGGGAAGAAAGTTTAAAAGGCCTCAACGAAATCAAAATCGCGATCGGCGGTGCCTTCGGTTACTTAATCATGATGTTCATCATCATTTATGGAAACATGGTCATGCGCAGCGTCATCGAAGAAAAAACAAACCGCATCATCGAAATCATCATTTCGTCAGTCAAACCATTCCAGCTGATGATGGGAAAAATCATCGGAACGTCGCTTGCCGGCATTTTGCAATTCCTGATTTGGGCGATTATCGGACTGTCAATTATGTTCGTCGCCTCGTCGGTTTTTGGCGTTCACACCGGGCCAACAGCAGGTGTTTCGCCCGAAATGATGAAGGCCGCACAAAGCGAAATGGGTGGAACATTTGCACTTTATCTCAAAGAATTGTGGAGTTTGCCAATCACAACATTGGTGCTTTCGTTCATCGTTTATTTCATCGGCGGCTACTTTTTATACAGCTCTTTTTACGCAGCGATCGGTGCAGCAGTCGATAATGAAACCGACTCGCAGCAATTCCTTTTGCCGATCATCATGCCTTTAATTCTAGGAGTTTACATCGGTTTTTTCACGGTGATGAATGATCCGCATGGAACGATTGCCACCGTATTTTCGATGATTCCGCTGACGTCGCCAATCGTGATGCTGATGCGCATTCCGTTCGGCGTTCCAGTCTGGCAATTGCTGCTGTCGATGGCCATTTTATTCGGAACGTTCTTTTTCGTTGTGTGGTTTGCCGCTAAAATTTACCGTGTCGGAATCCTGATGTATGGCAAAAAGCCAACGTACAAGGAATTGTTTAAGTGGTTGAAATATTAGGAGCTGTTTCCCGCTTTCGCCTTTATCTCTCCGTTGCACTACGAGGATACTGGCTTAATCGGGGCTAGGACAACCAACTAACGAAAGTCACAATCATACGATAAAGTGCGCCGCTTTTTAACAACTTCTTGGTAACTTAGCAACTCAGATACTCAGCAACTCAGAAAAAAATGCCAAAAATATTAATCATAGAAGACGAAGCGTCGATTCGCCGCGTACTCACCAAAATACTATCCGAAGAAAGCGATACCTATACGGTTGAAGACGCTGAAGATGGCATTTCAGGCTACGAAAAAATAAAAAATACCGATTACGATCTCGTGCTCTGCGATATTAAAATGCCAAAAATGGACGGTGTTGAATTGCTCGAAGCAGTCAAAAAAATAAAACCAGAAATTCCGATCGTGATGATTTCCGGGCATGGCGATATGGAAACCGCAATCCAAACGATGCGCCTCGGTGCGTTTGATTACATTTCAAAACCGCCAGATTTGAACCGTTTGTTAAATACAGTTAGAAACGCGCTCGACAAAAAGCAACTCGTCGTTGAAAATAAGATTTTAAAGAAAAAAGTCGGGAAGCATTATGAAATGATCGGCGAAAGCGATGCCATCAACCATATCAAGGAAATCATTGAAAAAGTAGCGCCAACAGATGCGCGCGTCCTAATTACCGGCCCAAACGGCACCGGAAAAGAGCTTGTCGCGCATTGGCTGCACGAAAAAAGCGAACGCGCAGCAGCACCGTTAATTGAAGTCAACTGTGCAGCGATTCCGTCAGAACTAATTGAAAGCGAATTATTCGGGCACGTTCGCGGCGCCTTTACATCAGCGGTGAAAGACCGCGCCGGTAAGTTTGAAGCCGCACACAAAGGGACGATTTTCCTCGACGAAATCGGAGACATGAGTCTGTCGGCGCAAGCCAAAGTATTGCGCGCGTTGCAGGAAAATAAAATCTCGCGTGTGGGCGATGAAAAAGAAATCAAAGTCGATGTGCGCGTGGTTGCTGCAACGAATAAAGATTTAAAAGTTGAAATTTCCGAAGGCCGTTTCCGTGAAGATTTATACCATAGGTTGGCAGTAATTCTTATAAAAGTGCCATCGTTGAATGAACGACGTGACGATATTCCGCTTTTGATCGAATATTTTTCTGTTAAAATTGCCGAAGAGCAAGGCAACGCACCAAAATCATTTTCGCCTGAAGCGATCAAATTATTACAGGAGTACGATTGGACAGGAAACATCCGCGAATTGCGAAATATAATTGAAAGGCTGATCATTCTTGGTGGCAACGAAATTTCAGAAAGCGATGTCAAATTGTTCGCTAGCAAATAATCCAGTTGAAATACAAACTTCGACTACGTAAAATATTCACATGAATCTAAAAAAAATAAATCCAAATCTTCAGCAAGCCTTGTCAGAAAACGGTTTAACGGAAGCAAACGAAATCCAATCGGCTACTTTTTCAACCATAAAAAGTGGCGCAGATGCAGTTATTATTGCGCCCGAAGGTTCTGGAAAAACGACAACAATCGTTATAAATGTCATTCAGAAACTGGAAAAATCACAAGGCGAAAGCACGCGTGCGCTGATATTTGCACAAGATAAAGAGAAAGTGTTGGAACTTGTTGAAGTTTTCAAAACGTATGGGAACTACACCGATCTGCGTGTCATTGGCACACACGACAAAGGCGACATTGATTACGATAAAAACATCATTTCCCTTGGATTGGACGTTTTAATTGGTACGCCAACAAAGATCAATGCGCTGTTTTCATCGGCGGGTTTTAATATGAACACGGTTAAATTGTTTGTTGTCGATGATGCCGAAATATTATTCAAAAACAGAATGGACTCGGTGATTCACAGGCTTGCGGCAAGTATTGCGAGGACGCAATATTTATTTGCTGCGAACAACATTACAGAAAGGGTAGAAGCCATGGCTGATAAAATCATGCTCGAGCCGGTATTTTTTGAAATGGACGATGAAGGATTAGAAGAGGAAACGGAAGATTAATACAAAATAAAAGTTATGGGATTGATGAAAGTATTTTCGGGCAGCGAAGTTTTGGCATTAGCTTTAAAAGAACGCCTAGAGGCAGTAGGAATTGACACTTTATTAAAAAACAACATCCAGTCGGCGCGCCTTGGCGGATTTGGCGGAACGGATCTGGCGGTGGAATTGTTCATCGAAGAAGTTTTATATGGCAAAGCCAGTCCGGTGATTGAAGAATTCAGGATGAGCATTTAAGATTTTGTTGGATGAAAAAATCATTTGAAACCGAGCGATTGATGCTGCGAGAACTACTTCCGTCAGATGTGGAAGGAATGTTTCGGCTCGATTCAAATCCGGAGGTGCATAAATATCTGGGAAAAAATCCGGTAACGAACGTATCGCAGATTCACGATGTTCTGGCGAATATTCACCGGCAATATCGGGACAACGGCATTGGGCGTTGGGCAGTCATTTTAAAAGAAACGAACGAATTTATCGGCTGGAGCGGACTTAAAATTGAGAAAAATGTCAATGGACACGAAAGGTTTTACGACCTTGGCTACCGGTTCATTCAAGAATTCTGGGGAAAAGGCTACGCATTTGAATCGGCGAAAGCCTTCGTCGATTTTGGATTCAGTGAAATGAACTTAACTGTGATCAATGCAATAGCTGATGTAAACAATCAAGGCTCGAGAAAAGTCTTGGAAAAATGTGGATTCAAAGCTGTAAACGAATTTATCCTCGACGGCGATCCACACATTTGGTTTGAGCTTAAATCAGAAGTCCAGTCTCAAAATACCCTGTAGGAAATATTTGCAGATACGCTTTTAAAATCGGCTGTTAAATAGGTGTAATTGCTCAGCATGTTTCTCCCGGTATTGAGTTTCAATCCGATTCCGAACTTCTTGTAATTGTATCCAATACCAATCGAAAATTCCCCGTTGCTTTTCATATCAAAGCTATTTTCAAAACTTAAATTTGGGATAGTCACTTTGTAACTATGACTGTGCCGCGTCTGTTGAAGTTTTCGAAATGTTTGATAAGAATATCTTGATTAAATTTTAGAGATCTGACGTAAGATTAAGATGTTTTTTCACATCTTATTGCATTAAAAGTTGGGCCTCTTGATTTTATTTAGCTTCATTTTAGTATTGTTCTTCATCAAACAAATTAAACTATTTGTTGTGTTAACCGCGGCGAATGTATAGAAAATACTTTGCATGTAAATATACAATTAATGTAATTCGTAAAATAAATATCTCTGTAATCGATTATATTTGCGACTTCAAAAAAATAAAAATGATCACAGTCAACGACATATCTGTTCAATTTGGCGGAACCACACTTTTTAGCGACGTTTCGTTTGCCATCAATGAAAATGACAAAATCGCCCTGATGGGAAAAAACGGCGCCGGAAAATCAACACTTTTAAAAATTATTGCAGGCGAAAGCAAACCGTCTACCGGAAATATCTCAGCACCTAAAGAAGCAGTGATCGCTTATCTGCCACAGCATTTGCTTACGCAGGACGGCTCGACTGTTTTTGAAGAAGCATCAAAAGCATTCGGAGCGATTTTTAAAATGAAAGCCGAGATTGACGAATTGAATGAGCAGCTCACAATTCGCACCGATTATGAAAGTGACGATTACATGAAACTGATCGAGCGTGTTTCCGATTTAAGCGAAAAATTTTATGCGATTGAGGAAGTCAATTATGAAGCCGAAGTAGAAAAAATCTTAACCGGACTCGGGTTTGAACGCGAGGATTTTTCCCGTCAGACCTCTGAATTTTCCGGAGGTTGGCGCATGCGTATCGAACTTGCAAAAATCCTTCTGAAAAAACCAGATTTAATTTTACTCGATGAGCCAACAAACCACATGGATATTGAAAGTATCCAATGGCTTGAGGATTTCCTGATCAATTCCGCGAAAGCGGTGGTCGTCATTTCGCATGACCGCGCATTTGTCGACAACATCACAAACCGTACGATTGAAGTCACTATGGGGCGGATTTACGACTACAAGGCTAAATATTCTCATTATCTCGAATTGCGTAAAGACCGCCGAATCCACCAGCAAAAAGCCTATGATGAACAACAAAGAATGATTGCCGACAACCAGGCTTTTATCGATCGGTTCAGAGGGACTTTTTCTAAAACCGATGCCGTGCAATCACGCGTGAAAATGCTCGAGAAACTGGTGCTTGTTCAGGTTGATGAAGTCGATACATCGGCATTGAAATTGAAGTTCCCACCGTCAATACGTGCGGGACAATATCCGGTGATCGTAAAGGAACTTGATAAATCGTATGGCGATCACGTGGTATTCAAAGATGCAAACCTTGTGATCGAACGCGGCCAGAAAGTCGCATTCGTAGGAAAGAACGGCGAAGGAAAATCGACGATGATCAAAGCGATCATGAAAGAGATTTCGCCTGAAGGCGGATCGGTTGAAATTGGGCACAATGCGCAAATCGGCTATTTTGCACAAAACCAGGCTTCCCTTTTGGATGAAAATGCCACGATATTTGAAACGATTGATGATATTGCTGTTGGTGACATCCGTTCAAAAATCAAAGATTTGCTCGGTGCTTTTATGTTCCATGGCGACGAGGTGACTAAAAAAGTAAAAGTGCTTTCTGGTGGCGAAAAAACACGTCTGGCGATGATCAAATTGCTGTTGGAACCAGTGAATTTGCTGATTTTAGATGAGCCTTCCAACCATTTGGATATGAAAACCAAAGACATTATTAAAGATGCCTTAAAAGATTTCGACGGAACCTTGATTCTGGTTTCCCACGACCGGGATTTCCTTGACGGATTGGCTGAAAAAGTTTTCGAATTTGGAAACAAACGCGTCAAAGAACATTTTGAAGACATCAAAGGTTTCCTGGCACATAAGAAAATGGAAAACCTGCGCGAGATCGAGAAATAATCCAAAAGCACATAAATTCAAAAAGGGCTACAGTAACCAACTGTTGCCCTTTTTTCAGCCCAACAAATCAACTTAACTAAATTTTTACTTCACTTTCTACAAGCCTGATAAACTCTGCTTTATAGCCGTCCGGATCATTTGAAAAACCTTGCCTGGCGAGTTTTTCGATCTCTGCTGAACTTTTGTTTCCAATGAGTTTTGAATCCCGCAATTTTAATCCGAACCAGCCCACAGCTGCGCTGAATTTAAAATCGGATGAAGCATTTTCAAGCAACGACGGCCTGTTTTTAATGACCTGGACCATTTCGGTGCTTTTATCGCCGTCAGGTTTTTTATACCTGAATTTGACGGTGGCGAGTTCGTCGTTGTAATTGTTATTTGATGTCACTTCGGGCGTTGTATATTTTAAATTCGGAATATTTCCTGTAAAATCACTTTCAACACCAATAGGCACAATTTCATACAAAGCGGTAACAGTGTGGCCGCTGCCGAGTTCGCCCGCATCGATTTTATCATCTGTAAAATCTTCGGGGCGTAATTTTCGGTTTTCGTAACCAATCAACCGGTATGCCTGAACTTGTTTCGGGTTGAATTCAATCTGGATTTTCACATCTTTCGCAATCGCAAACATCGAACCTTTGAATTCTTTGCCAAGAAAACGGTTTGCTTCCTGAATGTTGTCGATATACGCATAATTTCCGTTTCCCTTATCGGATAAAACTTCCATTTTGCTGTCTTTGTAATTGCCCATTCCGTAACCAAGGCAGGTCAGAAACACGCCGGATTTTCTTTTCTCTGTAATTAAAGTTTCCATATCTTTATTCGAAGAACTGCCTACGTTAAAATCGCCGTCAGTTGCCAAAATCACACGGTTGTTTCCGCCTTTGATAAAATTTTCCTGCGCTGTTTTGTACGCCAGTTCGATTCCGGCGCCGCCAGCCGTACTTCCGCCAGCCTGAAGGTTTTCGAGTGCATTAATGATGTTTTTTTTCTCAGATCCGGAAGTTGGAGGCAACACCAAACCGGCTGCCCCGGCATACACCACAATCGCAACTTTGTCTTCTTTGCGAAGTTCCTGTACCAGTATTTTAAGCGATTGTTTCAGTAAAGGCAGTTTGTTGTCGTCGCTCATCGAGCCTGAAACATCGATCAGGAAAACCAAATTTGAAGCTGGAAGATTGTCAGTTGGGATATTTTTTCCCTGCAATCCGATTCTCAACAATTTGTGTTGCGGGTTCCAAGGCGATTCGCTGTATTCAGTATTGATCGAAAACGGATTGCTGTTCAAAGGCTGCGGATACGTATATTTGAAAAAATTGATCATTTCTTCCACGCGGACTGCATCAACAGGAACCGTTTGGCCGTTGTTGATGAAACGGCGGACGTTGGTATAAGAAGCATTGTCAACATCAATGGAAAAGGTTGACAGCGGCGC
>Ga0247805_1001429_pt1 | contig 11523 bp, 8 predicted proteins | sample UWRJL044104R1_FD_180930 | JGI IMG/M metagenome (GOLD analysis project Ga0247805, IMG submission 180930) | Plant litter microbial communities from Arlington Agricultural Research Station in Wisconsin, United States - UWRJ-L044-104R-1 | ecosystem: Environmental > Terrestrial > Plant litter >...
GCAATAATTCCGTTATTGGTAATTGTTCCGTTATCATTAACATAGTCAATAAATGCTTCGTCAAGCGGCCATGAATTGATTAATCCTTCAGGGCTTTCTTCAGTTGCGTCGATCGGACCATTAGCGAAACGGAAAGCTTCAGTGGTGCCGTAGCTTTCTCTCGATAGTTTCCATTTGGCTTTGGCTGCCTCTAAAGTGGTTTCGGTGGGCGTCTCTGTAAATTCATCAATCGCTGCTTCTAAAACAACGGCATCATCATACGCTTTTTGATAATTCGCGTAAACAATGTTTGAATAATTCTCGATTACCTGTTTTTTCGTTATCTGCGCTGGTGCATCATCATCATCATCACTGCAAGCGTAAATAGATAATCCAAGTGACAGGACAACCGCCGCTTTCAAAGTCATTTGCTTCATAAAGTATTTTTATTTAGAATGATTAAATTTAACGCAAAAGTATCGACTGGTTTTAGAATACGCAAACTTTATTTAATAATTTTTTTGGCAGTCGGGATTGTTAATAAATTAGGATCAGGAATTAAAATTAATTTAGAATTATTATGGATAAGTAGGATTTGCTTTTGTATTTTTGTCGAAATTTTTTAAAGATGAAAAAAATAATGGCATTGTTCGGATTTGTTGCGGTGTTGATCGCCTGCTCTTCGAGCGACAATGATGAAGCTCAAACGGTAAACAACAATTATGACCGAACGGCGCTTTTGACCAATTGGGCCGATCATATCATCATTCCTGCTTACCAAAATTATCAGGAAAAAGTCAATACGCTTTCGGCAGCTGCTGCTGGTTTTACAGCGTCGCCAACATTGTCAACTTTGCAAACATTACGAACTTCGTGGATCGAAGGCTACAAAGCCTATCAATACGTAGCTTTATACAATCTCGGAAAAGCACAGGACATCAGTTTTAAGGAAATGAGCAATACATATCCAATCGATAAACCCGGAATCGATGCAAACATTGCATCGGGAAATTACAACCTTTCTTTATTTTCCAACTTCACACGCCAAGGTTTTCCAGGTCTTGATTACTTAATTAACGGGCTTGGAGCCAATGATACTCAGATCATCGCATTTTATACGACCGATTCCAATGCTGCTAAATACAAAACATACCTTACAGATGTTGTCGCGAAAATGAAATCCAATGCCGATGCCGTGGTGGCAGACTGGACTGGAGCTTACCGGGCAGTATACATCAGCAACAACGGAACTTCGGTAAGCAGTTCGGTGAGCAAAACAGCAAACAGTTTTGTGAAAAGTTTCGAAAGGGACATTCGTTCCGGAAAAGTGGGTTTTCCTGCCGGAGAATTTTCCAACAACGTCCCAAGGCCAACAGATGTTGAGGCTTATTACAAAAAAGACGTTTCAAAATTATTATTGAATACTGCAGTGACAGCCGCGAAAGAATTTTTTAACGGAAAATATTTCAACGCTGCCGGTTCAGGTGAAGGTTTGAAAAGTTACCTCGACTACGTGAATGCAGTCCGAAACGGCCAAAAACTAAGCGACATCATTAATGCACAGTTTGCACTTGTTGAAACGACAAACAACCTGCTTGGCGACAATTTTATTGATCAAATCAGTACCGACAACCAAAAAATGCTGAATGCTTACAACGCCATGCAGCAAAACCTGGTGTACATCAAACTCGATATGATGCAGGCGTTGAACATCACGATTGATTATGTTGACGGCGACGGCGATTGATCATGAACCGAATCAAAAATTATTTCAATACGTATACAAATGCATCAACGCTAGCCTTTTTCAGGCTGGCGTTTGGTTTTATGATGTTGTGCAGCCTGATCCGGTTTTCGGCTTACGGCTGGATCGAAAAATTCTACATTGCACCGCAATACCATTTTACGTATTATGGTTTTGACTGGGTAAAACCGATTGGAATTTACACGTATCTGATATTTTTGATCTGCGGCATTTCCTCGCTTTTTTTTACGATCGGATACCAATATAAAGCTTCGGCAATCGCATTTTTCGTTAGTTTCACCTACATTGAACTGATGGACAAAACAACCTACCTGAACCATTATTACTTCATTTCGATCATCGGATTTGTAATGATTTTTCTTCCGGCAAATGTTTATTTTTCAGTTGACGCTTTTCAAAATCCGAAAAAATCTTTCCAAAAAATTCCTTCCTGGACCACCGATATTTTAAAGCTGTTGCTCGGAATCGTCTATTTTTATGCCGGTTTGGCGAAACTCAATTCCGATTGGCTTTTCAAAGCGATGCCGCTTAAAATCTGGCTGCCAAATAATCTGAATTTTCCGGTCATCGGACCTTTGCTGAATGAAAACTGGGTGCATTTTGCTTTTAGCTGGACTGGCGCGATTTACGATTTAACAATCGTATTTTTACTATTGTACAAAAGAACCCGGATTTTTGCTTTCATCCTGGTGGTTGTATTCCATTTGCTTACCAAAATCCTTTTCCCGATTGGCGTTTTTCCATACGTAATGATCGTATCTTCGCTGCTGTTTTTCGACAGTAGTTTTCATCAGAAATGCCTCGAAATGATTGCGAAATTTTTTAAAATAGGGAAATCGGTTTTTAAAACGGCGAATGAAAAACTAGTGATGAGCGGCAGTTTTTATCAGATGAAAATCGGAATATTAACCCTGTTTGTCTGTTTTCAATTGTTGTTTCCGTTCCGGTATTTGTGCTATCCCGGCGAATTATTTTGGACCGAAGAAGGTTTTCGTTTTTCATGGCGCGTCATGCTGATGGAAAAGGCAGGTTACACCCAATTTACCGTAACCGATGCCAAAACCAAAGAAAGCTTCCACATCAACAACAGCCATTTTTTAACAGCTTTCCAGGAAAAGCAAATGGCATTCCAACCTGATTTTATTCTGCAATATGCCCACATCTTACATGATTTTTACCAAAAACAAGGCATCCATGATCCTGAAGTCCGCGCCGAAAGTTACGTCGCACTCAACGGAAGACTCAGCAAATTATACATCGACAAAACCATAGATCTCGCAAAAGAAAATGAATCGTTCCAACACAAAACCTGGCTGCTGCCGTTCGAAGATGACATTAAAGGATTTTAGTTGCTTCTTATTTTTACTGCTTGCCGCCAATGTTTTCGCGCAGGTTAAAATCTCCGGGACAGTCACGGCTGTCAATGGGGAAAAATTGCCGTTCATCCAAATCCTCAACAAAACCGACGGCAATAAATTTCAAACTGATAAAAACGGAAATTTTGTTGTCAACGTAAGCAAAGTCGGAAATTACGAACTCACTTTTTACAGCGACAACTACGCGATCTTCGAAAATTCTTATGCCGCGCCATCTGAAAATATCCAAGTTTCATTGGAGAAAATCAACAATCTTTCAGAAGTAACAATCCAAAAGCAAAAGGAAAAAATATTTGCACTCAACAAACTCCGCGATGTAGAAGAAACGGCAATTTACGCAGGGAAAAAATCCGAAGTGATTTCGGTTGGGCAATTGACAGCGAACAAAGCGACGAATAATACACGACAGATTTTCGCGCAGGTCGTTGGCTTAACAATCAACGAAGGTTCAGATGGCGGATTGCAGCTCAGCATCGGTGCGCGCGGACTCGATCCAAACCGCACCTCCAATTTCAACACGCGCCAAAACGGTTACGACATCAGTGCCGATGTTTTGGGATATCCTGAAAGTTATTATGTGCCACCAACGGAAGCGCTCGATGAGATCCAGGTCGTTCGTGGGGCCGCATCGTTGCAATATGGAACGCAGTTTGGCGGATTGGTCAATTTCAAGCTCAAATCGCCATCTGAAAAACCAATCAGCGCGGTTTTGCGAAACACGGTTGGTTCTTACGGATTGTATACGAACTTTACAAGCCTCAGCGGAACCGTAGGGAAATTCAGCTATTATGCCTTTTCGAATTATAAAAAAGGCGACGGCTTTCGCCCGAATTCCGATTTTGAAAGCAAGAATTTTTTCGCAAACCTAAATTTCCGGTTTACCGATAAAACGTCACTGCATTTAGATTATACGTATTTCAATTACCTCGCGCACCAAGCCGGCGGATTGACCGATCCGATGTTTTATGACAATCCGCGCCAGAGCAACCGTGCCAGGAACTGGTTTAAAGTCGACTGGAATTTGTTTGCGTTGCGCTTCAACCATAAATTTACGGCTGATGCCAATTTTTCGTTGCAGCTTTTCGGATTGGATGCGAGCAGGAAAACTGTTGGTTTTAGGCCAAATCGAATCGAAATTCCGGACAATCAGGGTGAGGCGCGTGACCTTATTTCGGGAGATTTTAGAAACTGGGGAGGCGAAGCGCGATATTTGCAAGGTTATCAATTGGGAGCAAATAGAAGCACCTTTTTAATCGGAGCGAAATATTACCAATCGGACAATTCGGGATTTCAAGGCCCGGGAAGTTCGGGAAGTGATGCCGATTTTAATTTGGCAACAACAGAATTTCCAAATTACGGCAGCCAGTCTGATTACAAATATCCAAACACGAATATTGCCATCTTTGGTGAAAATATTTTCAGGATTTCTCAGAAGTTTTCAATCACGCCAGGATTTCGTTTTGAAAAGATCCGCACGGAAGCCGAGGGTTATTACCGAAAAATTGTTGTAAATGGTGCCAATGTCGTGTTGGATGAAACCATCCCTGAAGACAATGTAAAAGACAGGCAATTCGCACTGTTCGGCATCGGGCTCACTTACAAACCCAAGGACAGGCTGGAATTCTACGGAAATGTTTCCCAGAATTACCGTTCCATCACGTTCAACGACATTCGGACGGCCATTCCGAACCAGAAAATTGCACCCGGAATTTCTGATGAAAAAGGGTATACTTCAGACATTGGATTTCGTGGGCAGCTGACGGACAAAGTCACTTTTGATGCCAGTGTTTTCGGTTTGTATTATGATGACAAAATTGGGGAATACGATACAAATGAAGGCTTGATCCTGAATCGTGTACGCGACAATGTCGGGACTGCAATGACTTATGGTTTTGAAATGATGATCGACTGGAATTTGGCGCGCACGTTTTTTAAAAACAGCGACAATTTCGTTTGGAATGTGTTTTCAAACACGGCATTTACTGGTTCGGAATATCTTAAGTCTTATGTTCCGACGAATGAGAAAAGCATCAAAGGCAATGAAGTCGAATTTGTGCCTTTGTACAACATCAAAGCCGGAACCGGGATTGGTTATAAAAACTTCAAAACAAACCTGCAGTTTACATATGTTTCGTCGCAATTCACGTCAGCAACCAACGATTACAGTGGCGGTAAAGGTATTGGAAATGGAATCACAGGTCAAATTCCGTCGTACTATGTCGCTGATTTTTCAGCATCCTACAAATGGAAAATGCTGAAGCTTGAAGCTGGAATCAACAATTTTACCGACAATAAATATTTTACCAGACGCGCTTCAGGTTATCCCGGGCCTGGAATTATTCCGTCGGATTTCAGGAGTTTTTATACGACTTTAGAGATTGCTTTTTAAATCAGGATGTCGCTTTCAAGGTCGGATTTTTCGATCGTAAAGTTGAATCCCAAGCGTTTTACAAGTTCGATAACCAGGTTTTTATACCAGTTTTCAGATTTGGGGTGGATGTAGATTTTCTCGATCAATTGGCTGATGTCGACGTCAATTTTGAGTCCGTTGTCAATGTTTAAATTGTGTGAAGTCGCATCAGTAATGATCCGGATCTCACGTTCATACTGGAAACTTTTCCGCTTAAACAAAAACGGAAAGAACGCATTTTCAAACGGAATGTATTCTTTTTTATAATCGATATAATTGACTTCCCCAATGTACTGCTGATACGTTTTTTCAGGCGCCAAAGCTTCTTGCAACCGGCCTAATGTCGACTGGATCGCCAAGCCTTCACTCTTTTGTGTAAAGATCTGCCACATTGCAAACGATTCATATTCGTTGATGTGCCAGCTGCTGATCACGACATTTTTGCGGTGTGTTTTGTAGTAGTCCAGAAAGTCGGGATTGTCTATTGAAAGCTTTCGGATTTCCTCAAAAGTCGGTTCGCTGAACGTGCCTTCATATTGGTCTTCAAACTTATCCGACCGCGACATAAACAGTTTTCTGTACAATAATAAATCGACGAATTTAGACAAATCAAGATATTTCCAGACAATCGTTTCAGGATCGTGCGGCAACTTGATGTCTTTATCGTTGATGTACATGTTTAAGATTCAAAAGATTGCATTGTGACCAGTTTGTTGTAGGTGCCTTGTTTTGCGATGAGTTCGTCATGACTTCCTTGCTCTACGATTTTTCCTTTTTGCATCACGACAATCACGTCTGCTTTCTGGATGGTTGAAAGTCGGTGTGCAATCACAATTGACGTGCGGTTTTGCATCATATTTTCCAACGCGACCTGAACGAGTTTTTCGCTTTCGGTATCGAGTGCAGAAGTTGCTTCATCCAGGATCATGATCGGAGGATTTTTAAGCACGGCGCGCGCAATCGACAAACGTTGCTTTTGTCCGCCCGAAAGCTTGTTTCCGCTGTCGCCGATGTTGGTTTCGATTCCTAAAGGCAAATCTTTTACAAATTCATAAGCGTTGGCGATTTTTAGGGCATCGATGACTTCTCCGTCAGTTGCGTTTTGTTTTCCGAGAAGTATGTTGTTTTTGATCGTATCGTTGAATAAGATCGAATCCTGAGTCACCAAGCCCATTAGTGCGCGCAGCGAATGCAAATCCATGTCTTTTATATTGATGCCGTCAATTTCGATCTGGCCTTCCTGAACGTCGTAAAAACGCGTCAGCAAATTCGCGATCGTACTTTTTCCGCTTCCGGATTGCCCGACGAGCGCTATGGTTTTGCCTTTTGGGACTTCAAGCGAAAAGTCTTTCAGGACATTTTCTTCCTCATATCTGAAATTGATATTTTTGATTGAGATCCGATCTTCAAAACCTTCTTTAAAAATGGCATCTTCTTTAGATTCAATCGTGTTGACTTCCTCCAAAACCGTAAAAACCCTATCGGCCGCAGCCAATCCGCTCTTCACGTTGTAAGACGCTTTTGAAATTGCTTTTGCGGGTGTTAAGATGTTGTAGGCCAGCGCCATATAAGTAATAAATGCCGATCCGAGCAACGTTTTTTCAATCAAAACCATATGTCCACCATACCAAAGCAAAATCGCAATGGTGACAATTCCGAGGAATTCGCTCATTGGCGATGCCAAATTGTTTTTGTTTCCGATGCTGTTTGATAATTTGAGCAAACGCGTCACCGAATCGTCGAAAACCGATTTAAATTTGTTCTCTGCATTGTAGCTTTTAATCACTTTCAATCCGCCAAGGGTTTCTTCCACCACTGAAATGAAAAAACCCGATTCCTGCTGTACACGCTCTGATTTCGATTTTAACGACTTTCCGATTCGTGAAATGATCAAACCTGAAATCGGAATGAAAATGAAAACGAACAACGTCAGCTTCACACTTATGTAAAACATCGTAATGATCGTGAAAATAATCGTTAAAGGCTCGCGGATGATCAATTCGAATATTGCAAAAAACGAGGTTTGCACTTCACCCACATCGCCAAGCATTCTTGCCATTACGTCGCCTTTTCGCTTTTCAGAATAGAAAGACACCGGAAGTTCGATGATCTTTTTGTATAAAATGTTCCTGAAATCTTTCAAAACGCCATTCCGCAACAGTGTAATATGATACATCGCGAGGTAATTGAAAATATTTTTCAGGAGAAAAAGCGCGATGATCAAAATGATCACAAACAATAAGGCACGCGTTTGGTCTTCACCTGCAAATTTCGCTGCGTAATAATTCAGCAAATCCTTTAAATAACCGCCCAATTCTGTAATGCTGTGCAATTCAGGTTTTGTGCTGGCAGCCGGTTTTTCCTCGCCGAATAAAATATTGAGCATCGGAAAAAGCGACAGCATAGACAGCGAACTGAACAATGCGTATAAAATATTGTAAAAAATGTTCATCACCGCATTGCTTTTATACGGTTTGATGAACGGAATAATCTTTCTGTAATTGTTCATTAGCTAAGGTTGAGTTCCGATACGATTTCCTTGATTTTGTCATCAAGTTGTTTTTCTACTGCGGGTGCATTTTCTGCACGGTCGAGTGGAAGGTGTGCGCTAAAGTAGAATTTGATCTTTGGCTCGGTACCGCTTGGTCTTGCACAGATTTTCGTGCCGTCTTCGAGATAATAAATCAGCACGTTCGATTTTGGGATCGTCATCGTTTCTTCTTCGCCGGTCATCAGGTTTTTCGCTATCGACGATTGGTAATCTTCTACCATCACTACACGTTCGTTATAGATTTCCTTCAGCGGATTTTCACGCAAATCGACCATCATCTGGTTGATTTCCTCTAAGCCTGAAATGCCTTTTTTGGTCAGTGAAACCAAATATTCTTTATAAAATCCGAATTCGACATACAATTCGATTAGCTCTTTATACACCGAACTGCCTTTGGCTTTTGCCTGCGCTGCAATTTCGCAAATGAGCAACGTCGCGGCCACGGCATCTTTGTCGCGAACGGCATCGCCCACCATATACCCAAAGCTTTCTTCTCCGCCGCCGATGAATTTTTGCTGTGGGAAATCCTTGATCATTTTTGCGATCCATTTAAATCCGGTCAGTCCAACTTTACATTCTACGCCATACGCAGTAGCGAGTTCCATCATCATCGGTGTAGAAACGATCGTCGACCCAATGAATTGTTTGCCGTCGATTTTTCCTTGCGATTTCCATTTTTCAAGCAAATAATGCGTCATCAAAACCATCGTCTGGTTTCCATTGAGGAGTGTCATTTTTCCTTCGCTGTTTCTTACGGCAACGCCCAAACGATCGCAATCAGGATCGGTTCCTACGACAATATCCGCATTTAATTTATCTGCAAGTGCAACTGCCATGCTCAATGCTTCCGGCTCTTCCGGGTTTGGCGATTTTACTGTTGGGAAATCCCCGTTCGGCTCGGCCTGTTCGGGAACGATATGCACATTCGTATATCCGGCTTTTGCCAATGTTGGCGGAACGAGTTTGATCGAAGTTCCATGCAACGACGTAAAAACGATATTGAGGTTTTCCTTGTCTTTTGCAGGCGTATTGAAGCTTGCATTTTCAATTGACGATTTGATGAATGCGTCGTCAATTTCGGTGTCAATATATTCAATCAGTTTTTCGTCGGGTTGGAATTTGATTTCTGCATATTCCAATGCTTCAATAACGTTGATGATTTCGCCGTCCTGTGGCGGAACGAGCTGGCCGCCATCTTCCCAATACACTTTATAACCGTTGTATTCCGGCGGATTGTGAGATGCCGTCAATACGATTCCACACTGGCATTTTAAATATTTAAGCGCAAAGCTGAGTTCCGGAGTAGGGCGCAAATCTGAAAATAAGTACACTTTGATGCCATTTGCAGAAAATACGTCGGCAACTGTCTTAGCCAAAGTATTGCTGTTGTGGCGGCAATCATATGCAATGGCCACTTTTATCTGTTGTCCCGGAAATTGTTGGTGCAGGTAGTTTGAAATGCCCTGGGTGTTTTTTCCGAGCGTATATTTGTTGATTCTATTCGTTCCAACGCCCATCACGCCACGCATTCCCCCGGTTCCAAATTCAAGGTTTTTATAAAAACTTTCTTTTAGATCGGCAGGCGATGATGAAATCATTTCTTTCACAGCTTCCTGTGTGTTGTTGTCGAAAACCGGAGTTAACCAGGCATTCGCACGGTCTAATATGTCTTTTTCAATTTCCATAGTGTTATTTTTTTAGGAGCTGATCCTGCTTTCCATTGCAATCTTTTTTTCGGTAAACACCATAAAAAAGGATTTCCATTTCAATCAGGGCTAGGGCAAATGTCTTCGCAACCAGCTTCAGTTTATATATTGACAGTATTTGATATTTTATAACGTTCTTCGTTGTTCTTTGTCCGCAGGATGATTTCCCCAAGGAAACCAGCCAGGAACAGCTGCGTCCCGATGATCATCGTCGTCAGCGAAATGTAAAACCACGGATTGTTGGTCACGAGATTGTACGGCAAATCATTATACAAACGGTACAATTTCGAAAATCCGATAAATCCGGCAGCTAAAAATCCAATGATAAACATCACCGATCCCAAAGCGCCAAACAGGTGCATCGGGCGTTTTCCAAACCGCGATATAAACCAGATCGTGATCAAATCGAGAAATCCGTTGATAAAACGTTCCATCCCGAATTTGGTTTCACCATATTTTCTCGCTTGGTGCTTCACGACTTTTTCCCCGATTTTTCCAAATCCGGCATTTTTTGCCAGGACCGGAATGTAGCGGTGCATTTCGCCTGAAACTTCGATGTTTTTTACAACCTCATTTTTGTAGGCTTTCAATCCACAGTTAAAATCGTTCAGTGCTACACCCGACGTGCGGCGCGCAGCCCAATTGAACAATTTCGATGGCAGATTTTTGCTGACCACCGAATCGTATCGCTTCTTTTTCCACCCGGAAACTAAATCGAAATTGTGCTCTAAGATCATTTCGCGCAATTCCGGGATTTCTTCGGGATTGTCCTGCAAATCGGCATCCATCGTAATGACGACGTCGCCTTGTGCTTTCGCAAATCCGGCGTGCAAGGCCTGTGATTTTCCGAAATTTTTAAGGAACCGAATGCCTTTTATTGCCGGGTTTTCTGCCGAAAGGCGGCTGATAATGTTCCAGGAGTTGTCGGTGCTTCCGTCATCAATGAAAATCACTTCGTAAGAAAAATTGTTTTTGGTCATAACCGAAACGATCCAGTTGTGGAGTTCCTGCAAAGATTCTTCTTCGTTGAGAAGCGGAATTACAATGGATAAATTCATTAATTGAAGCTTTGAATTTTGTCTTTTTTAACAATTGCTCCGATTATTAAAGAATAAATCAGGCCTATGAATGAAAACATCGCTACAGTTGCAGGAACGACAATATAAGGCTGCATGAATTTTCGTGTAATTGAAAGCGCAACCGTTATTTGGTCTTCTGTCATTGCCGGATTTTGTGCGAGAATCACAGTTCTGGTCTTGCGCAGTAAATCTTCAACAAAATCAGGAAAAATCAAGTTGAAAGCCACGGTGAACAACGCATAAATCAATCCGGCGATTAAGCAAATGGTTACGCCAATTTTAAGACATTGGCCAAAAGAAATGTAACCCAGATTTGCTTTTTTATAATTATTACATTGTAAGAATATGAATAATACCGGAAGGATCAGGTAATTCAGCACGTTGATGAAAACACCGTAAGCCTGATTTGAAACCGGGTCGATATCAAGAATATAGCCCGCCATAAATTCCAGCACCATAATAATTCCGAATAAAGCTCCAAAAGGAATCGCCGATTTTGCCGGTGAAACAGCTATAATGTCATTCATGTTTTACGATTTAATTAATCAACAAATATAATAATTCCGCTATTAATAATAGTTGGTTGTAGCAAATAAAAAAAGTGACATAAACATTTGATTATTGAAAAATAATTGTAAATTTGCAGGCTTAAAATAT
>Ga0247805_1001430_pt1 | contig 11515 bp, 7 predicted proteins | sample UWRJL044104R1_FD_180930 | JGI IMG/M metagenome (GOLD analysis project Ga0247805, IMG submission 180930) | Plant litter microbial communities from Arlington Agricultural Research Station in Wisconsin, United States - UWRJ-L044-104R-1 | ecosystem: Environmental > Terrestrial > Plant litter >...
AATTAAAGGTTGTGCCGGTACGCCATTTCCTGTAGTTTTGGGCGAAATGGTTAATCAAATCTAAATGGCTGTATATAAATTATCAGGCGATCTCCAGTTGGTCGATCTTTTAAAGCAAGATGATGAAGCCGCTTTTACAGAAATTTATCACCGCTACGCTGAGAAATTGGTTGGATTTGCAAGTTCTAAACTGTACCATCTTGATGATCCTCGTGACATCATTCATGACCTCTTTGTGAAATTATGGGAGGAAAGGAAATCATTAAAGGTAGACCGGAGTTTAGAAGCTTATTTATTCACAATGGTTCGTTACCGCATTATTGACAAAATCAGAAAGAATATCACTCACGAAGATTATTCTGAAATGATACTCGCTTTACATATAAGTTTAGAATCAGAAATTGAACAACAAATTGCTGCGAAAGAACTAAAACTACGGATAGGAAATTCGTTAGAAGAACTCTCCCCAAGAGTGAAAGAGATTTATCATTTAAGTCGTGAAGAAAACCTGAGTATCACTGAAATCGCCGGTAAATTACAGCTCTCCGAACAAACAGTGAAAAACCAGCTGACCTCTGCATTAAAGCATTTACGAAGGGTTTTAACCTGTCTGTTCTGTCTCTGTGTCATCGCTTTGGTATCCGCATTAATCTTCCAATAAAATTTATTAAAAATATTTTATTTAGGCATAGTACTAAATGGCGGTTCAAACGGCTATTGCTCAAATCCGATAAAATGAACAGCGATAATATCGAAGCTTTAATAGTCCGTTATCTTAATAAGGAAACTTCTGCAGAAGAAAATCTGCTCGTCGAAAAATGGCTGGCAGATAACGGAAATGCCGATCCGGATTGGCAAAAGTTAGATCGAACAGATAAAGACCATTGGCTTTCAGACGTGCTTGTTGAGATTAAAGACACGATTAAGCAGAACTCACCCCAGGTTATACCATTGGCTTCGAGGAAATACCTTTGGTACAAAATTGCAGGTGTGGCGGCGGTATTAATCGTTAGTTTCAGTCTATATCTAGGCTGGCCATTATTGGAGAACCAAATCTTGTCTGGAAGTTTAGCTTCAATATCCATTCCTGAACACCAGCAAAAGCAGATAACTCTTGCAGACGGTACTACCGTTTGGTTAAATGCGGGCGCTGAACTCAGATATCCCAAAGTTTTTAACGAAGATTCAAGAGAGGTCTACCTTTCAGGAGAAGCTTATTTCGATGTACAGCATGATGCGGCCAAACCATTTCTAATCCACACTGGCGATGTGGTCACCAGGGTGCTTGGAACTGCTTTTAATATTAAAGAAGATAAAAAAAAGCACACCTTGGAAGTTACCGTAACCAGAGGTAAAGTCAGCGTAGCTGATGACGGTAAACTGCTAAGCATTCTTACGGCTAACCAACAGATAAGCCTTGATCTACTGAGCAGAAAGGCCGCTGAAAAAACAGTTGATGCCAGATCCGTTATTGCATGGCAGGAGAATGATATGCTCTTTGACGATGTAACATTTGCTGAGGCAGCGGCACAGCTGGAGCAGCATTTTCATGTGAAGATTACTTTTAAGAATGATAAACTGAAAGATTGCCGGTTTAGCGGTACCGCATTAAAGGGCGATAAGCTGGATGATGTTCTTGATGTGATATGTGGCTTCAATAATTCAACCTGGCAGAGGTCTTCCCGCAATCATATAATTATCAATGGCGAAGGCTGTAATTAACCGTAGTTAAGAAAAATATATAATGAATAACGACTAAGCTATATATATCCTGAAATGCTTCCAGGAGGCAGGTTCAGTTAAAAAGCCTGTAAACCGACGGCCATCGGTCTACAGGTATCCCGGAGTTTCCGGGGCTTTAAATAATGGGAATCACTTAAAACATTTTAAAATTATGAAAAATTCTGCAATACTGTGGAATATGGGGACGACGTGCGCCTATCTCGCTCGTGTATTATTATTAAATAGACATTTTATAATCTGGTTGATGCGTGTAAGTACCGTCGTATTTCTTTTTATCTTAATTTCATTTCAGGTCCTTCTGGCTGTGCCGGTAAGCAGTCAGAGTATGCGTGATTATAAAGTCAGCCTGAAGCTGGAAGATGAAAGTTTACTCACCGGTATCAAAAGAATCGAGGAACAATCAATTTTTCGCTTTTATTACAGAAAATCCGAAATAAAGCGAATTACCGATCTTAATATAGCGTTCCGTACCCGGACAGTAGAAAACACACTATATGAACTGCTGAAAAATACCGGATTCTCTTTCCGCCAAATCAACAATAACATTTTACTAAAGAAACAACAGCAAGTAGCGTATATGTTAAAAGGGAGGATACTCACTTCGGACCGTAAAACTGTTGAATTCGCTACAATACAAATCAATAAGGCTACCAATTCTCAACTTATAACATCGGCTCTTGCAGATACAGCCGGCAGGTTTAATCTGAAAGTGTATGAACAAGGAGATTATCTGCTTAAAGTATTTTCGCCCGGAACTGATAGCTTGATATTGAAAGTGAATGTCGGAGATACAAGTTCCCTTGAGTTGCCTGATATCATTCTAAAAACAAAATCTATACAATTAAACGGAGTTACTATCAGGAGTAGAACGCCGCTGCTCAGAAGATCTACCGATAAGCTGACGTTGAACGTCGAAGGTAGTGTATATGAAAAAGGGGAGGATGCCCTCAGGTTATTCAACGTTATTCCAGGCGTACGTGTAGAAGGAAAAGATATTCTATTCCGCGGTTCAGAAAGTGTGACAGTCTATGTAGACAATAGAAAAGTCATGTTGCAGGGAGATCAGTTATTTGCTTATTTACGTTCTATTCCTTCAGAATCCGTCAAATCTTATGAATTAAGAGCTGTTCCTGGTGCTGAATATGACGCCCAAAATGGTGGGGTGATTATTAATATAGTACTGAAGTCGGAATACCGGTATGGACTGTCCGGTAATGTGAGCAGCAGTTACTGGTATAATGGTTCTCATAATCGCATGGGTTCAACGTTTTTGAACTACAGGGCTGGTAAACTGAACGTACAGGGCGGTTTCAATTATCGGCGTGCGCCTGCTTTTTATGAGGATAGTATAATACAGGAGTTCAAATCTACGGGTATTTATAGCCCTCAAACCGAGAAATATAAAGAAGATTATCATTCTATTGGTTACAATATCGGACTTGATTATAACCTCAACCTTCAACAAACAATCGGTGTCAGTTATAATAAGTTTTCCAACCCCGGCGATATTAGTAATCTAACAACGACTAATATCGACTATTTAGCTAATGCTCACACAAATTCTATTGATTCATCTTTATATACCAGCAAGGATACCAGGTTTCGTTACACTAACCAAATGACAAATGTCTTTTACCGGAACAAACTCGATACCCTGGGCAGCAAATTAGATGCAGGTTATAGTTACATATATTATGGCTTAAGAGACCCGTCAGCCATAGAAAGCCAGTTTTTAAATGTCGGAGGGATAGAATCTCATCCCCGTGATAGTTTATTTACCGACACCAGGGGTAAATCTTCGGTTCATGTTATCAATATAGATTTTGAAAAATATTTTTCTAAATCGTGGGTACTAGGTGCTGGTGGTAAATACACGAATTCCAAAACGGATTATTCAATGGATTATCGACAGGGGCTTAGTGAACAATCCAGCCTGGATACATTACAGTCAAACAGATTTTTATACAATGAACATATTCTGGCCTTCTATGGAACCCTTGCAAAATCCTTTGACCAATGGGATATAAAGATTGGTTTGAGAACTGAACAAACTAATTATAACGGGTTATCAATAACAACTGGAAAAACTATCGGTCGTAATCAGTGGAACCTTTTTCCTTCGGCATATGTAAATAGAAAAATCGGAGCAGACCATTCCCTAACACTTTCTTATTCCAGAAGGATAAACCGACCTGGATTCAGAGATCTGAATCCTTTTATAACTTACACTAACCTCAACAATATTTGGGAAGGCAATCCAGATTTAAGGCCTTATTTCAGTGATAATCTACAGCTGGAATATCTATGGAAAAATAAATATTCTATCACTACCGGATATCAGAATACGCGTAATGCTATCGCTACTAATGTCACAAATGTTGGCGATCTTATTATTTCAAAAGATGAGAATATCAGCGACAATAATAATGTATTTATGTCTGTATATATCCCGTTAAAACTTACAAATTGGTGGGAATTTAATACCAATGCCACACTGCGATACACCACAATAGACATTCAATCAACACCTGTGGTACACCGGTCGAAACTATCTCAGAATGTATGGGCCTCTAGTAAGTTTAATCTGCCAGGCAACTATTTTATGGAAATTTCAGGGTCTTTTAGCAGGAATAGTTTTTATGGAATCTATGATCAGTTTAACGTTGCTAAAATGGATTTGTCCGTTAAGAAGAGTTTTTTCGGGGATCGGCTGACCGCAAGGCTGGAATTACAAGATCCATTCCATCTATACAAACCACATTATGAGATTAATACGCCAGAGTTTAGAAGGAACGTGATCAGAAATAAAGTCGACTGGGCAAGGTATGCTGGAATCTGGCTTACCTATAATTTTTCAAAAGGCAAGAAGAAAAATAACAAAGACAATATTGACGCCGGAGGAAATGAGGCGAGAGGACGTTTATAATTCTCTCTGGACGATAAGCTGTGTTTCGTCTTTTCGTAAGGTTTTGTTTAAACTCCATACAATGTTCCTTCAATATATGTTCAATCTCGAATGAACGAACAATGAAGGAAGTATGAAGAAACAGTGAACAAAGTATGTACTAGATGTTGGCGAAACCCGACCATGAATCCATTAACCCTTGGTTAAGTTTGAGGTGTCGGTTTGCTGAATGACTATTGAAATTCGATCATAAATGGATAAAATTAATATCTTGTATGAAAAACATTCTTTATCTTCATGTGAAATGCTACGGCAATATCAGTACATTATTTAGTTCATATTATAAATATATAGTACGGTATCCATCCGCACATATCTTAAGGGGTAATATTAGTCGGTTATTAATTAAATCTGTAAATATGAAGTATCTTTTCTCTTTTGTTTTTGTAGTATTCCTTTTGCATCAGAAGGAGTCTCTTGCTTGTACACGAGTGGTGTATAAAGGTCCAAATGGAACCGTAATTACAGCGCGCAGTATGGACTGGAAGGATGATATTGCTGCTAACTTATGGGTATTTCCCAGAGGGGTAGTCAGAAATGGTGAAGTCGGACCCCAATCCCTGAAATGGACTTCTAAATATGGAAGTGTCATCTCAAGTGCCTGGGATATTGCGACCGTTGACGGTTTAAACGAGAAAGGACTCGTAGCAAATGTATTGTGGCTGGTGGAGTCCAGTTATCCAAAATTTGATCCATCTGGAAATAAAAAGGGGGTTGCAATATCGGCCTGGGCGCAGTACGTATTGGATAATTTTGCCAATGTAAATGATGCTGTAACTGCATTAAAGGACGAATCGTTCGTTATAGTCAGTGATTATATTCCCGGCACTAAAAAGTTTACGACACTTCATTTATCCATTTCCGACGCTTCCGGAGATAATGCAATATTTGAATACATTAATGGAAAATTGGTTATCCATCACGATGCCTCTTATACAGTAATGACCAACTCTCCAATCTTCGGAGAGCAGCTGGCATTGAACAGCTATTGGCAGGGGATTCCGGGAACAATGATGTTGCCGGGTACCAACCGCGCTGCCGATCGTTTTGTCCGCGCTTCGTACTATATTAATGCTATTCCACAAACGGAAGATACCAGGATCGCTGTTGCGAGCGTATTCAGTGTAATTAGAAATTGCTCTGTACCTTTTGGAATCAGTTCAGTAGCAGAACCGAATATTTCCTCAACCCGTTGGAGATCTGTAGCAGATCAAAAAAATAAGGTGTATTACTTCGAGAACGTTTTAACACCAGGTACTTTTTGGGTCGACCTTAAAAAGTTTGATTTAAAAGAGGGTGCAAAATCTATGAAGCTCGCTCTGAAACAGAGCACGGCTATAAATGGCCTGTCTAATTCGGATTTTAAAGCGGCAGAGCCTTTTAAGTTTGTTGGAATCTAATTAGTTAAATAAATCTGGTTTAATATAAAAAAAGGAACCGATCGTGGCTGTTGCACAACAGCCACGATCGGTTCCTTTTTTTGTTACTAGATTATTTAACTTCGAAACTATAAGTGGCGCCACTCCAGGTTTCCTGGTAAGGTTTGCCATAATGTTCGCCCGCCGTTTTATCCATGTCCGAAATTTCGATCACATATCTGCCCGGGAAGGGAGGGAGAAATGAAACACTGCCTGTGGTGTCAGTAGTTAATTCTTTTGACCATCCATTTGGTGAAAAAACAGAAACTTTCATTTTAGCAGCGTCACTATTATTGTGAGAAGCTTTCAGCATTATCTGCTTGTTCACCTGAGCGCTTGTAATCTCACTTTTTTGAAGCTGTAAGCTATTAACAAAAACTGTGCTTTTACCTGCCGGTTTACCCACAGTAACATCTGCGCTAGCCAGAAAATGATATTTGGTTTCGCCGCCTAACTCCTTAGCCTGATGGCTTATCGTTAAACTATATGCCCCGTTACTACCCGGAGTAAACTTCGCTTCATAATAATTTGCGGCTGCGGTAGTTTTTAACTTTATTTTCTTCTGATCCGGCCCAACCAGCCAAAGTTCCAGATCTTTAATATCTGAATACCATTTGGTTACACTATCGCGTTCTCCGTCAACGAATTCTCCGTAGTAGATTCTCACAGTTTGCGCTTTGCCGATCTGACCTGTATTAGCTGTTTCAATCCAGATTGCATGGGCAAACGCGCCTGTGGTCATCAGACTAATTGCAAAAGTGAGCAATAAAATATTCCATTTTTTCATCTTCATAATTTTTCGTGTCTTATTAAAACTTCCAGACTCGCTTAATCAGCGATGATATTGAACCCATTTAGTCTTCCACTCTCTTTCAAATGAAAAGTTTCCTTAACGGTTCCTGTAGCAGGGTTATATTGATTTACGCCAGAATAGCCTTCTGAAGTATTGTTAGAAAGGAAATAAATCTCGCCGTTGTGCAAGAAAGGGTTTTGTGTACCGTAGAAGCTGTCAGCTGGAATCGGTAGGCGTTTAGCTTTTTTCGTTGTTGCGTCAATTTCGTTCCAGAACCAGACATCACTTCTGTAAGAGACACCGTGCTGTGCGCCACCGTAATAAGAAACACCGCGTGAAGGGATAGTAGTATAGATCTTACTATCGTATACAAACAGTCTGTTAAATTCAGCAGGGAACTGGTATGACTTGATATCAATAGAAAAGTTTTGATCGAACTGTGTCTCTCCGCTTTTAATACGTACAATTTTAGAAGAGTAATTTGATGGTTGCCTTTTCATGTCACCTACTGCAACAAAGTACAGATCTTTGGTTTTCTCATCAAGGCCCCAAAGTACGTGGTCTATAAATACACCCAGGTTTGTAGTTCCGGCAAATTTCGTAACATTCAGGATTTTGTTATTGGTCAGATCATAAACCGCTAGAGCAACTTCTTTATTTTTTGGTGATACCTGCCAGTCTCCGGCCTGTTTTGTTCCCAATAATAAATCTACGTAAAGCTTATCATCACGTTTAGCCAGGATCAGTTGCCCTGCAGATTCATTAGGCAGACCTTCTGATAAGGAGCTAAAGTCAATCTCACCCGTGCGTTCCATAGTAGTCGGATTGAATTTCTGCACCTTTAATCCTCCTCTTACGTCATCCCAGTAATAGCCCTCGGTTGGACTTGCCACCAGGTAGTTAGAGATATACGCCGAGGAAAGCGATGGTAGAAATTTATCTTCGGTTACATTACCTGCAGAATTAAGACCAAGTTTCAGAATTCCCTGCGCATTTGAGGCACTATTAACCTTGTAGAGTGTTTTTCCAAGAACACTTCCACCCAATGAGCTGCTTACCTGGAAAAAAGGCATGCCGGAAAGGTTTATTTCCCTTGCTTTTTTATCTTTCAGCGCGTAAATTCCACCACTCCAGTTGGCGTTGGCGTTGTAAATAATCCAGGTTTCATTTGCTGGCAGATCGCCGCCAGGAGGTGCTGGTTCGACATCATTATCCTTGCTGCAGGAGCCAAAAACCATCAGTGCAGAAAGACCGATCATCATTACGCAAAATTTGTTACGTTTCATATTAATTCTTAATTTGTATAGAGTGATTAAAAAAATTGGTATAGTATTTTGAAATAGAGTGCTCTGCCTGGTTTCTGTATGTTGAAATTATCATATAGCTTAACATCTCCGATATTTCTGCACTCAGCCGACAGCGTTAGCTTAGGCTTTGCGAAGTGATAATAGGCTCCGGCATTGTTTGCAAACTGTCCCAGCCTGCCATCTCTCGGAATTATCAAAGAGGTCTGAATATTGCCAGACTTCTCAAACAGGCCTGGTTCCTGGTTTTTTGGAATAGCGTGTAAAAAGAACCGGTGGGTGTAATTTCCGTTCCAGTTTAATTCCACGCGATCTCCGCTATGCAGTACGTCTTTGAAGTAGTAGTTCAACCAGAAATTACCGAACAAAAATGGGACATTGGGCACTCTCGAATTCTCAAGATTTCTAAACATAGCTTCTTTGATATCGATCCGGCGGATATCCTGATAAGTGGCATTCGCTCCGACATCAAAACGTTTGGAGGGCGCATAACTGGCTTCCAGCTCAATACCTTTTACTTTAGCCCGCTCATAGTTAATGTACCTGCTGAACGGAATATCAAGCTGCAGGAAGATGATGTCTTTTACCTTCCGGTAAAAAAGACCGGTGGAGAACGTGAAGACCTGATCTCCATTTTCTATCCGGTACTGTCCGTTCACATTGATATTGTGGCTTCGCTCCGGCTTGAGGTCCATGTTTTCTTTAATCAGTCTGGCATCACCGAAAATTTCGTATTCATCGGGTAGGCGGGTGGCGTATTCATAGGAAGCTTTAACCAGATAATTACCCCGGCTCCATCTCAATCCACCCATATAACCCAGACTCTGCCCGCTGCCGGAAGACCGGTATCCCATTCCAAAATTGTCTGTTGTATAACCTTCCGTCTTAAAATGATAGTATTTAGCCGCAATAATGCTTTCCATTTCCTTGCCCAACCAATTTGAGCGAAGACCCAATGCTGTATTATCCTTCCGGTAAACCGCGGGTACGCTAAGCACGTCAATGCCTTCGATAGCTGAAATAGCACCTAGCGGATCACTGCCTTTGCGGTTTTGCTGGTAAAACAATTCACTGAAATCGAGGGTATGCCGGTCTGAAAGCTCATAGGAAAGATTTACGCGTGAAGAAAAAAAACGGTAATCAATATGTTGATTATTTCCCATGTTGATCTCGCCGGGTTTTAAGTTACTGCCGATGATCTTACCATCCCAATCATACCTTACGGTCGCGGTATCGATGAACTTAGTTTTGAATAAACTATATGTTCCTACAATATTTGTTTTCAACCGTTCATTTAAAAAGTTCTTTTTATAGGTCAGCAAACCGGTGTAATTTCTTTCTTTCGAATAAGGGTCGCCATACACTTTATCCATCTGCGAATCATGCTGTATTTCCTTGTAAAAGCTGGAACTGATCAGGGTAAGGCGCAGATCGTCAGCCCACGCTACATTTTGAATACCTGCATAGCCTTCGGCATAGTAAGTGTTTGTGGCATCGTGAAAACGCCTGACATCCTTAAAAGTAACCGGGCTGGTAGGCATTGGGGCGTTAATAGTGTAGCTGTTATCAGAATAATTAAAAGAACTACTCGTTCCCAGATACCATGTTTTCGCTTTATTTCTCCATAAAGCATTAGCAGTAACCCGATGTGTGTTAAATGAACCAACTTCATAGGACAATTCCGCAAAATTCTTATTGTCATGTCGGGAAACAAAGTTGACTCCTCCACCTAAGGCATCAGAAGCAAGATATATAGGCATTACGCCTTTATATATTTCTACTCTGTCTAGCATATTTACCGGAATAGTTCCCAGGTTAAAGCCGTGTCCGAATAATTCAATAGGGATTCCATCTTTAAATAATTTGACTGCCTTTCCCTGTAATCCTCCTAAATTGACTTGCACAGGAGCGCCGAGTCCGCCGTCACTCCGTAATCTAACTCCGGAAGCACGGTTTAAAATTTCTCCGACGTCTCCGCCTTTTTCATAAGATTTTTTAAGATCTATTGTCTGTACAGAGAATGGTGATTGTACATTCAGTTCCTTCGCGGTTATCGCTTTTACTGTGACCTCTTCCAGTACTATTGACTTGCCGTTATGATCTCTCAATTCAAATTCAAATCGATTTTCCTCTTTACAGTCGACATTTATGGCCGTCTGTTTTAACAGTAATGAGTTGTTACGGAACAGAAGATTATGGTGGCTGCTTTCCAGTTCAACTGTCAGCATTCCGGTAGCATCTGTGTTTCCTTTGACAATACCATCGACAACAATGGTAATGCCCTGAACCGCTTTGCCATTTTTATCCTTCACCTGCATAAATACCGGGCAGGCGGTTGCCAGTAAACAAGTGGTCAGCAGAAAACAGGTAAGTAGAACTTTAATCAAGGTGTTTTATTTAAACTAATTATAAACTAAATTTGTCGTGCAAATGTATTTCTTTTGGTCTGGGGAGCATTTATGAATTAGGAAGTATTTGTTTTGAAAATGGAAGTTTAAATGGGGTTTATATTTCAGGGTAACGATTTTAGCGAATTTCTTGCTTCTGCTAGCTCAGCGGGGGCTGAACTAGCTCAGGCAGATCTAATAAGTCCGGTACAGACCAGGCTGCATACCCTTAAAGGTCAGATCTCGTATAAGGAAGATTTAGTAAAGGACGGTCTGTATATTCTTCAGGGGAGTTATCACCTCAATGAAGACGTCACTATATATGGGGAAGGGGATGCGCATTTGCTGGAAATGCATTTTAATATATCAGACCACGATATATATTATCATAATAACGCCATTAAAAGAGAGTTTGCTCCGGCAATGACTGGTAATATTACCTTTCTTTCTGCGGAGGAAAACCGGGCTAAAATAGCATTCAATCAAGATATATGCTACCGCACATTTGATATTCATCTGCCATTGTCTCTGTTATCAAACTATATGGGAGAGAGCCCTACAATGGACACTTTTTTAAATAATATACATAAAAACCTCAGCACGACACTTTCGAATTCTGAAATTGCAATAAATCCCAGAATATATAGTACGATTCAGGCAATTAGGGAATGTCCCTTTGAAGGTTTTACTAAAAAGGTATACCTGGAGTCAAAAATTTATGAGTTGCTTGCTTTTATGCACGAAAGTACCGAACATACTGTTGCGGAATACCGGTTGACAGGGCCTGATATAGAAAGAATCAAATATGCTGCTGTATTGATCCGGGAGAATCTTAATAATCCCTTTACGATTATGGAGCTTGCACGTAAAGTAGGAATCAATCAGACGAAACTGAAGAGCGGCTT
>Ga0247805_1001431_pt1 | contig 11514 bp, 10 predicted proteins | sample UWRJL044104R1_FD_180930 | JGI IMG/M metagenome (GOLD analysis project Ga0247805, IMG submission 180930) | Plant litter microbial communities from Arlington Agricultural Research Station in Wisconsin, United States - UWRJ-L044-104R-1 | ecosystem: Environmental > Terrestrial > Plant litter >...
GCTTCACCCAATAACGCTTTAAAAGACTGCCTTGATTTCTTTGCTCTTTTTTCGGCCTGCTGTATGTGTTTGGGTACCGGATCAATCAGAACAACATCATGTCCTTTAGCCGCCAGCCATTCAGCATAATGTCCCGGACCCCCGCCAACATCGGCAATTACACCACTTGATGTTGGCAGATACCGGTTGATGATGTCTTTATTTCTTTCAAACTCCAGCGGCCCCAATCCAAGCTGTAAACGGGTTTCTTCAGAACTTTGCGCGTAAAAATTGGTTACTTTAGGATCAACAGCATTCATCTGCTAAAGATAGAAAAAAATAAAGCCACTTTTTACCACTACATTGCAGCAGTCGGGCGGTTGCCCGTACGATCATCCATCCAAATTGCAGCAGATCTTTGATATCCTTATTAACAGCTTTATTCATGATAAAATTGGCATTGCCGATCATTTTTTAAGCGATGAATTGGCCAGACAGTTAAAAATCAACCTCGGTACTTTGTACCAGAACCAGTTGATGCAATATGCAGGTACCGGAAATCATGCCAGCGTTACCCACGACAAGCTGTACCGTAGTGATCAGATTTACTGGCTGGATAAAAGCCACAACGATCCCAATGAAAATCTATTCTTCGAATTGATGGACGAGTTCGTGCTTTATTTAAACAGCACCTGCTATACTGGCATCACAGGTTACGAATTTCATTATGCCTTATATGATACCGGTAGCTTTTACAAAAAGCATGTAGATCAGTTTCAAAACAACGACAGCAGACAATACTCTATGATTATGTATCTCAACGCAGACTGGCAGGCAGCCGATGGCGGCGAGCTCTGTATCCATCAGCATGGCGAAACGCAAAACATCAGCCCAACTCAGGGTAAAAGTGTATTCTTTAAAAGCAGCGAGCTGGAACACGAGGTATTACTCACCAACAAACCCAGAATGAGCATTACGGGCTGGCTAAAAAAATAAGTTATTTAAAGGCCTCAAAACCATGTTGCGCATCTGTCCAAAAGGCATCAAGTGCAATAATCCGCGGTTTTAAAAATGAGATCATGGCCGGCCAGTCTTCTTTTCTGAAAATATTTACACCTGGTAAAACCGTATAAATCCGGCTTATCGTTTTACCATATTCATCCGTTCCATGCAATTCCCAATCCCAGGCTTCGTTCAATTCAGCTTCAAGGATTTTCTGGAAGGAACTGAATTGTTCAAATAACAGCGCCTGCATATCCGGATCAGGACTGGTCATTTCGATAGAAATTTTAGCCATTTTCTGATCCGCCTGCATTTTAAAGTGCAAATGTTTTACTCCGGTTTTATAATTGATCCAGTTGATTTTTAACCCCTCTGCTGAGGTTTCTAAAGCCATATACTGTCCAAATGAGGTCCAGAATGCCTGTTTGATTTGTGATGCTTGTTCTTTACTGTACAATTTTTTTAAAGCTATTTTGTTAACTGAGGTTTAACATTTCCCAAAACAATGGAAGATCTCTATCGGTCAGATCAAATCAAAATCCAAATTGGATAAAATCAAACAAAACCTGTATAGCGCTGTTAAAATTACAACAATCCATTCAAAAGAAGGGTAATTCGTGTCATAAAGATCATAGTGAATGAAGAAAAGCTACCAAATTCAAAACAAAAAACAATTAAAAGCTCAACTCCTATCCATCAAATTAAATTTACGGGCAAAAGAAGCGGAAATCCAGGAAGATGCAAAAGCCTATCTGAATCATACGGCCAGTAGGATTTTAGGCAGAAATAAGAAAATTAAGCCCCCGGTATTGGTGGCCAAAAGTGTAACGCGGTTTTTTGAAGGCAAAGTACTAATCCACATCCTACCCCGGTTTGTGAAAGGTTATTTAATGAAAAGATCAGGATGGCTTAGCAAATCGCTGGCTAGCCTGTTCGCCAAAAAAATTGGTAGATCACTGGATAAAACCTACTTCGAACCCAAATAGTACTATTTAAGCAGGGTTCTCGTTTATACTATGATATCACCTATAATCAAGCATATTTTGAGGTACACTTTTTTCTTCTTATTCTCTTTCTTACTGACCGGTGGTGCTTATGCACAAGCATTTAAGTTCCCGGACTTGCCACCCCAAGGTAAAATCACCAGCCTGGTGCCCTCCAATTGGAAAATAATCGATAGTGTATCAGGCGATCTGAATCATGATGGGATCAAAGACCTGGCTTTGATTTTAGAATTTTATCGTCCGGTAAAGGAAAGTCGCGCTTATGGCGACAATACCACGGAAATTATCACGGAAATACAGAAACCGAGGATTTTGGCAATTTATTTCAGACGTTCTGCATCCGGATCTTATAAACTGGTCACTCAAAACAACAATTTTATACTACGCGCTGAAGAAGGAGGCATCAGTGGTGACCCACTCAGATCTACTGCCATCAAAGACAATAAGTTATGCCTGTCTTTTGAAGGCGGCGGGAACTGGCGCTGGAAACTAAACTATGCTTTTAAATACAGAAATGGAAACTGGAACCTCGAAAATGCGAATAACTATGCCTATAGCGAAGCATCAGGTGAAATGACGGACCGTCAGTATGATTTTCAAAAACAAAAGAAAATTACCGTCACCGGTAAAATTCATAACCGCGAGCGCGGTAATGAAAGTACAGAACAGGCCTTCCCAATCAAAACCCCACGGACACTCAACAATTTTAAGAAACCATGGACCTGGGAAATCTCGGATGGAGAATACCTCTAGTCCGTATTTAGCTCGTATCTGGCTCGTAATTATGGGGGCCTTGCCGGGGCCTTAATCGGGCGTTTCCGGGGCCTTGCTGGGGCCAGAGCCTACTTAGAGCCGGCCCAATACCGCAGAATTATTTTCGCAAAAAAGCCGCATCACAAATCAAGTGATGCGGCCATGCAATATTTTATCCTGAATGACTAACTTCTGCTGGAATAGTTCGGAGATTCTTTCGTGATGGAGATGTCATGTGGATGACTCTCTCTCATACCTGCAGCAGTAATGCGTACAAATTTAGCTTTTTGCAAATCGTCAATCGTAGCTGCTCCACAATAGTGCATTCCAGCCCTTAAGCCTCCAACATACTGATAGATTACCTCAGCTAACGTTCCTTTGTAAGGAACCCGGCCAACAATTCCTTCCGGAACCAGTTTAGTCACCACATCTTCTTCGTCCTGGAAATAACGGTCTTTAGATCCTTGCTGCATAGCCTCTACAGAGCCCATACCACGGTAAGATTTAAACTTACGGCCTTCATAGATGATGGTTTCACCAGGAGATTCTTCCACTCCTGCAAATAAGGAACCGGCCATGATTGAACTTGCTCCAGCGGCAATTGCTTTAACAATATCACCAGTTTGTTTGATACCGCCATCAGCAATTACAGGAATTCCGGTTCCAATTAATGCTTGTGCACATTCAAAAACTGCATACAACTGGGGTACACCAACACCAGCGATGATCCGGGTTGTACAAATTGAACCAGGTCCAATTCCAACTTTTACAGCATCCGCACCAGCAGCAGCTAAAGCTCTGGCTGCATCGGCAGTTGCTATGTTACCAGCAATCACCTGCAAATCAGGAAAACGGGCCTTAATGGCTGTCACCATATCAATTACACCTTTGGAATGCCCATGTGCAGTATCCACAGTAACCACATCAACACCTGCAGCGACCAATGCCGCTACACGGTCGATATTGTCTGCCGCCACACCTACAGCTGCACCAACGCGCAGTCTTCCACGCTCATCTTTACAGGCTTTAGGGTAGTTTTTATATTTCTGGATGTCTTTAAACGTAATTAAACCTTTAAGGTGTCCATCCGCATCTATCACAGGTAATTTTTCGATTTTATAATCCTGCAGGATTTCTTCTGCCTGTAAAAGCGTAGTACCTTCAGGCGCGGTGATCAGATTTTCTCTGGTCATCACTTCAGACACTTTACGCTGCATGTCTTTTTGGAAACGAAGATCCCGGTTGGTAATGATGCCCACCAGTTTGCTGTCTTCGTCAATCACCGGGATACCACCAATTTTGAAATCTTTCATGATCTTGAAAGCATCAGCAACTTTAGCATTTGCACTTAAGGTAACCGGATCCTGGATCATTCCACTTTCTGAACGCTTTACCTTCCGTACCTCCTCTGCCTGACGCTCAATGCTCATGTTTTTATGGAGCATTCCGATACCGCCCGCCTGTGCAATGGCAATGGCCAATCCAGCTTCGGTTACAGTATCCATAGCTGCAGAAACTATAGGTACATTGATGCGTATTTTTTTGGTTAAGAAACTTCCGGTATCCACGTCACGTGGCAAAACTTCAGAATAAGCAGGAACTAATAATACGTCGTCGTATGTCAGTCCTTCGGATATAAATTTATTGGGATCGAGTTGCATAGCAAATAATTTAAGAGTTACTATTTGCCGGGCAAAAATACGATTATTATTGCGATCACACAATAGCATCACAAAAATAGCCCGGTAGAATTAAAAATTGACACTCAGATTAATAATGGCAATCACTAAAATCCAGCTGCTGCCGGCCTTTTCCCTTTCACATCAATGATGGTCCGGCTGATCACAGGTTGTAAGGCAATCAGCACAATGGTACCCAGGCACAACAAGGCAATCATTTCATAGTAATTGATGCAAAATCGCAAAAAAGCCTGTTTCTGAATGGCTTTGTTGAGCAAGGAAGCAGCTACTTTTCCAGCCACATCTGTTGGCATCCCACGTCCGGCTACTGCAGATTGATATAGCTTTAACCGTTGGGGAAGCCCCAGATCCAATAAAGACAGGTTTCTCTCTATGTTTGCACTGTACATGCCCTTGATATACAATTGGAAGTAATTGATGATGGCCAGGCTCAGACTAAAGGTAGAAAAGCGGACAAAAATCCCGACTGATGCCGCAGACTGCCCCAGTGCTAAAGGAACCGAGGAAACGATAAACATGACGATTGGCGACATGACCATCCCTGCTCCCATTCCCTGCAAAAATAAAGGAACTATAAAAGTGTCTGCATCTGCTTCCGTAGAAAACAAGAAAGACATCACCAGAAAAAACACCAGCAGTAAACCAAACCCTCCGATCCACAACAACCGCAGCATTTTTTGTTTGATTAAAAACCGGATGGCAATAACTGATCCGCTGATGATGCCCAGAATGTTATAGATCATGAGTTCATTGGCATGTAAGGAATCCATACCCAGAACCGTGATAAAATAACTGCTGGTTAAGCTGAAGGCGCCACGAACCAGGTATAATATGATCAGAAAAACAATACCAATACTGAAGTTGCGGTATTTAAAAACAGATAAATCGACTGTCGGCCGTTTCAACGCCAGCTGCCGCAATATGGAAAGTACAAACAGGCCTGCAATGGCAATGATGCTATAAACGATGCCTGTATCTTCCAGCCAATCTTTCTGCTGACCGTAAATCAATACATAGGCAATCAGGATCAGCATCACTACAAATAGAAAAAAACTTGCCCAGTCCAATTGGTAAAGCGGCTTTTTACGCAACACATGTACCCGGTTTAAGATGACATAGAGTAAAGCTGCGCTTGGTAAAAAGCAAAAAATAATGGCTTTATACAATACATTGTATTCAAAATCCTCAACCAGAGGGGCTGCAAACAAAGCTGTAACCGGTGATACACACAGGATCATGCCGTAAAAAATGGTATAGCCCTGCTCCCGGGAATGCTCGGATTTTAAACGTCCAAACAATAAATTGAGACAAATACTGGTGATGCCACAATTCACAATACCCTGCAAAAAACGGAGTACAAATACCAGCCAGATTTCCCGGGTATGGTAACAGGTATAGGCAATGGCAATTTCCAGAACAATACAGATCAACAGGTATTCTTTAGTCACAATGCGCTCAAAGAAACGTCGCTCTACTCCTGCAAAACTGGCTACAGCGGCATAAAACAATAGCAAGGAAAACTGCACATCAGCAGGCTCCATGCCATAATATCCGGCAGCGGCATTCCCATCGGCGGTAGACAAGGCGAATAACAATACAGAAGATAAAAGCAGTAACAGGATGCCAAACCTAATCAGCCATTCAGGTGCCCAGGTTTTAAATATGGGTACTTCCTTAGTCATTGTGCTTGTCCTTTTCCACATGAACAGTTACACTCATTCCCGCATTTAATTTTTCCAATGCCTCGTTTTTTCCATCCAGCCGAATCCGTACCGGGATGCGTTGTGCTATTTTAACAAAGTTACCGGTTGAATTGTCTGGCGGCAATAAAGAGAAACGCGCTCCGGTAGCGGCAGACAAGGATTCTATTTTACCACTGAATACGGTATCAGGAAAGGCGTCTACCCGAACATCGACCTGTGCTCCGACCTGCATTTTTCCAATCTGAGTTTCTTTAAAATTGGCGATTACCCATTTACCGGCATCACGATCAACGATATACGCAATGGTTTGCCCCCCTTGCACCAGTTGCCCAGGCTGTATGGTTCTGCGCCCCATCTTTCCATTGTAAGGTGCAACAATAACGGTATAAGAAGAGTTGAGGTCATTTCGCTTAACCACGGCCTTTCTTCTTTCAATTTCCGATCCCAACACAGCCGATTGCACTTTGATATCATTAGCCCTCGACAATGCAGCGGCATAATCTTCCTGCACCGCCTGGTACTCTGCCTTTGCCACTTCGAGTAAGCTCTGCATGTTTTCCAGCTGCTGACGTGTAGCCGACTCAGCGTCAAATAGTTTTTTGTAGCGATCGTATTCCGCCTGCTGTTTCCAGAGTTTTGCTTTCGCAGCAGCAATTTTAGCTTTGCTCGCACCAGCACTGGCATTGGCCGTTTGTACATTACTTTGCAGCACAGCAACCTGCGCCTTCGCATTTAACAAAGAAGCTGCGGCCTCATCTTGTTGTACCGCGTAATCACGGTCGTCGATCACCACTAAAGTATCGCCCTTTTTCACTTCCTGGTTCTCCATATAATTGACCGACAGCACATAACCACCAACCCGTGCTGTAATGGGGTTGATGTACTCATCTATCTGGGCGTCATTGGTGTCTTCGTAACGCAAATAACTAAACACGGTTCTTGCACCCCAGATTAACAGGACTACAAAGATCAGGGCAGCCACAATTGTCGTGACTCTTGAAATCATCTTATCGGTTTTATTTTGTTCTTTTGTGCTCATCTTATAACTTGCCTGCAGCTTTTTGTAATTGATAATATTGAATTCTGGCATTCACTTTTGCAGTGGTCAGCTCAAATTTTGACTGTAACACCTGGTTTTCTGCATCCAGCAGATCGGTAAGCAAAGCCAGTTGATTGAAATAGGTATTTTGCACAATCCGATAGCTTTCTGAAGCCTGAAGGATGTTCTCTTCAGCAACATCTATTCTTTTTAAACATTCATGATAGCGGATATAAGCTTCCTGAATTTCCTGCCGCACATCGTCTTTTACGGCTTCATCTTCTATTTCCTGACGCTGTAACCGGATTTCAGCAGCCCGCACTTTATTTTTATTGGTGTACCAGGAAGAGATTGGTATTTTGAGTTTAAGTCCGGCCATTCCATTACTATACAAAGAAAGCGCGTAGGGATAAAACTGGATTTGCGGATAAGCATACATGTACTCTGCAAATAAACCTATCGACGGCAGTACATTCGCTTTTACCTGTTTCAGCTTCAAAGCACTCAGCTTTTGTTCCTGAGCGGACACCTGAACTTTAAATGAATGTCCAATACCTTCCTTCAGATAATCATCCAGACCTGTTGGCAAATCAGTTTTCAGCCCCGTGTCTTCAATAACCGGGTTCAGGACCAAATCATCTGGTCTGCCTGTCAATAGATTGAGCTTTTGGCTGGCAATGCGGATGCTGTTTTCAATTTCTGTAAGCAGCATTTTTTGCTTAGACAAGCGCAGCTCTGCCCTAAGCACGTCGCTTTTGAGCACAGTCCCATTTTTGTACAACTGGTTGATTTCATTCAACTGTTTTTCCCGGTCTTTAATGTCTTCCAGCAATAAAGTTTGATAGGAAAGGTTTCTGTACACATCATAGAAATAAACTGCTGCCATGAAGTGTAAATCCTGCTGACTTAAATTCTTTTGGGCGATGCTCAGATCTCGTTCCGTTTTGGAAGCAGCGATTTCTCTGTTTGTTTTTCCACCGTTATAAAGATTTAAGTACGCATCGGCAGCTACTTTGTAATATTTAGGTTCTACCGGATATTGTGCTGGTGTATGAAACAAACCATTTTCATAAATTGGCATTGGAAAAATGTGTGCCAGTACAGCATTGGCACCTATTTCTGGCAAGCGCTCTGCACGCGCCACTTTAACATCAGCTTCCGAAGCTTCAACATTAAGGTGTTGCATTTGTAATTTCCGGCTGTTGCTATCCGTAAGTGCCCAAACCTGGTCGATATTGAGTGTATTTGAAGCGGTAATGTCCTGTGCATGACTGATTATTGAGGTTAAAAGAAAGGACATGCACATCCATAATTCTCTTTGATACCTGGAAAAATTCATATTCGTTAATTAATGTTGCAAATTTCGGATAAGATTACTTTCCTTATTTTATCTAAACTGCCATATATTTGTTCAAAGCAGCCACATGGGTATGATCAATCAAGAAGCAATTTTATCGGAACTGGATGAGATACCGGAAACTACTTATGTATGGCACAGTAAGTTTGAAGATAAGTTCAGGCATCATAAACACATCAAAGGACAGCTAACCTATGTAGAAGGCGGGGTAATTTTCTTATACGCCAATGACAAGTCGTACTTCATACCAGGCAGACACTACCTCTGGATGCCAGCTGGCATTGAACACCATTTACAACACCGCTATCGCGCAGCCATTGTACGAAACATCTATTTCAATACTGATTCAGAAGCCGACAACCCATTTTTTGACCACATTGGTATTTACCCCGTAAACAACCTGTTGTTGGAAATGATTAAATTCTCGGAAAACTGGAATGGTGACATTTATCCGGGGACTAAAGAATTTGACTTTCTCAATACGCTAAAAAACATCCTCCCTGTCATCAGTAAACATCCACTTCCCATTGTGGTTCCAACTACTGAAAATCAGCGGCTCAGACCAGTTTTACTTTACATCCATCAACATTTAGGAGACAATCTGACTTTAGAATCGGTCGGTGCCGCCAACGGATTTACCGAGCGCACGTTGTCGAGAATATTTCTGGCCTCCTTAGCTGTATCCTTTTTTCAGTACCTGAAATTGGTAAGAATGACAAAAGCCATGGAAAAATTATTGGAAAGCGACCTGACCATTAGCGAAATTGCTTATGAGACAGGTTATGACAGCATCTCCTCTTTTAGCAATACCTTCTTTAAAATGATCGGTCAAAGGCCTTCTGCTTTCAGAGAACTGAAAGAAACCGCTCTTGGCGGAACATAACATGGCAGCCTGGATCGGTATAAAATTGAGCAAAATGTAGCGATTAGTTATTGAAAAGTGTAAATTGAGTGCATGAAATATATCATTCCCTGTTTACTGTTTATCGCTTCATTTATCAGTTCAAATGCACAGACATTTAAATACGCTTTTGTTACCGACACCCATGTGGGTACAGATACGGGCGAGGAAGATCTGAGACGAACAGTGAATGACATCAATCAACAAAATGATCTCGATTTTATCCTGGTTACCGGTGATGTTACAGAAATGGGGACCAAATTGGAAATCAAACTGGCCAGGGAAGTGTTAGGCGGCCTAAAAAAACCATGGTACGTAATTCCCGGAAACCACGATACCGGCTGGTCTGAATCCGGAGGTGTAGATTTCATCCGCGCTTTTGGTGATGACAAGTTTACTTTTGACCATAAAGGTTTCCGATTTATTGCCTGTGCTTCAGGCCCCTATGTTAGGATGTCTGACGGACATATCCCCAGGGATGCCGTTGTTTGGTTAGACAAAGTGCTAAAAGAGACCCCGAAAACCATGCCGGTAGTATTTATCAACCACTACCCCATCGACAACAGTCTGGACAATTGGTACGAGGCAACAGACCGGATCAAAAAGTATAACATTCAATATGCCATTTGTGGCCATGGGCATGCCAATAAAGCGTTCGACTTTGAAGGTGTTCCGGGAACCATGGGCAGGTCCAATCTACGCGCCAAAGACAGCATTGGCGGTTACAATATTGTAACCATGCGCAGTGATTCTGTACTTTTTGCAGTTAAAAAACCGGGTGCCCGTCTGGAAAATACATGGCGCAGCATTTCTTTAGGTAAATTTACAGTCACAAGTACAACAAAGCCCGAAAGGCCAGATTATACTGTTAACAGCACGTTTCCGCAGGTGCAGCAAGCCTGGACTTATCATGCCGCAGCCAATGTGGTATTGACACCTGCAGCGGATAAAGAACTGGTTGTTTTTGGCAACAGCATAGGCGAAGTAGAAGCAGTATCCATCAGTGACGGACGTAAAAAATGGGGATTTAAAACTGGCGGGGCGATTTATTCTTCGCCCGTAATCAGCGGAAATCGGGTGATACTGGGCTCCGGAGATGGTAGTATATATGCTTTGAATGCAACCAGTGGAAAGCAGCTCTGGAAACTGGAAACCAAAGCCTCGGTTTTAGGTAGTCCCGTAATTGCAAAAGATGTGGTATACATTGGCGGCAGCGACCATCATTTTAGGGCTATTGATTTAAAAACCGGAAAACAGATCTGGGATTTTGATGGTGTGGAAGGCGCAATTGTAGACAAGCCCTTGCTGTATGAGGGCAAAGTGATATTTGGGTCCTGGGGCAGACATTTGTATGCCCTTGATCAACTCAACGGTGCTTTGTTGTGGAAATGGAACAATGGCAATGCCAACCGGATGTTTTCTCCGGCCATGTGCACGCCTGTAGCTGATCAGGGAATTGTATTTATCGCTGCCCCGGATCGGGTATTGACAGCGATAGACGCCAGCAATGGAACAACGTTATGGAGAAATAAAGAGGCAACAGTAAGGGAGTCTATCGGTATCACAGAAGATGGTAAAACCATCCTCGGTAAAACCATGAATGATGAAATTGTAGCCTACCGTGCCCAGGCCACAGATCCCGGTGTTTTATGGCGCCTGAATGTAGGTTTCGGTTATGACCATGTACCTTCTATGCTGATCGAAAAAGATGGACAGGTATTTTTTGGCACCAGGAATGGAGTGGTTTATGCCATAGATCCGGTTTTACGTAAAACCATTTGGGCACATAAAATAGACAACTCCATGGTCAATACAGTTAATGTGCTGGACAAACACACTGTTGTAGTAGCTACAATGGATGGAAAAGTGACCTTGCTGAAAATTAAATAAATATTTTTTACTCTTGAGAATATAAGTTATTATTGCAAAAAATAATAACACTCTCATGAATAAAACGTTAGCCCTTACGTTTTGCTTTTTAATCCTATCGGGAATAAAAGCCTTTTCTCAGATCAATAAGATTAGCCCTAAAATTGTCAAATATGGCAAAGTTTCACCGGCAGAATTTGAAACCAG
>Ga0247805_1001432_pt1 | contig 11505 bp, 10 predicted proteins | sample UWRJL044104R1_FD_180930 | JGI IMG/M metagenome (GOLD analysis project Ga0247805, IMG submission 180930) | Plant litter microbial communities from Arlington Agricultural Research Station in Wisconsin, United States - UWRJ-L044-104R-1 | ecosystem: Environmental > Terrestrial > Plant litter >...
CATGGCCATCATCGGTGATTTCGATCAGGGCATTATTGCCTTCCAGGGCGGTGCGGACAGAAATCGTACCGGCTCGCCCGTTGGCAAATGCATGCTTGATGGCGTTGGTCGCTATCTCGTTGAGGATTAACCCAAGCGATGCCGCCTTACTGGACGGCACCTCTATTTGCGAAATGTTCGAAACCAGCTTGATGTCGTCGCGTCGGCTGGCACCAACGACGTCGCCGATAAGATTTTCGGTAAACGCCCCGACATCGAACCGGGTGACATCGTCCGACTGATAAAGACGGCGATGCACCGTCGCCAGCGCATCGACCCGTTCGAGCATGGTCTCAAGTTTTGATGAAACAGCGGGGTCTGATATGCTACGCGCCTGCAAACGCAGGAGCGAACCGATCATCGTAAGGTTGTTCTTTACCCGGTGGTCGACTTCGTGAAGCAGCAGAGTTTTTGCATCTAACGCGGCCTCCAGGTCTGACGTGCGCGCCTCGACTTCCTGCTCGACCAATAACTTTTGCTTTGAAATGATAGTCTGCGCCTTGACGCGTTCAGTAACATCAAGCTGGGAGGCGAAGAAGAATACAACCTCACCGGCGTCGTTGCGTACAGGGCTCAGATACAACGCGTTCCAGAACGCAGATCCATCCTTTCGATAGTTTAGGAGGTCCACGGCAATGTCGGTCTGGGCGTCGATTGCCCGACGCACTTTAGCCACCTGCTCTCGATCGGTGTCGGGACCCTGCAGGAAGCGGCAGTTACGGCCAATGATTTCACTTCGGTCATAGCCCGACAGCGTTTGAAAGGCTTCGTTGCAGAAGACGATCGGGTTATCGGTCTGCGCGGGGTCCGTAATAACCATAGGCATTCGGGTAGCCCGAACAGCCGCGGCAAAAGGGTCCGCTCGTCCGTGCTCGTAATCGAGCGCTTCCGTCAGATGCCAATCGTCCCGCTGCTTCATCACGCCTCCGTGGAGCGTGCCGACCAGCCGAACTCCGTGCCGGGACTAAATCGTTTTGATCGTTTTCCGTTCCGCTGAGAGATCGAGTTCGTCACTCAGGCATGACCATTGGGCGGCATGGCTTGCGCGTACAAAGCCTCTTTGAGATCAAAAATCGGCGCCCCGTCTGCAGGCTGGAAGCTGAACGAATGGCAGACATGGGGAAAGCGGAAATGGCTCGTGAGTATCCGCCTGTGGGTCTGGCGGAAGCCGTAGAGTAGGGCGTGTTCGTCCAAACCTGGACGTTCATGCCGGCGATCCGGGCTCCCGATACAGCCATTCGTTCATTTGGATCGGTGAATGGGTCAAGCCCTATCCATCGGCACGATCCTCGAGCGAAGGTTTCAGCAACCACTATGAGGTAGGTGGCGTTCATGAACGCCGAAAACCGTGCCGTGACGCTCAAGGCATGCAGGCTGAAGCTTCTGCCGCAAGCTATTGTGCTCGTAGCATTTCTGCTTCCCTTTGCGCGCCTGGCTATAAGTTATGGCTATGCGCTGGTCAGAAAAGATCGCGTACAACTAGCCGATATTGCTATTCTCGCGATTTTTACACCTATCGCACTTCTCTTCGTGTGGCTTCAAGTGCGCACGCTTCGTCGTTTAGCTCGTCCTGATTGGCTAAGGGTGACCACCGGTGGCGTAGAACTGAACTTCCAGGGTACGAGGCTTTACCATTCTTGGTCGGCTTTGGGGGAGCCCGTATTGCGGCGTTTAAACGGTAAAAGCGCTGCGCGTTCGATAGTCATGCCGCAACGCAGCGGCGGCAAGCTAGTCATAGCGGCCGAGGACTATGCGCATGAGCCCAATGATATATTGGTAATTCTCAAACAGGCTAAGGCCGGTTTTGTAACAGAACCGGCCCAAAAGCCCTCGAACGCACTATATGCGTTTCTGGCAATTCCGGCTTCGTGCATCACGCTTGGCATTTCCATTATCGGCCTAGTGTGGATTGTTTTTAGATAACCGATCAACCACGACCTAGTTATCCAATCCATGGAGCCGGAAGCCGCCGGTCCGCTTTTCTCTCCGTTCGGGTCTCTGACTGTCGGTCTTCCTCCCCCGCAACTTCGGACCCTCGTCCAGAAACCACAGCGATACTCCCCCGCTTAGCAGCAACTGGCGGGACGATCGCTAGATCAGTGCAGAGCGGTATCGATGCTCATCCGGAACAACGGCGTATGGGTCGCTTTATACCGTCGTAACCGGGAGAGCTTCATGATCCGCCGTCACATTGCTGTACTGCTAGCCGGCGCATTCGTGCTTGCGCCCGTTGCCCCTCTCACTGCCCAGAACACGGGCCGCTCAATTTCGCCGACTGACAAGGCGCAGGGCACTCAGGCTCATCCACAACTGCTCGCGCAGTTCGGCGGTGCGTACAAGGGGCCGCAGACGACATTCGTCGAACGCGTCGGCAAGCGTGTCGCGGTCCAGTCTGGCCTGTCGAATGCAGGCAGCGACTTTACCGTCACTCTGCTAGACTCCCCGGTCGAGAATGCCTTCGCCATCCCGGGCGGGTACATCTACGTCACCCGTCAGCTGCTCGCACTGATGACCTCGGAGGCGGAACTCGCCTCCGTGATGGGCCATGAGATAGGCCATGTTGCCGCCCGCCACGCCGCCTCGCGTAACACGCGTGCGACGATCGGCGGCCTCCTTGCTCGTGGCGTCAGCCTGGCTACGAAAAGCGATCTTGCGACCCGCCTCGCCGGCACGGGGGCGCAGTTGTACACGCTGAAGTACGGACGCGATCAGGAATATCAGGCGGACGCGCTTGGCGTCCGCTACATAACCGCTGCGGGCTACTCGCCCTATGCCTCGGCCGACATCCTGGCTGCGCTCGATGAGTCGACCGGACTGACGGCGCAGGCCAGCGGCACCGCACGGTCTGCGCCGACATGGGCATCGACGCATCCGAATGGAGCCGATCGTGTGCAGCGCGCAGAGGCACTGGCGAAGGCCACCGGCAAGCCGGAGATTGCGACCACCCAGGATACGGCGTTCCTCCGCATGCTCGATGGCCTGCCATATGGCGAGGGCAAGCAGGGTCGCAAGGTCATCCGGATCGTCACCGTTAGCGCAAGGGACACGATCGATACGTTGAGCCAGCGCATGGCGGTCGCCGACGGCAAGCGCGAACGCTTCATCGTCATCAACGGCGTTCCGGCTGACGAGCCGCTGAAGCCCGGGACGCTCGTCAAGCTGGTGGTCGCCGCATAACCGCGGATATGAGGATCGGCGAAGCTGCGATCGTGGATGACGTGCGACCTATGGGCCCTGTCAGGGACGCCGGTCTTCGGATCATCACCAATAAAAAGGGTCATGTCATGACGGTGATCCCGGGGCGACAGCGATGAGCGTTGCGGGCGCTGCAATCCTGTCGGAAATGGAGTCCGCCCTACGCCGTTTCATCCCCGATGAGGCAGCCGTCACGACCGAACTGCTGCTCCGCCTGAGGGACGCCCTGGAGCCGGGCGACGAGCAATGGTTGGATCAATTCGACAGCCATGTCATGACGCTCGACGGCGCCAGTACCTATCAGCCGCAAGGCAACACGGAGCGACTTCCTTTCGACCACGCCCTGCAAGCTGCGTTGCTCGCGCTGCATGAGCTTGTTCGCCAACGGCGCGAGGGTGAGGTGACGAAGCCGCCTTCGAATACCGACGAAGGCAATTGTACCGACGTTGCCGGGCGGGGGCCGTCCGAACGTGACCGGCTCCTCTACGCTGTGCAGGACACCCTGTTCATACTTACCCAGACGGCTCGCGCACCTGCCCGTTTACTCAACGACGTCGAGGATCGTTCGGACTGGAAGGATCTGGTTCTATGGTTCGTCGAGGCGCTAATCGGGGAAGGTCTCGCGACGATCGAGGGTGGAGATCGTACGTCGACATCCCACCTCAAGCATCTTCGCGACCATCCATACGATCGGGGTGGCGATGATCAGGCATGGGAAACGCTGCTCGTGTCGCTCACCGGACTCGGTGTCCTGTTTACCGCCGAGATGCGGATCGTCACTCTGGGCCAGCCGCTCAGTACCTCATTTACCGCGAAAGCGGAGGGGTGGGGTATCGGTGAGTCGACGGCGCCGGCGCACCATGTCGATGCCGCGCCGTCCCACGGCACGTCGTCGGACGTTGCGGCTGCGATCGCGGATGGGCGGTGGACCATCAACACGCGAGTGCTTCTCGATGACGGCGGACAGTTGGTAGTCTTTCTGTCGGACAATGCGAACGACCCGACGGTATCGGCGATTGTCGGACGCGAGGTATTCCGCTGCGGCGTACGTGGCGCGCCTATGTGGCAGATCGCAGCTGAGGCCGGGACGACCGATTCTAGAACGCATCCTTTCGATCACGCGACCGTGACCAGCGAGCCTTTCGTCAGCGTGTTCGAGGCGGACGGAAACTATTACGCCAGCCGCTGGAACGGCGACACATTCGTGATTGATATGTCTAGCGGAAAGGCATCGTACTCGGGTTGGGCTCGGACGTGATGACGGTCGCGGTATATCTGGTGTGACTTTATAATCCGGCTTCTTGCGCGCTGATCGCGGCCGCGTCTCAAGAATACCTAAGCGACGTTGCCGCAACTGACGATTGTCGACCCTTGGTCGACAGATGCGACCAAATTGGACGTTGGCACGCTAAATTTCGGCGCGAACCAGAAAGCGCATGCCATCTTCTTGATGATACGGAACAGACCACGCCGCCTTGATTTGAGGTCTGGTTGCGCGTTGCGACGTTCCCTGATCGGACTCCCCGTTTTCTCGCCCGAATCCGCCAAAAAGATTGTTCAGCGTACTGAGTGCGGCCGTACGAACGAGATGAACGAATGGCCGAAGTTGGAAACATGAAAAGTGGTCGCTAATGGCCGAAACTGGGTCAGGTGATCTGCGATTGTGAATGGTAGCGGCCGACGTCTTGTCCGATGCTCGAGGGGGACAAAGCGCTGAACTACGCACCATTCGATATGGGCGTACGGGACACGAGCTAGCCGATCACATACCGGTAATAACTTGCAGGTCAGCCGCATCTGCCATCGCTTTGTAGCCAGCGTCGTTGGGGTGCAGCTTGTCACCGTCGTTGAACGCAGAGGCGATGGCTAGGGGATCGGTCTTGTCAGCGACCGACGACGCAAAATCGATTACGCCATCGAAGGCCCCTGAACTTCGGATCCAATTGTTAAGCGCCTGTCGCACCGCCTCGCCTTGTTCGCTGGCATAACCAGCGTTCTTGTACGGAGTGAGCGTAGCGCCAATTACGCGGATACCCTGCTCATGCGCCCGCTCGATGATCTGTTTGTCCGCCGCGATCAGGGCGTCCGCCGTTACAGGATCGCTTGCTCCGCGGGGGCTGAAGCTGCGTCCAATATCGTTGATTCCCTCGAGCAAGATGACGGCCTTCACGCCAGGCACGCTCAGCACGTCGCGGTCGAACCGCGCGAGTGCATTAGGACCTGCACCGTAGCCGAGCAGGCGATTGCCGCCGATCCCCGCATTCAACACCGCCCAGCGTTGTCGGCCCGGCCGCGCCGCCAATCGCTCGGCTAGTCGATCGGTCCAGCCGCGGAAGGCATTGTTGGTTGAGCCATAGCCTTCAGTGATCGAGTCACCGAGTGCAACGACTACACTCGTCGGCTGAGTAGGTGCGACCTCGACTTGCGTGAGGATGACCGGTGCGTTCACCAAGCGGACCTTAGACAAGACCGGCATCGCGCCGCTGTCGCCGCTCGGGCCGGCGACATACTGCCACAGCGCTCGCACGTTACGAACCGGCAGCCGACCCGGCGCGTACAGCGATATTGCCAGCCTATCGAGCGCCTTCACGGGGAGCATGATGGGATCACTCAGCAACGGCGCTCCTGCCGGGATGTTGGTGCCAGGCAGACCGGCGAAGGTGACGATGTGATCGGTGCCGGGCAGAACCGATCCGTCCGGCCCCGCAAGGCCGACGTGCATCGCTCCAATCGCAAGCACGTCCACGCCGCCTTCGTTCGACAACCGCAGCCGAACTGCGCTTCCTGCGACGGAGACGCGGACCACCTGCCGGATGGTCGCGTTGACGAGATCGCCAGTGCCGGTGTCGACCGGCACCTCGCCCGGGTTCTCAAGCAGCCGGGGCGGGGTGGGCGGGCTGGCCGGTGCCGAAGCAGGCCCAAGTGGGACGACCGTTCCGGCGGGAGGCGTGAAAGGGGCCGGCTGCTGACCGGGCGGTGGTGGCGAGACGACATACCCCCACGCTGCAACCCACGTGCGATCCGAGGCGGCCCGAGCAGCCGTAGGGCGCGGTGGCGCGCCTGCGGCCGGGACCGACATCGCAGCCATGGCACAAAGCAAGGTCAAACCAGATCGCGTCATCTTAGACTACCCCATTCGCTTAATTAACGCAGGATCGGCAGCGTGCAGCCAGTAAACTCCGCGACACTTCACCGCTTACGCTTGAGCTGCGGGCCAGACACCCCGGCTTCGGTCTGAACGACCGGTTTCATCGTGCCATCCGGATTATAATAGAGACGTTCTACGGTAACTGCGCGACGTCCAAGCGCGCCCTTCTGAGCGCCGATCGTCAGCGCAGCATTGTGCAGGAACAGATACCAGCTGCCTTTGAACTCGGCGATACCGGGATGGATGGTGAAGCTGCTCTTCGCCGGTCCGGTCAGCTCGCCACGGAACGTCCACGGGCCGGTGATTGCCGGCGCCGTTGCGTAGGACACGTGTTCGTCCCCGGGTTTGGCCCCCAGCTTTGCCGCTGGGTCCATGGAGGCATAGGTGAGGTAGTAGAGGTTACCGCGTCGGTGCAGCCACGGGCCTTCTACGTAGAAGGGCGGGGTAATCTCCCGGATCGGTCCGTCGAGCTCGATCATGTTCGGCTTAAGTTTGGCGATATAGCATTCGCGGTTGCCCCACGCGATCCAGGTCGTGCCGTCGGTGTCGGTCAGCACGGTGGGATCGATGTCTTCCCAGCTATGCTGGCCCTTGGGCGTCATCTCGTTCGTGATCAGCGCCGAGCCGCGCGCGTCCTTGAAGGGGCCGGTCGGCGTGTCCGACACCGCAACACCAATGGCTTTGCCAGGGTGGGTATCGTCATGCTCGGCGGGTACGTACAGATAGAATTTCCCGTTCTTGGCGATGGCCTGCGGTGCCCACGCGTCCTTTTTTGCCCATTTAAGGTCACTGATCTTCAGGATCGAAGGATGAGGGCTCCAATGCTTCATGTCCGTCGTCGAGTAGACCAGCCACTCGCTCATATTGAACATCTCGCCGTCCTTGGCCTCGTCGTGATCGACGTAAAGGTAAAGCGTGTTGCCCACAACGAGGGGTGCCGGATCGGCGATGAAGGTATCGCGGATGATCGGATTGGAGCCGGGGGCGTCGGTCGCCACGGCCGGGATTGCAGCCAACGCGGGACCAAGCGTTAGCGCTATCATGCCGAGCCAATGTTTCACCATCATCTCCCTATCTTTGTCGTAAGCGTACTTCCGCGACCGGCGTCGTCAATGCCCCCGTGTCGACACGAACGATTACTTGCCGGATATCAAGCCGGTCCCCTAACCTGAACACGCGTTCGGTTTGTGGAAGCGGCGATGACGCCGTGAATGTCGGAGTGTGGGGCTGTCCGAAAGCCGTTGGCCTGAAGAACGTGCGCCCTCATTGTGCGATCCTCTTGGCTGAGCGCTTGCCTGAGATCCGTTGTTCGTTCAGCTTCCTCACTATGCGGCCTAAGAATTTTGTCATGATCCTTAGCGAGTAGCACTGATGCGAAGTGAAATTTGGGTCTTACTAGTCTGGCTTGCGCCATGCGTGCCTGTAGCGCTGTTCGGCTGGTGGCGAGCTAGCATAGTGCGAACTTTAGCCGCAGAAGCATGGACCGTTATTGCCTCGGCTGTCACTCTAGTGCTTGTGGGCTTCAGCGTCATCGGCGACTGTGCCGAAGATGTAATCGGCCCTGTACCGGGCAACCCTTGTCACGCAGCTAAAAGTCAAGGGATGATGCTTAGCCTAGCGTTCGGATTTGCCATCTTGGTTGCTGGAAATTGGCTGATCTTCCGTGGATCTCGCAAGTAGGTGGTCCACGCAGACCTGCTCCACCCGGCATGACCACTGAAAGCAGTAGCACTGCTTACCTTTACATTCCGGACGTTCCCAATTGTATGGTTTGTGGAACTGTCGTGAGCAACTAGGATGCGCTGACGCAGTTCTGCGACGACCGCATTCGGCGCATCTATCCCGTACGGTATTCGAGAAACCACTTCTTCTATCCAATCGAATGGGAGGGACTTGTGATGATCGCCAAAAGACGTCCGCTAGCATTTGCAGCGTCCGCGCTATGTGTTCTACTGGTGGGGCCCGTCCGGGCAGGCCATGCCCCCGCATCGACAAGCGCTTCACAGTCGGTTTGGATCAAATCCGAACTTGGCGTCGTTCTGGCCGGTGAGCTGTTTATTCCTCCCGCCGCCAAGGCGCCTGCTCCTGCGGTATTGTTACTGGGTGGGGGTGGTGCATCGCCACACGGTATCTATCCGCTGTTGGAGGCGAAGTTCCACGCGAAGGGCATTGCTACGCTTAGCTTCGATAAACGTGGCGTTGGAAAATCCACCGGCACTTTCATTGATGCGATGGAGCCAATGACGCGTGATGCGCGTGCAGCTCTCGCCTATCTCAAATCCCGGCACGACATCATCAATACGAACCGCATTGCCATCTTGGGTTTGAGCCAGGGAGGGGTCATTGCCCCCGCTTTGGCGGCCGACGATCCAGCCGTCGCTGCTATCGTCATGCTCGCAGCTCCGGCTGGGCAGCGAGGTGTGATGTTCCTTGACGCCATGCGCGTCAAAATGACCGCGGCCGGGATGGAGGCCAAAGCAACCGAACGCGTCATCCGCGCGACCGGAAGATATCTCGACGCGCTGACAAACGGAGGGTCGCAGGAAATGATCGCGGCTGATCGTGCGGGGGTGGTCCGGGCGTTCGTTGCTGGCGGATGGAAGCAAACTTTGGCCGAAGGCGCGGTGAAGACCTTGTCGGAGCCTGCGACGACATCGCTGTACACCGTTGCCGCCTCAGATGTCCTTTCGCGAGTTCGTGCGCCGGTACTCGCGATTTACGCGGCTGATGACACGGTCGTTTCCAGTGCACTCAGCATACCGGAAGCGCGACGTGCGCTGATCAAAAACGGCGATGCTAAAATCGTCGAGATGCCTGACGTCGAACATGGTTTCAAACCCTTGGTGTCCACGACAGAAGGCAAGAAGGACTACCAAGGATGGCCCATTTCCGATCCTGCCACCTTAAGCCTAATCGATGGGTGGCTTCCTCGACATCTGCTCCCCGCGGTAAAATGACCGCGCACCATGCGCCTCGTCGGCAATGTCTCCGACAGGAAGGCCCAGCGAGTCCGAGATTTGAACGCTATCAACTGTTATCACCAGCCCTAGGTTTCGAGGACGGGTCCGCATCCTCGATCGACCATCCCTCGCGAGATAGTCGGATCGGACAAAACGCCCGATCGATTATTCATTGGGCACTTCGGTGTCCAAACTTCGGCCATTTGTTCATTTCGCTTTTTGATGGCCGACCGCGACCAAGTTCAGCCATTTAAACGGGTCAAATTGGTCGATTCACGTCGTTACCGCATCTCGCGAAGCTGGGCGCTGCGTGACATACGGTCCACAGATCCCCTGGCTGACTGCTAGGAGGCACTTACCAAAGTCGAAAAGGTGGATACGGGTCGATACTACCTACTGGGCGATTGACAGATAACTCTACTTAGGTTGAGTAGGAACATGGGCCGTAATCGTCGACCATCGAAGCAAATGCTGCTCTTGTTGGAGGCGCTGTCGGCGCACACGCAACTGTGGCGCCACGGCTACGATCTAATGAAAGAAACAGGGCTTCTGTCTGGAACGCTGTACCCGCTACTGATCCGCATGACCGACCAGGGGCTCGTCGAGGCCGAGTGGCGGGAGCCGGAACACCCTGGCCGTCCTGCTCGCCATGCGTACCGTTTAACGAATGCCGGCGTGGCATTTGCGCGGACGGCGACACCTGCCGGTCCGGTCACCTTCACCAAGGGCTCCTTCGCATGACATTAGCAGTGTCGCGGGCTTTGCTGTCATTGGCCAGTCGGTCTCTCGGCTCGGATCGCCGAACGTGGGCGATGGCCATGGAAGCGGAGTTCGAAGCCGCGGTCGACGATCGGCGTCCATTCCTGTTCGCTCTCGGTTGCCTGTTCGCAGCATGGCGCGAAATCGGGAAGCACAGCGAAGGGCGACTGATTGTTGCGACCTACGCGCTCGCCTTGGGAGTACTCATCCCGATGGCAGCTCTGCAGTTCCAGCAGGCGGTCGGCTTCCTGTCCTCGGCGGAAGGTCCGCCTTTCGGCGACCCAAGCGCCAGCGACGGGCCGAACCTGTATTTGATCTGGTCCCAGAACAGCGCCATCCCGGTCTTGCTGATCACGTGGCTTCTGCTTGGCATGGCGCACCTTTGCCTTGCGTGGATGCTCGTGGAGGGGGACTGGCCGCGCATCGTGAAGTGCGGCACGCTGATAGCGGCGGCAATGATCACGCTCTCGCTGTTCATGGGCGTCTTGATGCTCGATTTGTCGTCATTGAGGGCGCAAGTCGCGGAGCTGGCGATCGAGTTTGTGGCGGTGGTATCCATGTCGCGGTGGCACATTCGAGTTCTTGCAGGTGCTTCGCGCGATTGGCCTACTCGGTAGCTTGTAGGCAGCCTTTACGATCCATGCCACTGGCTGGACCTTCGCGGACCTACTTGACTCTTAAATCTACATATGTTGTTCTGTGGCTAACGCGAGGGTGGCGAGGTTCGACGCTGAGGGTCGATGAAACGCAGAAGCCGTGTACGCGCTGAGAGGAACAGCGTCCGACGTACGAAAGGGAGCGACGATGCGACGTGGGATTAGTATAGGCGGCGTTGCAGCCGGCACTGTCTTACTCATCGCTTTATTTGTCTTCCTCCGTAAGCCTGTCGTTGATGCCAGCGCGAACGGCCTGTTCGCAAATGACTTCTGCGGCACGATAAAGCTTACCGACGGCGAGATGCTGCTCAACGATCAGCAAACCATATCCTACATTGTCGGTAGAGATGCAGATGGGCCGTACATCTTGCCGCGCTTTGATGTTGGCGTCGTATCCGATCAAGGGCTCGACGTGGACGGAACGCGCTCGGTGCGGAAGCTACGGCTCGACAGGCTACCTTCAGCGACAAAGCTTACGCTTCATGAGGGTTTGACGCCCTACGTCTTTAAAAGGCTGACGCCACACCTTCGCAAATAATCTCGAAGGATCTGTAAATCAGTTCGAATGAATTGGCCCGCGCCAGCTTCGCCTTGCCACTAAATCTATATATGTTTTTATAGCGGGGGGGGGGAAGGCTGCAGAATGCCACGAGCGGTTGTTCGGCAGCGAACGGTGGGAAGATTTTGGCACAGCATACCTGCCGTGCTGCACGGTGAGGAGATGGAGCAATAATGAAAGCCATGACCA
>Ga0247805_1001434_pt1 | contig 11491 bp, 8 predicted proteins | sample UWRJL044104R1_FD_180930 | JGI IMG/M metagenome (GOLD analysis project Ga0247805, IMG submission 180930) | Plant litter microbial communities from Arlington Agricultural Research Station in Wisconsin, United States - UWRJ-L044-104R-1 | ecosystem: Environmental > Terrestrial > Plant litter >...
CGTACTATGTACAATGCCGTTATATCGGGTATATCATTAAAAGGTACCGAGTTTTTTTATCCTAACCCTCTTGAATCTGATGGCAAATATAAATTTAATATGGGAGCCTGTACACGCTCAGGTTGGTTTGACTGTTCCTGCTGTCCAACTAACTTAATTCGTTTTATACCTGCTATACCAGGTCTTATTTATGCTCAGGAAAAAGAAACGCTTTTTGTAAATCTGTATATGAGTAATAATGCAAACATAACATTGGCTAACCATAAATTAAAAGTTAGCCAGAAAACGAATTATCCTTGGGATGGAAAGGTAAAATTGAATGTTAATCCTGAAAAATCAGCTGTGTTTACTATAAAATTGCGAGTTCCTGGATGGGCTAGAAATGAGGTGATGCCAGGAGGTTTGTACAATTATAAAAACAAATCTACTGCTTTGCCAACATTGATAATTAATGGAAAAAAACAAGATGTTAAAATTATTGATGGTTATTTTGTTATAAATCGTAAATGGGACAAAGATGATAAAGTAGAGGTTGATTTTCCGATGAGTATTCGTGAAGTGGTATCGAATGATAAAATTGCTGGAAATAAAAATAAAATAACATTAGAACGTGGTCCACTAGTTTATGCAGTTGAAGAAGCAGACAATACTAATATTGACGGGATAAATATAAATAGCAAAACTTCGTTAAAAGTAAAGACACAGCCTGATTTATTAAAAGGGATTTCAGTAATTGAAGGTTATAACGGAAAAGAAAAATTCACTGCAATTCCTTATTACACATGGAGTAACAGAGGAATCGGAAAAATGAAAGTTTGGCTTCCAATAAAAGAATAATCTATAACTTTAAAATATATCTTTAAGATATTAATCAGTAAAATTATTAAAAAACAGGTTTATAGACTTAGACCAATTATATTTATGAATTAAGCCATGATTAAAAGTGTTAAACATACACTTTATTTTGGTTAAAGAATTAAATTTTTGGTATTTTTGGACCTTATGAACCATTTATTAGCCCAAAAAAATGACTATTTTAAATTTAAATCCATTTCGCTTCAATAGTTTTAAAGCGTTTTTTGTCTTATTTCTTATTTCTTTTGCAATCAATGCACAATCTATAATCTCAAGTCCTGACGGAAAACTTACGGTAAACCTCGCTGTAAATAATGGAATACCAACTTATAGCGTTTCTTACAAAGGAAAATTGTTTTTAGAGCCTTCACCTATTGGATTAAAAACCAATATTGGAGATTTTAGCACAGGTTTAGAATTAAAAGAAAAACAAGTTCAAAACAAAATTGATGAAACTTATGAATTGCCAAATATCAAGCAAAGTAAGGTTCATTATATTGCCAATGAAACCGTGTTTTCATTCACAAAAAACAAAGAAGCCGTTATTGATATTATTTTTAGAGTGAGTAATAGTGATGTGGCTTTTAAGTATAAAGTATATCCTCAAAAATCAACGGTTGCTGCAGTAGTTCAGGAAGAAGCATCTGGATTTTTATTTCCTGCGGGAACAACTTCGTTTCTTTCAGCACAAAGTAAAGCGATGGTAGGATGGGAGAGAACTATGCCTAGTTATGAAATTCCGTATGTTGTTGATGCGCCAGTAGGCGAAAACGGAAAAGGTGAAGGTTATACTTTTCCTTGTCTTTTTAAACTTAAAAATAATGGCTGGGTTTTAATTTCAGAAACAGGGGTGGACAGCTACTATTGCGCCAGTAGATTAATCGGTCATCAAAAAGGTTTATACACTATTGGTTTTCCTATGCAAGGCGAAAACAACGGTGTTGGTTCATCAACTCCTGGAATTAGACTTCCTGGTGAAACACCTTGGCGAACCATTACTGTTGGCGAAAGTTTAGATCCAATTGTAACTACAACAGTTCCTTTTGATCTGGTGAAACCTCGTTATGAAGCTTCTCAAAAATATCAATACACTAAAGGAACCTGGAGCTGGATTATTGGTATGGAGAAAAGCATGAATTATGATGAACAAATACGATATATCGATTTTAGTTCCGACTTGGGCTACGAAACACTTTTAGTGGATGCGCTTTGGGATACTCAGGTAGGGCGTGACAAGGTAGAAACTTTAGCAAAATATGGTGCTAGTAAAGGTGTTGGTTTGTATTTATGGTATAATTCTAATGGATATTGGAATGATGCACCTCAAACGCCTAGAGGGAAAATGGATAATAGTATTGTCCGCCGTAAAGAAATGGCTTGGATGAAAAGTATAGGTATTAAAGGTATCAAAGTGGACTTTTTTGGAGGTGATAAACAAGAAACCATGAAGTTATACGAAGACATTTTATTCGATGCTAATGATTACGGAATTATGGTCATTTTTCACGGAACGACTTTGCCACGTGGATGGGAAAGAATGTATCCTAATTATGCTTCCAGCGAAGCAGTACTGGCAAGTGAAAATCTTTTCTTTACTCAGGAAAGCAATAATTTAGAGGCTTTTAGTGCTACGTTGCATACTTTTATTCGAAATACGGTAGGAAGCATGGATTTTGGAGGAAGCGCTTTGAATAAGTTTTATAATGATAAAAATACGCCCAACAAAGGTTCTAAACGACTGACTTCTGATGTTTATGCTTTGGCTACAGCCGTTTTGTTTCAAAGTGGTGTGCAGCATTTTGCATTGGCACCAAACAATCTAACCGATGCTCCAAAATGGGCAATCGATTTTATGAAAGAAGTGCCAACAATCTGGGACGAAGTTAAATTTATTGATGGTTATCCTGGCAAGTACGCTATATTAGCCCGCCGTCAAGGGAATAAATGGTATGTAGCTGGAATAAATGCTCAAAAAGAAACCATTAAAATTAAAGTAAAACTTCCTATGATTGCTGGAGGTTCTGAATTGAAACAGTACGCTGATGATGCGCAATTGAACGGAAATCTAACCACCACAAAACTGAAAAAAAATCAGGAAATTGAAGTAACTATTCCTTGTAATGGAGCTGTGGTTTTGGTGAATTAATTAGAATTACAGAACAATACATTTTAAATAATGCAGAAGCCGTTTCGAAATATTGGAACGGCTTTTTTGTATTTTATTATTAGCAATGATTGTGATGGAATTGAAAAACTTTGTTGAAATTTGCAATAGACATTTTAACAATCGTCATGGAACAATCCAATCATACAGTTGATAAGTATTACATCAAAAAAGTAGATGCCGATAAAAAAAGTATTTATTGTCACCATGATTTGATGGGAGAATTATTTGTTCCAACACACAAACATGAAAAAGCACAATTACTTTATGCCGAAGGCGATGTGGTTTTTGTAACTACCGAGACCAAAACTTATTTTTTACCAGCGCGTCACTTTATATGGATTCCTAGCGGAATTGAACACAGTATTCAGCCAAAATCGGAAAATGTAATGATGCGAAATTTATACTTCCCTGTAGAAGCAAATGAAGAATCGTTTTACCAAACCGAAGGTATTTATCCAGTGAATAATTTGCTGCTGCAAATGATGCTTTTTACCAATCGGTGGAATGGTGATTTAGAAAAAGGAACAGCTAATTTTGTTATAGCAAGTGCCATAAAAGCTATTCTTCCTCAAATTTGTTTGACTAATTTACCTTTAGAATTGCCTTTGCCTAAAGATGAAAGACTCAGTAAAATTCTTCGTTTTATCGAAAATAATTTGGGCGAAACGATTCTGTTTGCTGAGGTTGCTACTCAATTTGGTTACAGCGAGCGCTCTTTGTATCGTTTGTTTCAGAAAGATTTAGGAATGTCATTTATCCAATATTATACTATTCGACGTATTTTGAAAGCTATCGAATTGTTATTAGAAAAAAAGCTTTCGGTTAAGGAAATTGCTCAAGAAGTAGGTTACAATAGTGTACCTTCTTTTAGCAACACTTTTTATAAAATCTTAAGACAACGTCCATCGGATTATCTAAACCAGGATGAGATTTTAAAGAGAAAATAGCAATTATTGTCTGTATTTAACAAATGTCCGAAATGGATATGTTGTTGGCTTTTAAAGATTATCAGTCAATAGAAAAATGCAAGAACTTTGCACTTCAATATTATTTGAAGTATTCATGTTACCTAAAAAATCAATTTGTTTGACAATTTCATTTTCTCAAAAAATGATTTTTGTCTTTATTTTGTTCAGCTTTACCACTTTAAAAGCCCAGCAAAATCATTCTATTTCGCTCAAAGAAGCATTAAAAATAGCCAAAGAAAACAACATTAGTATTTTAAAATCGGAACTCGAGATTCAGCTTTCTGAAGAAAACATTAAGGAAAATAAAGAACTTCGATTGCCTGATGTCGAAATTAGCGGTGTTTATTCCCGAATTACCAATTTGACCGAGTTTAAAGATGGTTTTTTAAAAGGCAGAGATGTGGTACGAACCATTCCTGAAATTTATGATATCAAAACCAATTTTAAAATGCCTATTTATGCTGGAAACAAAATCAATAATGCTATTGAAATTGCCAAACAGCAAAGTAAAATGGCTCAAATTCGAAAGGAAAAAGTAGCAAATGATATTCAGCTGGAAGTTATTGCTACTTATTTGGGAATTTATAAGTTGATGGAATTGCAGGGAATTATTGAAGAAAATATCAAGGAAGAACACAATCGATTAAAGGAAGTTCAGTCGTTACAAAAACACGGAACAGTTACTAAAAATGAAGTTCTTCGTGCCGAATTACAGCTTTCGGATCGGGAGCTGAGTGCTTTAAATAATGCTAAGAACATCCAGATTTCGCTTCATAATTTCAAAACGCTTTTACAGTTGTCCGAAGATGAAGAAATCAGTATTGACACCACAAGCAGTATTGATGAAAATGGAATTGATCCGTATGATTTTTACATGCGTCATGCTTTACAAAATGAAGAAATGAGAATTGCCAGTCAGGAAGTCAACATCAGAAAAACCGAATTGAAGCTGGTAAAAGGCAATTATTTTCCGAGTATCAATTTCTTTGGTAACTATGCTTTGGAATATCCCAACTATAGATTTTTTCCGCCCGATCCTTTTTTATATAGTCTGGGTCAGGTGGGAATTGAAGCCAGTTTTAATCTTTCGGAATTGTATAAAAACAAAACCAAAGTGCACATAGCAAATACTAAAATTCAATGGCAGAAAATGCAAACTAAAATGGTACAAGACCAGATTCAAGATGAGTTGTATAAAAATCACACGCAATATCAGGAAGTGGTAGAAAAGTTTAAAGTGGTTGATAAAGCATTAGAATTGGCGGATGAAAATTATCGAATTGTAAAACTAAAATACCTCAATCAATTGGTTTTGGTTACCGAAATGGTCGATGCTGACAATGCTTTATTACAGGCAAAATATAACAAAATAGCAACCCGAATTGATGCTGCCATGAAACATTATGAATTGTTGCATACCGCAGGATTGCTAAACGAAGAATTTAAATTATAATAAAAAAGACGGATACATCTGATGGCAAATAAAAGTAAAAAAACAAGTCAATTTTTTCATGTTTTTATAAGGTTAGTGGCAACTGTACTTATTGTGAGCGGGGTTGTTTTGGGAATTTGGTTTTATGTTTTTAACTCTAATCATGAGGAAACTAATGACGCTCAAATTGAGCAATATGTAACCCCAATCATGTCCAGAATTACAGGTTATGTACAAGAAGTGCGTTACGAAGAAAATCAATTCGTTCACAAAGGCGATACCTTATTGTTGATTGATAACAGGGAATACAAATCTAAACTCGATGCGACTTTGGCTGATGTTGTTTTGGCAAAACAAAACACAGTGGTTGCCGAAAGAAATGTGGTTACTACTGCCAGTACAACGGCAATTGGCGAATCGCAATTAAAGGCGGCTCAAACTAATCTTTGGAAAACCAAATTAGAGTACCAGCGTTATAAAGCTTTGGTGGCTGAAGATGCTGCAACCGAACAGCAACTAGAAAAAGTAAATGCCGATTATCAGGCTGCTCAAGCCCAATATCAGGAAATGAAAAACCGAATCCAAATGGCGAATTTGAATACTTCTCAGGCTGCTGCTTCGGTTCCTTCGGTACAAACGGTTATACAGGCAAAGCAAGCTTTAGCAGATAATGCCGCCTTGTTTTTTTCTTATACTGTAATTGTAGCTCCGTATGATGGCTGGGTTGGAAAAAAGACAATTCAGTCAGGACAACTCATAAAAGAAGGTCAATCGGTAGTTTCTATTGTGAGTAAAGAAAAATGGATTACGGCCAATTTTAAAGAAACCCAATTACAATATTTAAAAGTGGGGCAGCAAGTGAGTGTTGAAGCTGATGCTGTCCATGCTACTGAATTTGTGGGAACCATAACTTCGATTTCGCCAGCAAGTGGTGCCCGATTTTCGTTGTTGCCACCAGACAATGCTACGGGAAATTTTGTAAAAATTGAACAACGAATTCCAGTAAAAATTAAACTCTCGGGTACTAATTCAAAAACTGATTTTCTAAGAGCGGGAATGAATGTAAAAGTGATTGCTGAACACAGTTAAAATGGACGATAAAAGTATTTTTAAATCCTGGGTTCCTAATTGGGCCATTATCATCATCTTGTTTGTTTGCTTGTTGCATTCGATGATTTTATTGGGAGTTTATACTTCCAATGTTACTTATGCAGCCAGTTTTCTGGATATTGAACCCGAAGATTTACAGTTTGCGATGTGTGTTACTTACGGAACATTGCTGGCGACTATTTTAATCGAAAGTAGGTTTTCCAATTATTTCCCTGCCAAAAATTATTTGATGGCGGTATATTCATTAATTAGTGTAACAATTATTTCTTCGGCTTATATAAACAATTTTGCTGTTTTTCTTCTTTTAAGAGTACTCGAAGGAATTTTAATGGCGTTACCCGTAATTACCATTCGACAATTGTTAATTGAGCGATTTAATTCTAAAAATGGAATTATTATTGGATTCTCATTCTATTATGGAGCGCTGTTATTGTCCACGCCGTTTATAATGAATATTGCTGTTTGGTTTTTGGATCATTACGACTGGAAATACATGTTGTATGTATCAGGAATGTTGCCAATTTTGAATGTTTTTTTAATCATGATAACCTTTAGAGGACACCGAATTACGAAGAAAATACCCTTGTATCAAATTGACTGGTTGAGCTATTTTCTAGTATTGACATCCATATTAACCGGAGCTTATTTTTTTGTGTATGCCGAAAAGAAATATTGGTTTGAGTCTTCGCAGTTGGTTTTGCTTTTAATGATTTCTTTGATTACAGCTGGATTGTTCATTTTTAAAGAGCTTTCAGTAAAAAGGCCGAGTTTTAATTTTGAAGTTTTTCGTTACGCTAATTTGCGTACGGGATTTTTGTTGTTTTTTCTTTTTTACATCAGTAGAGCCACATTGAGTCTTTGTCATGGAGCGATGTATTCTATTTGGAATTGGGATCCGTCCAGAGTGGCGGGAGTACAATATATTAATGGTTTTGGAAATGTAATTGGATTGGTTTTATCCGCTCTTTTTTTAATGAAATCCATATCGACCAAATTCATTTTCATGTTGGGTTTTTCACTTTTGGCAATCTTCCATTTTTGGTTTAGCTTTCTTTTCGTGCCTGATATTGCTCTATCCGATATGCTAATTCCGTATGTTTTGCAAGGGATAGGCGTGGGGCTATTATTTGTGCCTTTAATTTTGTTTACTACTTCATCGGTTCCTTCAAAAATGGCTGTTTCTTCTGGAATTATTGGTGTTGCTGGACGATTTTGGGGAAGTACTATTGGATTTTGCGTTATGCAAAACGCAGTAGCTTTTTTACAGAAAAAACACTTTTTAAAATTCAGCCAATTTGTAACAGCAAACAGTACCGAAACTCAGGAAAGTATAGCTACTTATACTCAAAGTTTTGTTGCCAAAGGCTATTCATCAGATAATGCTAATACTCTTGCAATGAAAAAGATTTTGAGTTCCATTTCCAAACAATCTACTTTGTTAACCAATATGGAAATTTATACTGCTATGGGTTATGGTTTGATTATTCTAATTGTTTTTATCTGCTTCAATCAGCATTTAAAACAAAGTTTTAATTTGTTTAAGAGCAAACTCTGGATTGGGTAGAAATGAAGTTGGGAGATTTTGTTTTTGATATTATAATAAGGGATGAGTGTAAAGCTTGTCCTTTTTTGTTTTGGTTAGCTTTTAAATAAATAGTGTTACCGAATTGTATGCCTTTTTAGTAAAATAATTAGGTGTAATTGAGTTTAAGAAGAAATCTTAAAAGGTTATGTAAAATAATAAGAAGTCCAGTGTGGTTCAGTTTAGAGCAAAAAAAAAGACTATCATTGCTGATAGTCTTTTCTAAAAAAGCTCCCCCTCTTGGGCTCGAACCAAGGAGGCTTACGCTAATAGATTCCAGACTTTACGAGTTGTTGTTTTTTTATGTTACCGAATTTTATGCCTAGTTAATTTATTTAATGTTTGTTCGATTATCAAAAATAGTGATTAATTTGTCCTGTCCTTATAGGATTAATAAAATATTGGACAGTAATTTTTTATTACGGAGTAAGCCAAAATCCGTTGTTGTGGTTGTTGTAAGCTGTAACATTATGCGATTTTCCAAGTTCTGTCAAAAACTAATGTATTACTTATTATAGATGTTATAAAATTTTCAATAGAGTGATTGAATAAGCCTACGCCTTTAACTCGAAAATTTTGCTCATCAATATATAAAACAGGAAGATGAGATAAAGAAGGAAAATAACCGCTTTTAGGAACTTTATTATTAAACTCGTTTTTTAATCGATATTTTCCAATTGCCTTTGAAATAGTAATATATCGGGGATGAAATAAAATCCAAATTGCTTCAATATTGTCCTCTTGATATTTTTTTTGCCTTTCAAGATATACTTTTAAAGTTTGAGGAGATTGTTGTAATTCAATTGCAATCTTTCTATTATTAAATTCAAGATATACATCTGCAATCCAACTATTTCCAATTTTTTCTTCAACGGCAATAATATCCTGTTTTAAAAATTCTTCTACAATCATTTTTTTTGCAGTCTTATGCCAAATAGTTTCTGGAGCAGTTTGGCACTCATCATTTTGATGTGAAAAGAATTTTTTAAAATTTATACTTGTTTTTGGAATAGCATTTGAAGAACAACAAATAGTTTTAAAATCTCCAACTTTATATTCTTTTTTCAATTTTTCCCAAGATAAATCATCAAATAAATTTGAATCTAATATTTCTCCGTCATTAGTTATTGCATAATCAGACATATTCTTCTTTTTTCTCGTTTCTTTGGAGTTATAGCTTACAACGTCCTGTGGCTTTGCTACTGTTGCGGAAATTGGAACTGAGTTCGGTCGGGTAGACGAATCGAAGTTAGGAAATTATAATTTAATGCTATAACTTATTGAGCAATAGCGCAAAATCGCTGTTATATGCAGGTTTGATGCATTTACTTAGAAATCTACTGCTTAAAATGATTTTAGAATTATATACTGTTTATTGTAAATTGCACAAAAAAAATCAAAGAATATGAAGCTTTTATATATTCCTGCTTTATTCCTGGTTGTGTATATTGCCACTTCTGGTCAAACTAAATCCATCAATACAGCAAAAGCTAAGGTTATTGTGATCAAACCCGAAATCAAACCGCAAATAAAGCTAACTGACACACTTAAAATTAACTTGTCATCCAACTCGGCGTTAATACCAATCGATGCTAATAGGGGTACCCAAATAGTGATTTTAAAAGAAAAAGAATCCAGTGATACACTTAAAACGTTACTTCCTCTAGTCTTCGCATTAACAGGTTTGATATTTGGTTTTCTATTAAATAGATTTTATGATTATTACAGTAACCGAAAAAATATCAAAAAAAGCGGTAAGCGTTGGGTGATCCAATTAATAACGATAAAAGAAACTATTAAGCAACAGATTAAGGCAATAGAAGAATTTCTTTCAAGTTTAAAAAAAGAGGAATGGATGTATGATAGTTTAGTATTTATTACAACTATTGAAGGTGATATATTTACTTCCTTAGACAAGAATGATTTATTAGATTATATAGAGTCTAACAATAAATCAGTGTGGTATAAAAGAATCTTTATGAGTAAAGAAGTTAAGGCTAATGAATATCAATTGGCAGTTAAGATTTCAAATCGCACACATGGATTCATTAGCACATTAGCACATCATTATTCGCTACTATTTGAAAGATTTAATACTTTTAACGATGGCGTTTCGAATTCGACAAAGAAATTTAATGATGATTTAGAAGTGTTGCGTAAACAAATGAATGAACTAAATTTTCAGGTAATGAATGGAGTTGAAAAAATATATGAAGATGCTGAGTATTCAAAAATTTTAGATCTTTTTGTAGAGTTTAAAGATAAAATCACTACCGATCCAAATTTTAATCCTCTAAATTCGGATAGAACATTTTTAGAACCTGCAGTAAAAGCCCTAACCAAACTAACGAAAGATAAAAGAATACTTCCAATAACAGACACCATTGCAACATTATTCGGCGATATGAGAGCAATAAAAGCTGAACGAGAATATATTATATCTAATATGGAGGAATTGATGGATCGATATAAATATTCACTTACAACAATTGATATCGTTACTGACAATATAATTGGTAAAGAAACAAAACAAGGGTCGCCGAACAACAACTTTTATCCATTGTCTGAAGGCTAGTTCAAAAGTCGAAAAACTTGCATATAATGTTCCGCCGCTTGGCGTCAGTAGCGGCTTTTTTAAGAATTTGTTCTAAAGATAAGCATAATTTCAACTTAGTATTTTCTGGCTATGAAAAACAAAACCAGCTATTGCGCCAAACTGCTGTTAGCAACAGTACTTATGGGATTCTTAATATATCGTTTGTTATAGAGTTATATATTAACTTCATAATATCTTCATTTATGACTTGTTGTAATCCTAAATCTATTATTTTTCCTTTTACCAATTCTCCCCAATTTTTTTTATTTAAATGAATATATAGCTCTTTTAATTCTTCCAACTCATTAAATATTATTTCTTGTCCATAACCCAATTTTTCTAACTTTTCAATTAGAGCATCAATTTTTAAGTCAACATTTTCCTTATCACTGATTGATTCATAATTAGGCTTTGACTGCTTCTTTTTGTTTTCTATATATATTTTACCGTTAACAGTTAATTGAGCATCGGCTTGACGAGCAATATTAGTGCTTGTCACATATCCATTATTTTCTAGAAGTTTAACATATTCAAATTCTTCATGTCTTTTTTTCAAAATAATCCCATTACCCTCTAATATCGGTAATATTGGATATGTATTGTCATCATACAATTCGTAAAGTTTCTCAAGGATTAATTCTAAAATATCTTCAGAAGTATATTCTTCTCTTATTGACAAATCGATTTGATTTGGTTTGACAATTAAATCAGATACACTGAGAAGTTTTGTGATGTATTCTATGTTAAGTAAATCGTTTCTTAAATCTTGCTTTTGTTCGCG